>Ga0209215_1000117_pt1 | contig 30889 bp, 29 predicted proteins | sample TexAe_OM2H0_M2_FD_187938 | JGI IMG/M metagenome (GOLD analysis project Ga0209215, IMG submission 187938) | Forest soil microbial communities from Davy Crockett National Forest, Groveton, Texas, USA - Texas A ecozone_OM2H0_M2 (SPAdes) (version 2) | ecosystem: Environmental > Terrestrial > Soil >...
TCCGCTTTTGTGCTGTTTTGTGGCAATCCGCTTTTGTGCCTTTTTGTGGCTATCGCTTTGTGCCTTTTGTGGCTGTCCGCTTTTGTGCTGTTTTGTGGCTCATCTCTACTTACGCGTGGCGACTTTTACGAGGGCGGGGCGAATAAGTTTGTCGCCGAGGCGGTAGCCGGCAACTATTTCCTGCATCACGGTGTCAGGTTCATAGTCGTCGGTAGCTTCAGTTACCACAGCCTCGTGAACATGGGGATTGAATTGTTCGCCAACGGCGGCAATCGGTTTTACTCCCAGCGCGTCAAGTACCCCGTTGAGCTGTTTGTAGATCAGATCGACGCCGCTGAGAAAATGTCGAAACTCGTCAGACTCTGCCGACTCAACCGAAGACTCAGCCTCCAGCGCTCTTTTTAGATTATCAACCACCGGCAGAAGCTTAGTGGCGATATCGGCGACGACGCGGTTGTATGTTTCACCACGTTCGCGATCGACTCGTTTCCGATAGTTCTCGAAATCCGCCTGTCGTCGCGCAAGACGATCTCGAAGTTCGGCATTTTCAGCCTCGACTCGCTTCAACTCCGACCGGGTTGCGATCAGTTCAGCAGTAGCGGGTCCACCGGCCGGCTCGTCGGAACTTGTCTCGACAGCGGCAGGGTCATCCCCGAAAGGCTCTTCTTCCGCGCCGGCGAACACTTCTTCGGCTTCGTCGTCGGGGTCTAATCTATCCATGTCCGCCGGTTCGCTTTCCGCAGACTCGACCTCATCGTCACTAAATCTGATTGGAATGCGATGCGAACCTTTGTCGCGTCCGTCTGATGTCATTAGGAAGGATCGAAATCTCTAGTTGCTAACGTGCAGCCTGCTCACTCAATCGATGCTCAATTAACCGCGCCATGTAGTTTACCATAGCCATAATTCGTGCATATTCAATTCTCATCGGACCGACGACACTAAGCGTGCCGATGTTGTCGTTGGAACCAACGCGATATGGCGCTGTGATCAGAGCGCAGTTACGCATTGAATCCACCGGGTGCTCGCGTCCAATTATTACGTGCACATCTCCAGGGTAATTTGCCGCATCGTGAACGCATTCGTTGAGTATCTTGATCAAACGCGATTTCTCTTCGAATGTCCGAAACAACTCGCGCATGCGCTCGATGTCGACAAAGTCCGGCTTTGTAAGAATATTTGAAGCACCATCGACATAGACGTCGCCCGTCGTCTTCTCTCCCTCGAGGCTCCGTTCACACAGCAAAATCGCATTCTGCAGCAACTTGTCGTACAGAGCTTTCTCTTCTTTCATCAACTCGACGATTTCCGCGCGTATCGCGAGCAGGCTCTTGCCACTGAATTCTGCATTCAAATAGCGCGCCGTGCGATCCAGGTCGTCCTGCATCAGCTCGTCAGCCACTCTGATCACTTTGTTGTAAATAATGTTCGCCGTCGAGACCAGCACGACCAGAATTCGCTTGTCGGGTAACAAAACAAACTCGATGTGATTGAGACGGTTGTCAGCCAGTGAAGGCGAAACGACAATGCCAACATTCTGCGAAAGCGCTGAGAGGACATGCGACGCAGTTTCCATCAGCCGATCCGGCGAGGAACCAGCGTCGATCTCGTTGGTGGAGAAGATGTGGTCGATGGCTTTTAAGTCCGTGCGTGAGAGACGGGCCTCGCCCAGCATATTGTCCACGTAATAACGGTAGCCCTTGTCGGTTGGTATACGGCCGGCCGAAGTATGTGGCTGCTCGACGAGTCCGGCCCCTTCCAAATCTGCCATCACGTTGCGTATTGTCGCCGGACTCCATCCATATCCGTGTGAAAAACGGTCCGAGAGCACACGAGATCCGACCGCGTCACCAGTGACGAGGTGTTCTTTGATAAGAGCGGCCAGCAGCACTTCGGCGCGGGAGTCGAGGCTGGCTTTCTCGGTGGTTTGAAGATTTGTGGCTCTCCGGGGCATTGGCTGGCAGTATACAAACTTATCCACAGATTGCACAGATTGGGCCGGTTGGGTGCCGTCTTCGGCGTTCCGCGCAGTCTGTAAATACTTGAAGGCCCAGGCTTTATTGTCACTCCCCGGCGCGGGTTGACGGCTTGCGGCTGCCGTCCTTAAGATTAGACCCCCGAAACCGCTGTTTGCCGCTCCGAGTTACCGCAATGAATGAAGTATCAAAATTTTTCGCCGACGCATTTCGACATATGGGCGGTAACCGTGGTGTGCCTGCGATCGAGGTGCGCTTTTACCCCTACGCCGGATTGCGACATACGATTCGTTTGCGACAGGGACGTGTTTACGTACGACTATCCGATATTTGCAAAGATGCCCCACCCGACGTCGTGCGCGCACTTGCGTGGATCCTTGTAGCGCGTCTTCTTGGTAAACGCATTCCAACCATTCACGATCGAGTTTATCGGGATTATTCACTGACACCTACAGTAATGCGTTCGTCTGACCTCGCGCGCCGTGGTCGGGGACGCAAGATGATCTCATCGGCACAGGGCGAGGTGTACGATCTCGATCGAATGTTTACAAAGCTCAATCGCCGCTTTTTCGACGGCGCGATTCCAAAGCCGACGATTACGTGGTCACAACGCAGAACCAAGAGCATTCTCGGTCATCACGACCACATTTATGACAGCATCACCATCAGCAAGACTCTGGATTCAACTGAGGTTCCGGAGTGGTTTGTTGAATATATTCTTTATCACGAGATGCTGCACATTAAACATCCCGCGCGTTTGATCAACGGGCGGCGCTATTACCACACCAGCGCTTTCCGGCTCGACGAACGGAAGTTTCCGCATTACGCGCAGGCACAAAAGTGGCTCGAACGCCTCGCACGGTTGCGACGTGTGCCACGTGCCCGCGCGGCGTAACTCCTGGAACTATTTCGAGGTGTTAGCGTTACTACAATCGAGGTAGGTGGGCTCCTCAAAAAGGGCGGTCTTTCTGGAACCAGTTTTCAGGAGGCCGCCCTTCTTCGATCCACGACACAAAAAGGCACAAGACAAGTAGCCACAAGAAAGCACAAGAAGAGAAGCCACAAAGAAGCACAAAATGCACATAAGAGAAATTCATCTTGTGTATTTTGTGCCTCTTTGTGGCTAGTTCTTCTTTCTTGCGGCGACTAGACAACCCCGCAGCGCATCGCTAGACTACCCAATTTGCTAAGATCCTACCTTTTTAGACGGAGACTTCAGTTATATGGCTATTCCGGCAACACAGATTCGCCGCGGGATGATTATCGTTTTCGAGGGCCAGCCGTGCAAAGTTCTTGAATTTCGACACCACACGCCTGGCAACCTGCGGGCGATGATCCAAACCAAGCTTCGGAATGTTCGTACCGGCGCGTCCTTTGAACATCGTTTTCGATCCGCTGACACGATCGAACGCGCTTCGATGGAACAACACGAAATGGAATATCTTTACTCAGACGGCTCTCATCACCATTTCATGAATACCGAGAACTATGAACAGACGGCCTTGAGTGAAGAAGATCTGGGAGATGCGGCCCAGTGGCTCACCCCGGGTATGAAGATCCAGGCAGAGTTTTACGAAGGCTCACCGATCGGTATCGATCTGCCACCTTCAATGGAATTGATCGTTACGTCGACCGAGCCGACACTCAAGAGTGCCACGGTCTCCAATGTTAATAAGCCGGCAACTCTGGAAAATGGCGTAACGATCACAGTACCGCCATTTGTCAATGAAGGCGATAGAATTCGCGTGGATCCCACGGAAGGACGGTACATCGAGCGCGCGAAGTGAGGAATTATGTATCTGGCTTACAGCCTCCTGCTATCGCTCGGCCTGCTCGTCCTGATTCCTCACTTTCTCTTTCAAGCGCTGGCTCATGGAAAATATATCGACGGATTGCGTCAGCGGCTCGGGTCTATTCCTCCGCTAAAGGGTAAACCTGTTATTTGGCTGCACTGTGTCTCAGTCGGTGAGACTCAGGCGGCACGACCACTGGCGCTGCGTTTGAAAGAGCAGTTTCCCCATCACGCCCTTGTTATCTCAACTATTACACGCACGGGACAGAATCTTGCGCGTGAAGTTTTCCGCACCCAGGCAGAGAGCGTTTTCTACTTTCCTTTCGACTGGCGCTGGTCAGTTCGTCGCGCAATAAAGGCAATTAACCCGGACCTTGTGCTCATAATGGAAACGGAGCTCTGGCCCAACTTCCTTCGCGAATGCAAAACCAGACAAATCCCGGTTGCACTTGTTAATGGACGCATCTCACGACAGTCTTTTCGACGATATAAACTGATAACACCGTTTCTCCGTCGTGTGCTTTCATCACTTAATATGGCAGTGATGCAGTCTGAGATGGATTCCGATCGCCTCGGAGTGCTCGGCATGCCGCAAGACAGGCTCTTTACCGCTGGTAATCTGAAGTTTGACGCAGAGGTTGCAGGCACGTCAGGTAACAAAACTGAAGAGATCAGAACTCGCTTTGGATTGAATACCGTTGCGCCGCTCATTCTCGCTGCCAGCACTCACGCGCCCGAGGAAGAAATAATTCTCGAATCTTTCAAGCGACTAAGAAAAACTCGACCCGTGCGACTGATGATCGCACCCAGACATCCCGAGCGGTTCAAAGAGGTTGCGAGTTTGATTCAACAATCCGAACTGAGCTGGTCCAGAAGAACAGTTCCGCCGGACGTCAACGATAACAACGCCGCCGTCATCCTTCTCGACACCATCGGCGAATTGCCCGCGACTTACGAACTTGCAGAGATTGTGTTCGTAGGCGGAAGTGTCGTGGATAAAGGAGGTCACAATGTGCTGGAACCTGCGGCAGCAGGCGTTGCCGTCGTCACGGGCGCCCACACTCATAACTTCCACGCGATCGTGATGCTAATGCTGGAAGCCGGCGCCATAGTCCAATTTCCGCCGCACGACACTGCGACTGCCAGTGATGAGATCACACAGGTCTTAGAAAGGCTTCTCTCCAATCCTGCCGAACGAGCTGAGTTGGGACGTCGCGCCAAACAGTTGGTGACAGATAACCGAGGCGCGGCAGACAGAACCATGAAACTCGTTGCCTCATTGTTGTCCACGACGCCGCTCACGACGTCAAATCCCGATCGGATCCTGGCTACGAACGCTCACCCCTCATGAAATCAATCGTTCTTCCTCCATTGAGCCTACTTTATGGTGCAATCACTCGGACGCGACTCTCCTTGTACCGTCGCGGGACCTTTCAAACCACCAAACTTGAACGTCCTGTGATTAGCGTTGGAAACATCACCACGGGAGGCACCGGGAAAACGCCGCTCGTCGAGTACGTCGCGAGAATAATTGCTGAACGAGGTAAGAAAGTCTGCATCCTGACACGTGGTTACGGTCGCAAGGATCCGCATCTACAGGTGATCGTTTCTGACGGTTATGGCGTACTTGCCTCACCCAACGAAGCGGGCGACGAACCGTATCTGCTGGCAACTAAACTTGCTGGCGTGTCCGCGGTGATCAGTAGCGCCGATCGCATCGCGGCAGGTCAGGAAGCCATCAAGGACTTCGGAACAGATTGTTTTGTTCTGGACGATGGCTTTCAACACTTGCGACTCGCACGCGATTTGAACATCGTCACGATCGATGCGACGAATCCGTGGGGTGGCGGCCGGCTTCTGCCACACGGCCGGCTCAGAGAGTCGATGGAGGGAATGAGCAGGGCCGATTGTGTGGTGCTGACGCGATGTGACCTGGTAAAGGATGTTGATGCTTTGCGGGAAGAAATCCTGCGATTGACGGGCGGCAAGCCGATCTTTGAGTCGCAAATGCGGATCGTGCGTATATCTCCGTTGAAGAATGGTGGAGAGCCGCTTGCGCCACAGGCACGTGTCGCGGCGTTCTGTGCGGTTGGGAATCCGTCGTCGTTTTTCGAGAGTTTGAGGAAGGCTGGATTCGAGCTCGGGTTGGAAAGATCGTTTCCCGATCATCACATTTATTCGCAGGAAGAGATTGATTCAGTCAGCACTGAAGCGAAGAAGATGGGAGCCCATACATTGATCGCGACGGCGAAGGACGCCGTGAAGTTGCGGGCGTTGACGTTCTCGGTGCCGTGTTATGTGGCAGAGATTGAGATTGCGCTTGAGAATGCGGAAGAGTTCGCTGGAATGGTGATTACCGCGGCGAAAGCGTAGAAGAATTAATTGAGTGGCGTAGCAGTCGGCGAAGGCTTTTCAGCTGGTTTGCTTGCCGACGGCGCGGGTGGAGGCGGTGTTTCCGGCAAAACACTCTTTGTCGGCTCCGGCAATGCAGGCGCCTTGCGATTGCTGTTACTGTTTGAATTACTGTTCTCGTTCGCGTTGGCCGCCGGGCTGACGTTCTCAATCGCTTCCGGTGAAACCGCAGGACTCGCATTCGGACTCAGATTCACATTGGCCGGCGGAGTAATAGTCCCACCTGACGGTATACCCTCTTCACCTTTACCAGTTGGCGATTGTGAAGGCTGCACTGGCTGGCTGTTCGGATCCGCAGCCAGCGTCTGCTGATTCGTGTTGGCCTCGCCCGCGCCCGTGTTCCTCGTCAACGCATAGATGGCTACAAACACAACCAGAAGTGCCGCGGCAGACGGAATCAGAATCTTTAACGGACTGAAACTCGACCCCGGCGGAGGCGACGGCACAGTTTCCGAAACAGGAACTCTAACCGGTTCCCGCCGCGGTGCAGGCGGCGGCTCTTCACGCACCCGTACCACCGTGATTTCGTCCGCATCATCGCGTATACGCGCGGCTTCACTGGTATCAATCGCCGCTACGGGTGCAGTCACCGGCGCGATCCGGTGGATAGTCATCCCTGCGGCGATCGTCAAATCTTCAATCAACTCGGCAACAGTTTGATACCGGTTATCACGAACCTTCGCCATCGCGCGCGCGACGACCATGGCCACGGATGCGGGCAGGTCGGATCGTTCCTCCAGAATCGAAGGCACCGGTTCCTGCAGGTGCTTCATCATCACCATCGTCGGCGAATCACCTGAAAACGGAACATGGCCCACCAGCATCTCGAAAAGGATCACACCAAGCGAATAAATGTCAGATCGCGCGTCGATTTCGCCATCCTGTGAACACTGTTCCGGCGACATGTATTGTGGCGTGCCGATGACCAGATTGGGCGCAGTCAAACCCGTGTCGACGTTTCCTTCAGGCTCGTTGATCTTCGCGATACCGAAGTCCAGCACTTTGGCATGATCGCCGGCCATCGTATCGACAAGCATGATGTTGTCGCTCTTGAGATCACGATGGACCACTCCCTGTTCGTGAGCGGCGTTAAGGGCGTCGCCAATCTGCCGGGTGATATCTACTACTCGCGCCAGTGGCAAGGGTCCTTCGTCGCGAATTGCCTGTTTGAGAGTCTTGCCGCTAAGAAACTCCATAACCAGGAAAACGTGTCCACTCTCATCCTCACCAAAGTCAGTGACACTCAATGCATTCGGATGTGAGATTCGGGATGCCGCACGCGCTTCGCGAGAGAATCGCGCAACGATCTTTTCGTCGGCAGCAAGCGATGGACGCAGTACTTTGATAGCGACTGTCTTCTCCATCAGCACGTGCGTGCCGCGATAGACAGTGCCCATGCCTCCTTCATTGAGCCGGGCATCAATGCGATATTTGCCGGCGAGTATCGCGCCGACCAGTGAGTCGGGATCTTTCTCGAGCGCGATGCCGTCCGCAGGACAAAGAGTCGTCGTGTCAGGATATTCGACCCCACATTTTGGACACTTCTTCATTAATGCCAGCCTATCACACAAATCGTGGAGATCTAAAATAGACGCAGATGAACGCGGATGAAGACAGATCTGATCTGCGTTCATCCGCGTTCATCTGCGGTTACAAAATTTATTTTCGTTTATTAGCTCGGCTTGACGACCGCAAAGATCACCAGCAGCGCAAACAGCACCAGCGACTCGATCAGCGCCAGACCAAGAATCATCATCGTCTGAATACGTCCGGCTGCTCCGGGGTTACGAGCAGCGCCCTCACACGCTGACGCGCCAATGCGCGACTGTCCCAACGCGCCGCCAAACACCGCGATCGCGAATCCGATACCTGCGGCCAACGCGCGATACTTGCTTACCGAACTCGCATTGTCGCCGGCTTCTGCGGTCGCCTGTGCGAACACACTCATGCTGCTCATCAAAATCCCAACCGCGGCGAACAGCAACATTCTGAATTTGCTCATGCTTCCTCCTCTAATCTCGATTACAACTCACCTTCCCGAGCAAACCGCGACGAGATAATTTCGCCTGCATCCGGTATCCACCGCCCCTCTTACAACGGCGCTCCAGCGAGACAGACCTGCCTTGCTATGAATTGTCTGGTGTTGCTCTGTTTGAATGAGTTTTGATTTGCGCGACAACGTTTGTGGACACGTTGCCCACCTCGCTCGTCGCGCACTCTCCTTGATAAAGCCAGTTATTAAGTAAGAACCGGAGCTATAAACTCATCACCCTCGAGGTCTTCGGCGTCGTGTCCCTCATGCGCGCCATGCGCATGCGAATGCGGCGCATGCGACACTTCACTGATGTAAAGCTGCGAGAGTAGTATGAAAACAAACGTCTGAATCAACGCAACGAATACGCTCAAGGGCATCAGCAGAATCGGCGCAAACCACGTCCATGGGGGCGCGAGACCGGAAAGTGTTTCCATCACCTTCTCGTCTGCAAACAGATTTCCGAAAAGACGGATACCGAGTGAAAACGGTCGAATCAGATTACTGATCAACTCAATCGGAAAGATCAGCGGCGCAATCCACCAGATTGGACCAGCAAGATGTTTAAGGTGCCCGAAGAGTCCATTCTCGTTGACACCAATGTAGTTGTAATAAAGAAACGAACTCAGACCGAGCGCAAACGTCACACTCGTCGCTGAAGTCGGACTCATAAACAACGGAAACAGTCCCATCAGGTTTGAGACGAGAATCAGGACCGCGAACGTCATTACCACGGGGAAATACTTCAGACCGTGTGGACCAATGATGTCCTCAATCATGTTACGGACCGCGAGGACACTGACTTCGAGTGTCTGCTGTCCACTGCCCGGCTCGCTTTCAGAAAGTTTACCCTTCAGGATCCAGATAATGATGACGCTTAAAATGCAGGCGATGAAAAACATCACCGTGTACCAGGGAATCGCGTTGTCCGGAGTATAAGGACCAAACGCAGCCTCAGCGTTGGTGCCAAACTTCGCCAGGAACTTATCCCAGAGTGGCTTCGTGTTGTTCACCTGCCAGCGGTAAAGCGGTTCGCCAAACCAGCTGTTAACCAACTGGACGATGATCGGAACGTGGTGCTCCGCTTCTTCGGCGTGTTCAGCAGCTCCATGCGCGGCTTCTGCCGCTTCTGCAAACCAGAACATCAACTAGTTTCCTCTCGCTTCGTGATTGCGAAGTAGAACTCTCTTACAGCTTCAACAAACATGGCTACAACAAAACTGGATAAACCGACGAGAACCGCCGGCAGTGAAATCAGATCGAGCGTGTAAGCAGCAAAAACGACTCCTGCGATGACTGCATAGCGCAACAGAAACTGTACGAGTCTGAGTTGCGGCCTGCCGCCTACAGTTGAAAGCTGAATCGCCGCTGCGGCTGAGTTTTTCAACCAGCTATGGCTGAAGAGTGCCAGCAAACCGCCCACAAGCAGACCGGTGGTCACACGCCAGGGCGCAACAAAAGCTGAGATCGTCACTGCTATAGCGCTGGCGACGACCATACTCCAAAACACTCTGTACTCCAGCATTGCGAAGCCGGTGATTTTAACTGGGATTTCGGTGAATTGTCGAGTTTGGACGCTGATTAACGCGGATCTAGGACGCGGATTAACGCGGATCTTAGTAAGTCTTGGAACTAATGCGTACGAATTCGAATAAACCGGCTGCAGATCCTAGGACGATGCCGCCGATCAGGAACCATGGCTGCGTGCCGAGCCACCGGTCAAGTAGCCATCCCGCACCGCAAAATGTGACCACTGAGGCGAAAAGCGCAATGCCCGCAGCATATGCGAAGCCGCTCTTCCGATTCTCGTCCTGGTCCGATTTATTGGCCACTACGTCACCAGCTTTCGCGGGTCAGGTAGTTTTTCGGAACTTCATAAAGCATTGCCCGGCGCGAATGACGCATGGAGTCGTGAATGAAACATACATGCGTGCACCAGCAGGCCTTCCCGCCATCTATCGCATTGAGCTCAATCTGACGTTCGCTAGCGGCCCAGAGAGCGCCGAAGTCGTAATCGAAATCAGCCAGTGACCCAAACTTTTCGCGCAACTCACACGCGCGCACGTCGCCGTTGTAATCGATCACTGCGGTTGTTTCGCCCGCGGTGCACGGAAAAGGCCACGGCGTCGGTTGCCGGAAGTTTAGATGTTGCGTGCGGTAGTGAGTGATGATCGTACCGGCGTACACGGCGTTCTTCACAAAGCGCTTGCCTGCATCATCTGCCGCAAACATTCGATCGCCGTAGCGCTTCGTCAGTTTGGAAACATGCGCGTACATAGCCGGCAGCACTTCCGGCGGCACTTCTTTGATCTGGTCGCCGACCAGCGTCTCACCGCGAATGATGTTGAAGTACTGTCCATCAAGCCGGAAGTTTTCCCACATGAACTCCGCGAGCATTTCGATCTCGGTGTAGTTCTCCGCGCAAACGACCGTGTTCACGTTTAGACGAAAACGATCCGTGTACTTCTCTTTCAACGGATAGAGCGATTCGATGCAATCGAGAGCTTTCTCCCAGTTTCCGGGGACGCCGCGGATGCGATCGTGCGTTTTACCGTAACCATCAAGAGCGATGTTCAGGTAGAGATCGATCTGTGGATTGTTTCCGAGTGCGCGATCGACGACGTCATAAACGCGTGTTTTGATCAGTCCATTCGTAGGAATGATGACGCGGTCGACGCCATTGTTCTTGACGAAGAGATCGATCACGTCTGAAAGATCGCGCCGCAAGGTAGGCTCGCCACCTGAGAGCCAAAGGTCTGTGACGGGCGGCATGGTCCGCGAGATCTTCTCAAGCTGAGCGAAAGTTAAGTCGCCCGGTTGGTTCAATTCTTCATGATAAAAGCAGGTCTGGCAGAACGCGTTGCAGCGCGAAGTGACGAAAAGAATTACCGTGCCGAGACGTTTTTCACGTTTCGTCGAACGTAATAACTGTACTAATTGGACGGCTTTGTTAGGCATCAGAACTCGCGAGAGATAATGACAGCTTCGGTGGGTGATTTCAATTCATAGGTGATGCCGCGCCAGGTAATCCGACGGGAAAAACCGGCGCTGATGGCGTTAATAAGATAAAGCAACGAGGCGATGGGCCAGAGAAAGATGTGCGCGAGTAGATCGCGTCTGAGCGACGAGCGATATTGATCGTGAGGGATGTTGATAGCGCGCCAGCGGATGAAGGATTTGGTGGCGCCGAGTGTGAAGATAATCAGAAGCGCCAGAGGCAGAATGAAAGATGGAGACAGGATTTGCAGGATTTGCAGGATTAACAGAACGAGTCCGCCGAAGAAGACGATTGCGAAAAGCGCGGAGCCGAGTAGCAGAGCGAGCCAGAGATGCGGGGCGTACACGCGCGTGATCTTGATCTGACGAGTAGTGAATTCGAGTAGTTCTTTGCAGTCGCAGTCGCCAACTGAAGCGACAAGACAGCGTGGCGTGAAGTGAATCGGCAGTCTTGCTTCTTTCAGAACCCGCGTGATGGTGAAGTCGTCGGAAACAGATCCGCGCCAGCGTTCACTGACTTCTAGTTTCTCGAATGTGGCCCGTCTGATAGCGGTTGAACCGCCCCAACAAAAGTTCTTCGCAGTGTCGCTGCCAAGTGCCGACGCTACAGACGCATTCCAAACGCCGCGAAGCCGTGAGGCAATACCACCACGCTGCGGAAAAAACCAGCGATAACCGGTGGATGCGCCGATTGTTTCATCTGCAAGCGGCGCGACGAGATGTTGAAGCCAGTTCTTCCCAGGCCGAGCATCTGTATCGACGAACACCAACACTTCCGATTGTGGATCGACCATGGTCACAGCCACTCGCAGATTGTGAACTTTCTGTCCGCTATCCGTGGCTGGTCCGGCGATGACAACTTGCGTCTTAATCGCGGAAAGGGCCGTTAACTCTTCAACGACCCTAACCGCTGGATCATCGAGAGCATCGAAAACAAAGAGCACTTCGTAACGCGGATAATCCTGATCCAGAAGCGTTCGAAGATTATCGCTCAGTCCCTGCTCCAATCCTCTTCCAGGCGCAATTACTGAAGCGAATGGATGAAACTGCGGCAACGCACGACTCGTCTCGCGCCGAAGGTAAGCAGCGTAACGAAGTCCATTCAGTAACGATTGAATGCCAAACCAGCAGGAAAGCGCTGCGAGGAAGTAGAAGAAGACCATCACAGCGATGGTATCAATTGCTGGGCCAACGCGATGAGCGGCTGCGGATAAACTCCGACCACAATAATTCCTACCACAGATACTACCAATGCAACTTGCAAAGCGGGCGAGAGTGCCAGAGGTCTGTTGTCGGCAAGGCGATCTCCGAGATACATCACCTTGATGAAACGGAAGTAATAATAGAACGAAACGACGGTGTTGATTATGGCCCAACCCGCGAGCCAGTAGTACCAGTGTTTCTTATCAGCGTCGCCACGGAGAATCAATCCACCAAAGAGGAAATACTTGCCGATGAAGCCGCCTGTAATCGGCATGCCACCAAGCGACAGCATAAAGATGGCCATCATCGCGGCCATGACGGGCGCCTTTTGGCCCAATCCGCTTAGATCGTCGACGTTGTCGCCGATGATTCCACGACGACGCAGGCTGATGATTACACCAAAAGCCCCCATGTTCATGAGGGTGTAAACAAACAGATAGATGATCAGACCAATATTGCCGTACTCATTGTGGGCGATGAGTGCAAGCAGCAAGTATCCCGCGTTTGAAATTGACGAGTAAGCAAGCAGTCGCTTTGAGTTTTCCTGAGTAACGGCAGCCCAGTTGCCGACCATGATTGTGATGGCTGCTACCAGGCCGAGAAGGGGCGCCCAGTCATCACGCAGCGGTTCGAGGGCAACACTGAAGATCCGTGCATACAAAGCGAAACTTGCAGCTTTCGATCCGGTCGAAAGAAATGCGGTTACCGAAGTGGGCGCACCCTCATAAACATCCGGCGCCCACATGTGAAATGGCACTGCGGCTACTTTGAAAAACAGGCCCGCGCCAAGCGCAATCATGCCGAGCAGGATAAAGGGCCTTAGACCCGCGAGGTTCTCCTGCTGAATCGTTGCAGTGTGGTTTCTGACGGCCTCCACTGCTTCTTGAATCTGCGGCAGATTCTGGGAAAGCTTAGCGCTAATCTCACCGATGTTAGTTGAACCCGCCACCCCGTAAATCAACGACATGCCATAGAGCAACACGCCCGACGAGAAAGCACCGAGCAGGAAATACTTCATGGCGGCTTCGTTCGACTTCTTCTCGCGCTTTGTAAAAGCGACGAGCACGTAAAACGTCAGCGCCATCAACTCGAGACTGACGTAAAGCGAGATTAGATCGTAACCGCAGGCAATGAACATCATGCCCACGGTGGCAAACAGAATCAGTGCGTAATACTCCCCGTGCTGTTCTCCTTCAATATCGAGGAAGCGCGTCGAAATACCGATAGCGAGAGCAGCAGAAACCAAAAATATCGCTTTGAACAGCAGGGCAAAGCCATCGACTCTCACCATGCCGTAGAACCCCTCGGCCATGGGGTTGCCAATCTGCAAAGCCAGCGAAACAAAGGCGAGCCCCACGCCAACGAGTGAGAAGTAAGCGGTGAGCTTACTCTTCCGATACGGCAGTATGACTTCCATCACCAGTGCCACGCAGGCGCAGGCAGTCAGGATCAACTCCGGCGCGATCAACTGCAGATCGGCAACATTAATGAGCGAAGTAGCGTTGGCTTGTAAAAGAAACATCATTAAAACCATCCCCAGATTACACAGAATCGACCTGTGAAATCTGTGGACTGCTTAATCACCTTTCTGCACGTTCCGGTAGAGCAGGCGCGGCTGTTCCGGGTATCACGTAATCCGGTCTGACTTGCTTCACAAGGGCATTCACAGGTTGCTGAATGTATTCGAGAAACGGTTTCGGATAAACACCGATCCAGAGCGAAAGGATCATCAGCGGTACCATGTAAGCCCATTCACGGACCTTGAGATCCGGCAGCTTCTCGTTTTTGGGGTTGTCGATGGTACCGAAAAACATGCGCTGGTATAGCCACAGGAAATATCCGGCGTTGAGGATTATTCCGAGCGCAGCCCATGCGGCCCAGTATGGATTTGCTTCGAAGGCTCCTCGCAGCGCCAGGAATTCCGAGATAAAGACGGCCAGCAAAGGCAATCCGATCGCGGTCATGACCATGCCAAGAAAAATCGCGGCATAACCCGGCATCACGTGCGAGAGTCCGCCAAACTCAGCAACGTTGCGCGTGTGTCGTCGTTCGTAAATGATTCCGACGAGTAGAAACAGCGCGCCTGAATAAATGCCGTGGTTGATCATCTGCATCACGCCGCCGTTGACACCATTCGGATTCAGTGCGAACAGTCCGAGCATCACCATACCCATCGATGATACAGACGAATAGGCAACGAGCTTTTTGACGTCACCGTCTTTCTTGACCACGAAATACATCGCCGCCAGTGCACCGTAGATGATGCTCACGATCGCGAGAAAGACGACAACGCTGCGAACGCCGAAGCTGCCAAAACTACTCTGATCTTGCGAAGCCCACGGAAACATCGGCAGGTTGAAGCGATAGAAACCGTATGTTCCGAGTTTCAGCAGGATGCCGGCAAGAATCACCGAACCGGCTGTAGGCGCTTCCACGTGAGCGTCAGGCAGCCATGTGTGGAACGGAAACATCGGCACTTTGATCGCAAAACCAAGTGCGAACGCAGCGAAAAGAAGTATCTGCAACGTGTCGTGCGAAAGCACCGAACCCATCGCCTGCATATAGACGATACTGAATGTGCCGGTCCCTGCGCTTTGTGCCGTTTGCCATGTATTCCAGACCATCTGTGCGGCCTCACTGTTTCCAGCGAGCGCATTAACCATTGCCGGTGTAACCTGGCCTGCCAGCGTTTGCGTCAGAAAGTACATCTTCAGGACGCCCAGCAACATCACGACTGAACCAACGAGCGTATAAAGAAAGAACTTGATCGCCGCGTACAGACGATTCTCGCCACCCCAGACCCCGATCAGGAAATACATCGGCACGAGCGAAACTTCGAAGAACAGGTAAAACAGGAACAGGTCCATCGAAGCAAACACACCGATCACTGCCGTCTGCAGCAAGAGCAGCAGCACGTAATATTCTTTCTCGCGTTTTTGAATGTACTCCCATGACGATAGCGCCGCGATCGCGCCGAGCAGTGTGGTCAAAACGATCAGCAGCACAGCAACGCCGTCTACTCCCATCTGGTAACGCGCGCCGATAAGTGGAATCCACTCGTGATCTTCGAGAAACTGCATGCCACCGACGCCCCGGTTGTACTTCAGCAACCAAAGCGAGAGGATGAAATCGAGAACAAACCAGCCGGTCGCAAATTTCTTGATCAGACTCGACTGATCTTTCTTCATGAACGCGAGAATCAAGACGGCGCCGACCGCCGGCAACCAGGTGACGAAGGAGAGAATGTAGTTATTCATATCAATTCTGCCGAAACAGTCGTAGATCGCAGATCAGAAAACTGCAGCAATAATTGCTCGAACAGCGGTAAAGATATCTTTTGCGAAAAATGCGGCGACTGCCAACATCAAGCCCAGCACCATGACGAGCGCATAATTTTGCGTGAATCCCGTTTGCGCGGCGCGGAACAGTGGTGACATCAAACGCAAGATAAACGCGGCAATCGTGTTCACAAGCCCGTCGACGAAATACTTGTCAATACCGCCAACTATGCGACTAAACAAGCGGCTCAGCCACGCAAGGCCATTGACGATCCCGTCAACCAGTTTTGAATCAAACCCAAAAACAACCCGCGCTGCATCCATCGTGCGACGCGTGACGGCGAGGCCATAGAACTCGTCGACCCAATACTTGTTATAACTGGCGTTATAGAGTGGTCGCAGTCTTTGTGCCCAGATGTTCGGTAGTTCAGGACGCCAGACGTAGAAGAGTCCACCGAGTAACATTCCGATACCCGCCACCACAAGCGAGATGATGATGAAGATCCACTCAGTTGCGAGTTCGCTGTGAGTCGAGTTCTCGACTGAATGCGCGAGATTGAATCCAACGTCACCGTAAGCAGACGCGCTACCGTGTGCACTCTCAGCGGCTGCCGGAGCTTCGGCGTGCGCGGTTTCTGCAGGCGCCGTTTCGTGTGCACCTTCAGCCGGATTGAACTCGCGAGTGACTGGATTCCAGATGATCGGGTTGAGCCAATTAACGATGTGCAAACGATGTCCTGGATGCTCGCTACCGGTTATCGGCCTGAAAGCTGGTCCAATGCCGACGAATCCACCGATGATCGCAAGTAGTGCCAGAACAGCCAGCGGCACCCACATCGACGGCGGCGATTCGTGCGGGATGTGAGCGCCATGCCCATGATCATCGTGTTGGGTCGCGTGCCCATGCGTCGCGACATGATGCGCTACATCTTCATGCACTGGTCCAACATGCTCGCCGACATCGTGTCGCGGTCGATCTCCAGCGGATCCGTGTGTCGCGTCGTGCTTCGCCAATCCCTTGTCGTAAGCGGAAGCGTGCGCTTCGTCGGCCTCACCACCGGCGCCTTCAAGAAACCTTTCTTTTCCCCAGAACGTCATTGCCATCAGGCGCGTCATATAAAACGCGGTGCAGGTAGCGGCGATCGTGCCGATTAACCAGACGAGCCAGCCAAGCGGGATGTATGTAGTCTCTACAGACTTCCAGAGAATCTCATCTTTCGACCAAAAGCCGCTGAACGGAATAATGCCGCAGATCGCGAGCCACCCAGCCATGAACGTCCAGTAGGTGTAGGGCATGTATTTCTTCAGACCGCCCATGCGCCGCATGTCCTGCTCGTGATGCATGCCGTGAATGACACTGCCGGCGCCGAGAAACATCAGCGCTTTGAAGAAGGCGTGCGTCATCACGTGGAAGATGGCGATCGCAAACGCGCCGACGCCGCAGGCCACAAACATGAAGCCGAGCTGCGACACAGTCGAGTAGGCGAGCACCTTCTTGATGTCGTTCTGAGTAATACCGATCGTGGCGGCGAAGATCGCAGTCGCGGCACCTACGAGCGCGACGACAAGCAACATCGTCTGTGAATGCTGGAAGATAACGTTGGTGCGCGTCACCATGTAAAGACCGGCGGTGACCATCGTCGCAGCATGGATCAGTGCGGAAACTGGAGTTGGACCAGCCATGGCGTCGGGCAACCACACGTGCAGTGGCAGTTGTGCAGACTTACCGCAGGCGCCCACAAAAAGTCCGAGCGCAATCCACGAGAGAATGCCCCAGTGACCGAGCAGTTCAATCGGAAACGATTTGGCTTGTTCGAAAACTTCGGTGTACTGCGCGGTTCCGAAGGTGGCGATTACGCCAAAGATTGCGAGTGCGAATCCAAAGTCTCCGACGCGGTTCGTGATGAACGCCTTCCGTGAAGCGTTTGCCGCTTCCTGACGATCGAAGTAGTAACCGATCAGCAAATAAGAACAGAGACCCACACCTTCCCAACCCACGAACATCATCAGGAAGTTTGAGCCCATCACGAGGACGAGCATCGCAAACATGAAGAGACCCATGTAAGCGAAGAAGCGGTAGAAGCCGGCCTCACCGTGCATGTAGCCGGTCGCAAAGACAAAAATGCAGAGGCCAACACCCGTTACGATCAGCATGAAGATCGACGAGAGGGGATCGAGTTGATAACTCCACTCGATGTTGAGCAAAGCAGCGCGCGGTGATTCTGCGGTCGTCGCTGGGCCCTTTTCTGTAAGGTGTCCTGCTGCTGCTTGTGCTTCGTTCCGCGCTTCAGCGCCATGATTAATGCTGACTGCGCCACCCGGAATCCAGTTGAAACTAAAACCATCCTGGCTCGTGAGGTAAGGCTTGGGCCATTCCGCATGACCGCCGTATCCATACGAGTAGACCGCGGTAAGGCTGATCAGAAATGAGAGCGCAACCGATCCGACTGCTATGCCCCCGATTATCGTTTCAGAAAATCGAAGCTTTCGGCCCAGCAGCCCATTGATTGCAGCGCCGATTAGAGGTAGCAGGGGAACCAGCCAGATGTATTTTTGCATTAGCTGTTTGGGGAAATATAGGTCGTCTCGGACCCATATGACCTATTACCACTTCAACAGATCAATCTCGTCTACCCAGATCGTGTCTTTGTTCCGGTAAAGCGCAATCACGATTCCCAAACCAATCGCAGCTTCAGCGGCAGCCACGACTATCACAAATACGGCGAAAATTTGTCCGGCGACTGCGTTCATGCTGCCGGCCTGCGACAGATAACGGGAGAAAGCGATGAAGTTCAGATTAGCCGCGTTGAGAATCAACTCTATCGACATGAAGATGACGATGATGTTACGCCTCGTCAGCACGCCCGCCACTCCGATAATGAACAACAGCGCACCAATCACCAAAAACTTCGAAAGGTCCGGATTAGCGGCTGCGTGGCGCATTTGTTCGAAGCGGCCCCGTTCGGCTTCCTGAAACAACAACGCCAGTGTCGAGTTGAAGAAACTGAGCATAGTTATTCCGATCGCGGCTCGAGTTTTGCGAGTTCGGGCTCGCGCGCGATCTCGTCCTTTAATACTTCCGGATCGACGTCGTCCGCGGAAACTTCCTGCCTGAGTGTGCGCGCCAGCATTACCGAGCCGATGATGGCTACCAGCAACAAAACACTCGCGATTTCAAACGGCAGGGAGGCATACCGGTAAAGGCTGCCGCCGAGACTCTGTGAATCATTGGTGATCTTGCTGCTGCCGGTTGCTGATTTCGCGTACGCCTGATCGCGCGTGGCTTGTTGTGCTGCAAGCACGTCAGGAGGCGTTTGGTTTAGCGCCTGCAGACCGGAGTAGCCTCGATTAACCGAATACAGCACGCCACCGACGAGCAAGAAACAGAAGATCAAACTAGCTGTAACCTGGCGTTGGTTATTAAAGATCTCGTCGCGCCCACGTTCCTCAGCGCCCACATTGACAAGCATGATGACAAAGAGAAAAAGGACCATCACGCCGCCGACGTAAACGAGGATCTGCACGCCAGCGATGAACTCCGCGCGCGCGAGCACAAAAAGCGCCGCCACGGAAACGAGCGAGGAGATCAGAAACATCGCGCTATGAACGGCATTGCGCGCCATCACAGTGAGCAAGCCCGCAAAGATCGCCGCGAGTCCGAAGATCCAGAAGAAGAGCGCTTCGTAACCAGAGAGAGTCATCTTTGATCGTTAGCCACAAAAAGGCACAAAAAGCACAAATGAAAACTCACTTAGCACAAATGAAAACTCACTTAGCAGAATCGAAAACTAATTTTGACCAAGATGGCATTCAGAAAAACTTTCTGTGCATTTTGTGCCTTTTTGTGGCCAAAGTCTTGCGGCTTAGCTTGTGTACTTCACCGTTTCCCGCCCCTGCTCGAGCATCTCGCGATTCCAGACGAAGCCTGCACGCGAGTAGGTGGCCAGTTCGAAGTCCTGTGTCAGTTCCAGGCATGATGTCGGACACGCTTCCTGGCATAAAGCGCAGAACATGCACCGCGAAGTGTCGAAGATAAACTCGTCGAGCACTTTCTTGCGGCGCGGTTTGCCGGCGACAACAATCTCGACGTCCATCGGAATGACGTCGATGCAGTCTTCAGGACACGCAATCGCACAAAGGTTGCACGCAATGCAAAGCGTGTCGTGCGTTTCGGGATCCATATTGAGGCGCGGCGCGCCATGAAATCGCGGCGCCACATCGGGGCGGACTTTCGGATACTGTTCGGTATATATTCCCTTGCCCGCCACGGCGTCTTTGTCAGTGAGTGCGCCGAGATTGAATTTCAGTGTCAGCCCCATCCCCTTGATGAGGTCGATCATGAAGAAGCGTTTGAGCTTCTGAGCGAACGTTGACTTTGGAGTTTTTACTAATGACATAACTTAACTCCCTGCCTGCACAGCAGGTTTACCTTTCGGCACATTCACCAGCCTGATGTTTCTGCGTTGCACCTTCAGATTGAAATCTCGCGAGCGCCAGTTAATTCGGGACAGCAGCGCTGCTGTAATGAACAGACCGATCAAACCAATCGCGATCATGATTCCCTTACCGGTTGCCGACAGGTTCAATCCGCGATCGAGTCTCTCGATAGTCTCGATTCCTCGCCAACCATTTAGAGCCTGAACGACGAAGATTGCAAATCCGGAAAGCACGATATTAATCAGCGCCGACGGTATTAACCACTTCCACCCGATATCCATCAGTTGGTCGTAACGGAATCGTGGTAACGTCCAGCGCAACCAGAAATAGACATAGAGGATGATCGACGCCTTAACTAAAAACACCAGCAGACTGACGAGTACGTACAGATTGTGATGCCCACTCAGTTGCAGTCGATTAACAAACGGAAAGTACCAACCACCGAGATAAACAGTAGTAGCCACCGCGGCCACGACAACCATCGCCGCATACTCGGCCATGAAGAAGAGCGACCAGCGCATTCCTGAATATTCAGTGTGAAAACCGGCAACCAGTTCTGATTCCGCTTCAGGCAGGTCGAATGGTGCGCGATTGTTTTCCGCAATGCCACTGATCAGAAACAGCAGGAAACCGGCCGGTTGATAAACGATATACCAGATCGAATCGGCTCCCTGTGCCGCGACGATACCGGAAAGCGAGAGCGTGCGCGCAAACATCAGGGCGCCGATCAGCGATAGGCCCATCGCAACTTCGTAAGAGACCATCTGCGCACTCGAACGTAAACCACCGAGCAGTGCATACTTCGAATTAGACGACCACCCCGCCAGGATCAACGCCAGCACACCGATACTCGAAACTGCCAGCACCAGCAGTAGACCAATGTTCACGTCGGCAATGACGGCCCAGTCAGGTCCAAACGGAATGACGGAAAAGACGATGAATGCCGAAGCGACGGCGATGTAGGGGGCGAAGAAGAAGATCCAACGATCAGCCTTGTCAGGAATGAAATCTTCCTTCGTGAGCAGCTTGAGACCGTCGGCGATAGGTTGCAGCAGTCCCCATGGACCGACACGCATTGGGCCGAGGCGCGCCTGCATGAACGCGGAAATCTTCCGTTCCAGGTACGTCGCGTAAGCCACCCACAGAGCGACCAGCGTGACGACCAGGCCGATCTGGATCAGAGGCCAGACGAAAAACTTGATCGTGTCTGAACTGAGCCCGGTCCTCAGTAGCAGATCGTTGAGTACGTCTATTGGCGCAAATAGAAGCATGTCTTAACGATCAATCTCCCCTAACACGATATCCAGCGTTCCGATAATCGCGACCACATCTGCAACGAGGTGCCCGATGCACATCTGGCGAAGCGCCTGCAGATTAATGAATGACGGTGGTCGAACTCGCACGCGCCATGGCTGCGCTGTGCCATCGGAAACGAGATAACAACCGATTTCACCTTTTGGAGCCTCGATCGTGTGATAGTAATCGCCAACCGGCGGCTTCACCACTTTCGGCAACTTTGCGTTGACTGGACCGTCCGGAAGGTTTTCCAGCGCCTGATCGATGATTCGACGCGACTGTCTCATCTCTTCGAGCCGCACTAAGTAGCGATCATAGGTATCGCCGTTCTCGCCGAGCGGGATATCAAAATCCATGTCGGCATACGCCGCATATGGCCGCGACTTACGCACGTCCCAGGGAACTCCCGAACCACGCAGCGCCGGACCTGATAATCCGATCGCAATTGCGTCCTCCGCAGAAATCACGCCTATACCTACAGTGCGACTGAGCCAGATGCGATTCTCGGAAAGCACAGTCTCGTATTCGTCGAGTCGTTTCGGGAAGTTGTTGACGAATTGACGGACGTCTTTGTGGAAATCGTCATAAGCATCATTCGGCATGCCGCCGACGCGCCACGCATGACACGTCAGGCGCGCGCCAAACTGTCGTTCAAAGATCTTCAGAATCTCTTCGCGTTCGCGCAGCGCCCAAAGCAGAACGGTGACGGCGCCGATGTCGAGCGCGTGCGTGGCGAGCCAAAGCAGGTGCGAAGCGATGCGATTGAGTTCAGTAAGAATTGTACGCAGGTAATGAGCGCGCGGCGGGACTACGAGCCCCATCATCTGCTCGACCGTTTCCACCCAGACCAAGCCATTTGATACAGCAGCGATGTAATCGAGTCGATCCCAATAAGGCGCGATCTGCGTATACATGCGATTCTCGGCGATCTTCTCCATGCCACGGTGGAGGTAACCGATATCGCAGTCAAGATCGATCACTGTCTCGCCATCGAGCTTGAGAACCACGCGCAACACGCCGTGCGTTGACGGGTGTTGCGGCCCCATGTTCAGCACCATCTCTGGGCTATCGAGCAGTGTTTCCTGAGTTGTTGCGATTTCTACTTGATGCATTTAACTCAATTCGTTTTGCTGGACAGGATTTACAGGATTTTTCAAGATGAGCGGGACTTATCCTGTCAAGCCTGAGACCATCCTGTAAATCCTGTCAAAACTATGCGGCTGGCTGCTCTGACGGTTGCGGCTTATAACATCCCGTCACCTGAAACGGTTCAATCACGAGCCCAATCGCTTCAACCTCGCCGCTTTCCCTTCTCTCCAACAGCTTCAAAACAATCGCACTCGCCGCGCTCGCTTTATTCCAGACGTTTCGAGGCGCCGCTGTTTCAGTCAGGACAAAGCCCGCATCTTTAGCCGCGTTGGGCGTATCGAAAACTTTCGCGTCGTAATGTGCGGCGATCTCTTTCGGCGTCATTTGTCTTTCGGCATTACGTCTTTACCGCCGCGGAATATCTCGCGCATCACTCGTTCCTGTGGCACTGAAAGAACCTCGAGTCCATAGGCACGTCGCTGCTGCAACTGTTCCACCTCGACGTCGGTCATCACTGGCAAGTGGTTCGCGGTCCACGCGTTCTCGACAAACTCGAGCGGATAATCTTTCCGCAGCGGATACCCTTCCCAATCTGGCGGCAAGAGCAAGCGACGCAGATCCGGATGATTTATAAATCTGACCCCGAACAAATCGTAAACTTCACGCTCGAGCCAGTTCGCAGCAGGCCAGACGCTGGTCACGCTTTCAACGCCGTCTTTAGTTGCGACTTTCAACCGAACTCTCTCATTCGTGTCGATGGAAAACAAGTTGTAGACGATTTCGAACGGCGTTTGTCTGCGGTCGGGATAGTGAACGCACGTCAGGTCGGAAAGGTAGTTAAACTTCGCTTCGCGATCAGTTTTAAGAAAGTTGCAAATCTCTACGAGATGCTCACCGTCTACGTGAACCGAAAGCTGCCCGATAAACTCCGACGCGTCACCAATTGCTGCACCGAACTTAGCCTTCAGCTTTTTGACGAGTAGATGGCCGCTGGCGTCGGTTGGTTTCGGCCCTTCTTCTTTTTTCTTAACAGGAGGTTTTGGTGCTCCAACTCCGGCGGGCTGTTCGAGCGACTCTTTTACGGCTGCGACACGAGCTTTCGCCTGCTCGACCATCGACGCCTTTTCGGCGTCGGCTCCGGCGAGCGTTCCTGCGGGCGGAATAGCTGAGGGAGGTGGTGTGCCGGACGCCTCAGCATCTGAGACGCCCGGCTCTCGGGGTTCTTCGGAACCTGGTTGCTTAGTGTCTTCTGACATTATGCCGGCATCTCGTCTACACTTACACGTCGATTTGGCTAATTATCTCCTCACAGAACTGGGAAGACAATCGCTCAGTAAACGCTGATGTAACAACGAATAAGAGAAGAAAGCGAAAACGAATTATAGCAAAGCGCTCAGCATATTACCTCATGGCGAGAATGATCACATCAATTTTTTCCATCTGAGGTAAATTGTTTTCAATGGTAAACGGCGGCCCCCAGCGTGCTCCTCTCAATCGAACGACGACTCTATCGGCGGACGAATTAGTTCGCTATAAGAGTTCACTTTCGAAACTCGATTCGCCCGCCAGCTTTGAGAGTATTCAGGACAAACTGTTTTGTCAGGACGTCTACACGGCGATTCCGCATCTGCCTGACAACTCGATCGATCTGATGTTTGCGGATCCGCCTTACAATCTGACGAAGAGCTTTAACGACCGCAAATTCAGGAAAACTTCGGTTGAAAACTACGGAGACTGGCTGGATTCGTGGCTCTCGTTAACCATCAGACTTCTTAAGCCAACAGCATCGATTTACATCTGCGGCGATTGGCGCAGCTCTTCGGCGATCCAGCGGATCGGTGAAAAATATTTCATTTCTCAGAACAGGATTACGTGGGAACGCGAGAAAGGGCGCGGGGCGAAGTCAAACTGGAAAAATTGCTCTGAAGATATCTGGTTTTTCACAGTCTCCGACGATTACTACTTTGACGTTGAAGCAGTGATGCTCAAACGACAAGTCATCGCGCCGTACACCCACACGAATGGCGAGCCGAAAGACTGGAGCAAGACAGAAGATGGGCGTTTCCGGATCACGCATCCATCGAATATCTGGACCGATTTGACGGTTCCCTACTGGTCAATGCCGGAGAATACCGACCACCCGACGCAAAAACCGGAGAAATTGCTGGCAAAGATCGTCCTCGCCAGCTCACGCGAAGGAGATCTCGTGTTCGATCCGTTTAACGGCTCAGGCACGACAACGGTTGTGGCTAAAAAGCTTGGGCGGCGTTATCTCGGTATCGAGATTGATGAAACCTACTGTTGTCTTGCGGCAAAGCGGCTTGAGTTAGCTTCGACCGAGAAAAGCATTCAAGGGTATGTTGACGGAGTTTTTTGGGCAAGAAACAGCCGAAGACTGCCTCGAAAGAAAAACCTTAGACAGGATTAACAGGATTTTTCAGGATTTGCAGGATTCATCTTGTTAATCCTGTAAATCCTGTCCAAGCATCCTGTAAACCACGACGCGCGAGCTTGACGATCCGCACCTCGGAACCTATCATATCTTGTTTGAAAAATGCGGCCAGGGGCCGTCTATAGAGAGTGACGAAGAGTTAAAAATGAAACCAGGAATTCACCCAGAATACGTCGAGATTACAGTTAGCTGCGCTTGCGGCGAGAGCTTTAAGACTCGCTCAACCAAGAAAGGCGATCTGCACGTCGAAATCTGTTCGGCCTGTCACCCGTTCTTCACTGGAAAACAGAAGCTGGTCGATACCGCTGGACGCGTCGATCGCTTCAACAAGCGCTATGGCAAGAAACCCGCTGCCGAAACTGCAGCACCCACACAGTAAGCTTTTCAATTAATGCTATTGCAAAAACAGCATTAGCCACCCCGACCTTTTAACGCCGGCATGATTGGCCGGTCGCTCAACGTGCATCAAACCACCAGCGACCGGCATAACATCGCCGGCATTATTGTTTCCTTCACCGTTCGTGATTATTGAAATGAGTACACCAGAACGAGATCTAATTGTTGGCGGCCAGGCGGTCATTGAAGGCGTAATGATGCGCACTCCAAACGCCTACGCGATCGCAGTTCGCAAGGCCGATGGAACAATCGTGAACACTGCGGCGTCACTGCCAAAGTGGAGCGACAAGTATCCATTGCTGAAACTGCCGGTACTTCGCGGCGGAGCCGTCCTGGTTCAATCAATGGGCCTGGGGATCAAGGCATTGAACTATTCCGCAAATGAAGCATTTGCAGAAGCTGAAGAAGCAAAAGCGGAAGAAGTGAAGGTCGCGCTCTCACCGGCTGTGATTGAAGGTGAAGGTGACTTTGCAGGTTTGACTGGCGCGGTGCCCGGTCTATTTCCTGTGCCAACGCAAAAACGTTCACGCGATGAACTCAAGAAAGGGACTACCGCCGCCGCAGCTGGCTCGATCATCTTTGCGTTGATCTTTAACGTGCTGCTGTTTGTTGCAGCACCTTTGTTGCTTACGAATGCACTTTTTATCGGTGCTGGCTGGGCCACCACGCCGTCAGCAAACACTGCTCCGGCGCCAGCGACGCAGACTTCCACGACCACGGTAGAACCAGAAAATGAAGCCTGGTACTCGAACGCATGGTCCACAGTGCGAACTTACCTGCATCCGGTACGTCCTTCAGTTGCCTTTAACCTGATCGACGGACTGATTCGGATGACGTTCTTCCTGATCATGATTTTTAGCTTCTCGCTTTTAAAGGACATTCGGCGCGTGTTTCAGTATCACGGCGCCGAACACAAGACAGTCTTTACATGGGAAGCGGGGTTACCGTTGACGGTCGAGAACGCGCGTCCACAACCACGCCAGCATCCACGCTGTGGCACGAGCTTTTTGATGGTTGTGATGCTGGTGGCGATCGTGCTGTTTTCAGTAATCAAGTTTGATTCGTTGTTGCTGAACTTCCTGATTCGCATTGCGCTGATGCCCGTAGTCGCCGGTCTGTCTTACGAGATTATTCGCCTCTCAGCGAAAAAGGAGAGCAGTTGGTTCTTTAAACTAATGACGAGACCGGGCGTATGGCTGCAAAACATCACCACGCAGGAACCTGACGACAAACAGCTCGAGGTCGCGATCGAAGCGCTCAAGGAATCGCTTAAGCTGGAGCCGAAGACGGCAGAACCAGCACCCGCGCCACTTTCATAATGAGGTTGTATGTTAGATAAGCTGGAACAAATAGTTAGCAGATACGAAGAATTGACGCAGGAGCTTTCCTCTCCCGAATTGCTCTCCAATCCTTCTGCGTACGGCAAAGCCGCGAAACAACATCGCACGCTTGACGAGGTTGTTCAAAAATACCAGGCGTGGAAGGGCTTGAAAGCGGAGTTGGCAGATGCGCGCGAGTTGCTGGATACCTCGGACGACGAGGAAATGCGCGAGATGGCGCGTCTCGAACTCGAATCGCTGCAAAGCAGAATCGATGAAGCCGACAAAGAACTCAAACTCCTCTTGATCCCCAGCGATCCCAACGACGAAAAGAACGTAATTCTCGAGATTCGCGCCGGTACAGGCGGCGACGAGGCCACTCTGTTTGCTGCCGAGATGGTACGCATGTATTCGCGCTACGCTGAAAAGCAGCGCTGGCGGTTTGAAGTTCTTGAGGCTTCGGAGTCAGGCATTGGAGGGCTCAAAGAAGCGATCGTGTTGATCGAAGGAGACAAGGTCTATTCGAAGCTGAAACACGAGTCGGGTGTTCATCGGGTGCAGCGTGTGCCACAGACAGAAGCCAGTGGACGGATTCACACTTCCGCAATCACGGTTGCCGTCTTGCCGGAAGCTGAGGAAGTTGACGTGAAGATCGATCCAAAGGATTTGCGCATCGATACGTTCTGCTCGTCGGGTCCGGGCGGTCAGTCAGTCAACACAACTTACTCGGCGGTGCGCATCACGCACCTGCCGACAAACGTGGTCGTGTCGATGCAGGACGAGAAGTCGCAGATCAAAAACCGCGAAAAAGCGATGCGAGTGTTGCGTGCTCGTTTGCAGGAGCTCGAAGAACAGAAGCAACACGAAGCACTCGCCAGCGAGCGTCGCTCGATGGTTGGTTCGGGCGATCGTTCGGAGAAGATCCGTACCTACAACTTCAAAGAAAACCGCGTCACCGATCATCGTATCGGCTTGACGATCCACCAGCTTGACCTGGTAATGGAAGGCAACCTCGATCCGTTTATCAACGCTCTCGTGGCCCATTACCAGGCAGAGAAATTAAAGGCCGACGCAGTGGCTGCTTAGCTGTAGAACGTAGAAATGCCCGTTGCTACAAACGTCCTCCTCATTCGTCACGGTCAATCGAGAGGGAACGCTGAACGACGTTTTGGCGGGCATACTGCAACGCCCTTATCCGCTCGCGGTCGCAACCAGGCAAGAGTAACCGCACTGACTCTAAAATCAGAATCACTAACAGCGATCTATTCGAGCGATCTGGCTCGCGCGATGGAGACTGCGCAGCCGCTGTCAAAACTGACAGGCTTGCCGGTTCAGGGAACCAGCGCCTTTCGCGAGCGCAGTGTCGGCGTTATGGAAGGCCTGACGTTTGAAGACGCAGCGCAAGAGCATCCGGAGCAATACGCTGCTCTGCTCAGACGCGACTTCGAACACGTGTTGGCAGGCGGTGAGAGTTACCGGCAGCTACTCGATCGATCGCGGGAGAAGCTCGACGAGATCATCGCCGAACATCGCGGCGGCAAAATTGTGGTCTTCAGTCACACTGGAACGATCTGTATTCTCGCCTTGCACCTGATGGGGGCCCTCGATGCACCGGAACTAAAACCCGTGTGGATCTCGACGGCCAATTGCGGTATCACGCGCTTTGAGCTTCGCAACGATGGTTTCGTGAGAGTGCTCACGATTAACGATACCAGTCACCTGTCGGGCGTTTAGGAACCCGGATTAGTGTATCCCTGAGATCGACCGATTGGTCCACTCACAAATCGTCGCTATGTCTGCGGCTGTTAATTTCGAGTCAGAATGCATCGGCGTGTATGAGCTGAGCGGCATCTCACCTTTCTTGATTATCCGGCAAGTTTCGTCCAACAGTTCTCGCTGCTCGTTTTTCTTGTAACTGCCCCACTCGGAAAAGTTCATATGACTGCGACCATGATTAACGTGGTCGATGACAAACCACGAAACTGGCGCGACGTGCGAATACCACGGCCAGCGAGTCTTGTTTGAATGACAATCAGCACACGCCCGATTGAGAATATTTGCAATCTGCGGCTCAACCTCGACGTGAGATTCAATTGCCATCGATGGATCTGACGGCGGATTTGTCTTCGCCGGCCTAACAAACTGCGCGACTAAAAACAAACAGACCCCAATCAGCACCACCCAACGAATTACCCTTTTCACACCTTCCTTCTTCACTTTTCCTTTTGTGCCTTTTGTGCCTCTTTGTGGCTAATCTTTCTTTGTGCCTCTTTGTGGCTCACTTAGGCGCCAACTCCTTCAACCTGCGGCTCAGTCCGTTCCTGGCTCTCCAATACGCCTCTGCGATCGGCTTCGGCACGCCTTTGCCAACTCCCATCCACGTCGATTTCAGTTCGTCGCGCCAGCTTTCGAGCATCTTCTGGTCCAGGCGCAGTATTCCTTCGCGAGTTACTCCGGGCGGCGGTGGATCCAACGCCGCCATCTTCTCGTAAACGCGCACACGGTCATGACCGTCAACACGCGTCAGCAAATGCCAAAGCGTGAGGGTGTCGCGTGGACGCGCATCGTTCAGCATCTGAGTTAAAGCTGCGCTGCGCGCGGCCTGGTCCGGATCGAAATCGACTTTCTCAAGCGCACTACGAAAAGCTGCGGACGAGTCTTCAAAGTAAGGCGTGCCTGGCCCAATCACAGGCTTCGTGTCGCACGACGCACCGGCAGGAACCATCGACTCTCGATCCCTCAATTCGAGCGCCACCCAACCTGAAGTAACACGCAACTTGCTTGCTCCCTGATCGTCAACTTCCAACGTGTACGCGCATCCGAGGTCAGCCGCAACGGCTGAAGGAGTGTCGACGAAGAAAAGCCTTGGCGGCGCCCAAATGCGCGCGCTCATCTTTCCGCGCGCAAGCTCAAGACGATGTTCGGTTGCATGCGTTTCCAACAATCTCACCCGCGTGTTCTCATCGATATCGACATTGCCGATCGAACTGACGGCGATTTGAGCCTTCGAGTTTCCATCCGTCTCGAGCCATTGGCCGACAGCCAACTGACCGTTATTCGAGATTCCCTCGTTCCCGATTCTTGGCGTCCCATCGAGTCGTGTCACTTGCCAGAACGGTTTCTCATTCTGAGCTGTCAATTGAGAAGGAGTGCGGCGGTGGTAGAACCACCACGCGCCAAAGCCAAAAACCAGCAGGAGCACGGCAGCCGCAGCAACTTTCAGCTGCCAGGACCAACCACCATTCGTTATCTGTGTAATCTGTGGACCAGACTGTTTGTCCAGTAGAGTTTCAAGTTCACTCCAAAGATGTTCTGGCGCAGAAAGTTTCGGCAGTTGTTCGGCAAGTTTTATCCCCAGCTTGATCTCTTCAAATTTGGTTCGACACTTGATGCACGAAATAATGTGTTCGGCAAACTGCTTCGACTCTTCGCTCGACAGTTCTCCATGACAATAGGCTGAAATATCTTTTGTAACGTGTCTAGAAAACATTAATGCTTCTCCGTAAACCCTACTCTCCCCACGCGGCCGGATTGTTCAAGTGCGCCAGTCGCTTCGCCAGTTGACTGTGGCCGCGATTCAGTCGCGAAGCAACAGTGCCTTTCGAACAACCCATCACACTTGCAATCTCCTCGTACGACAAGCCCTCGATGTACTTCAATAAGATCGGCAAACGAAACTTCGGTTTGAGTTCGTCAATCGCCGCCTGTACGGCCTCTGAAACTTCACGCCGCGCGTACTGTTTCTCCTGAGGTCTTCTATCGTTCGGGTTCGTCATCGCTACAGTTTCTCCCAGCGGCAACCATCGTCTGCGGCGACGACGTTCGTCGAGACACGCGTTGACGACCAGACGATAAAGCCAGGTTGTGAACTCTGAGTCGCCGCGAAACTGGCGGATGGCGGTGAATAACTTCAGAAATATCTGTTGCGTGACGTCGTCAGCCAAAGCCCTGTCGCCGTCTGACGAATAGACGGCGATGGAAAACACTTTGTCTTTGTAAGTTTCGAAGAGGAGTTGAAAGGCTGCGCGGTCGCCCTGCTGGCACGCTTCGATTACTCGTCCGCTAATAAGCTGTTCAGCCATCACCATCGTAGTTTAGACGACCGTGAGACAACGTTTCTTCCCAAAAAGAAGCCGCGGATTCACGCGGATAAACGCGGGGCCATCTGCGTTTATCCGCGTAAATCCGCGGCTAAATTTGAAAAGGTCTT
>Ga0209215_1000121_pt1 | contig 26982 bp, 16 predicted proteins | sample TexAe_OM2H0_M2_FD_187938 | JGI IMG/M metagenome (GOLD analysis project Ga0209215, IMG submission 187938) | Forest soil microbial communities from Davy Crockett National Forest, Groveton, Texas, USA - Texas A ecozone_OM2H0_M2 (SPAdes) (version 2) | ecosystem: Environmental > Terrestrial > Soil >...
GAGCCACACCATGCGCCATCGTGCCGTACAAACCAATGCACGCCAGGATCAGCGCCAGGGCTCCAAAGAAGCTGACCAGTTGTGCGATCAAACGATCCGTGCCGAGGCTGCTGTACAGTTGTTCGTCCAACGTGGTGACACCGAATATTGGCAGCTTGTCGTCTGTTTGATTGATCGTCTGACGCACTTGCGATGTAAGAGGTGTCGGATCCGATTCTGTGCGAATGAGAATCGTAACGGAGTAAGCAGACTGATCCGGGAGCTGTAGAATTGGGCGATATACCGTTGGGTCGGTCTGCGCGCGCGCGTCGTCACTCTTGATATCGCCGATGACGCCAACTATTTCGAGCGGCGCCCCGTTGTCGGTTTCATCATCAAACGTGAACTGGCGTCCGATCGGATTTTGGTCTTTGAAGAAACGTTCGGCGAAAGTCGAATTGACCACCGCAACTCGTGACGATGATGCAGTGTCGCGAACTTCAATCTCGCGGCCTCGCAACAGTGGTATGCCGAGCGTCTCCGCGTATTTCGGTCCGGTAAGCATGTCCTGCACGACCATATCTTCGCCGGGCCCGGGTGTGTAACCTGATAACTTGATACTGCTGGTCCTCCTCGAGCCGCTCATCGGCGCATAGGTGGCCATCGAGACGTTGCTGACCTGAGGAAGCGAACTCAACCGTTCGCTTAACTGCTGGTAAAGCGGTGCGAGTCCGGCGGGCTTGTAACCGGCTAAGCGTGGGTCGATGCCAACCAGCAAAACATTGTTTCGATCGAACCCAACATTCTCTTCCTGAAGCTTGATGAGACTGCGCCCAAACAATCCCGCGCCAGTAAGCAGGACCATCGAAAGTCCGACTTGCATCACGACCATGAGCGACGACAAGTTAAGGCGCAGGAAGCCGGTTCTAACCCGGTGCCTTTCTTTCATTGCTGACGAGAGATTTGTTCTGCTGGCCTGTAGTGCAGGAACAAGACCAAATAAGAGACCGGCAACGATCGAAACGACGGTGGTAAATACCAACACGCGAACGTCAGGATGCGTATCCAGCGGGGCATCCTTCGCGACTAGATTGACCAGCACCGTGACGCCCCATTGGGCCAGGAGCACGCCACACACTCCACCAATAACTGCGAGCAAGATACTTTCCGTAAGCAGTTGTCGAACAATTCGGCGCCGTGTTGCGCCCAGAGCCATGCGCAAAGAGATTTCAGCCTTGCGAGCAGCCGCACGTGACAGCAGCAGGCTGCCAACGTTTGCACAGGCTATTAACAGGACCATGCCGACTATGGCCATCAACATTTGCAACGGCTTTGAATAATCCCGTCGCAGTCCGGAAATGCCACCCCGGCCTTCAGCAAGCGTGACGAAAGTGTTTTGAATAGCTTTTTGTCGTTCCTCGGTTAGTTCACTGCCGGCTTGTTCAGTAAGGAATTGTCTGAGCGACAGATTTACATTTGCCTGCGCCTGATCGAGGGTTACGTCTGGTTTAAGGCGACCAACGATCGTCAGCCAGTAGACCTGCTGGTTGGTAAGAAATGATTCGCGTAACTCGATCTGCGGTTGAAATGAGAGTGGCACCCAGAAATCCGGCGAGCGGCGTATACGCACGCCAAAAAATTCAGGCGGTGCAATACCAACCACGGTGAAGTTAGTGCCATTGATAGTGAAGGTTTTCCCGACTACTCCTGGATCGCTGTTAAGTTTCTTTTCCCAGTACGCATAGCTGATGACAGCGGCCGGCGGAGCAGCGGGTTTGTCATCCTCTGGCGTTAGCACTCTTCCGCGTATTGCTCGCACACCAAGAATTGAAAAATAGTTACCGGTGACGAGGTGGCCCTGCGCTCGTGCTGTCGCACTAGCCTGCGAATCAGTTTCACGAATACTCACGCGGCTTTCGCCACTGCGAATCGCGGCGATGTCCTGAAAGGATTGATTGTGATTGCGGAAATACTCGTAAGACGCGTACGAGAACCGGCGCCAGACACCTGTGATCGGTGAATCTACGGTGGATGTTCCCTCGCTGGTAGTGTCGGAAAAGATAACCAGCTGCTCCGGCTTCTCCACCGGCAGCGACTTCAACATCACCGCGTTGACGAGTGTGAATATTGCGGTGTTAGCGCCAATGCCGAGGGCCAGCGTCAGCACCGCAATCGCGGCAAACGCCTTCCGCTTCAGCAACCCCCTGAATCCGTAGCGAATATCCTTGAAAAGTGTTTCCATCATCTAACCCATCCACAGATTTCACGGATCAACTGTCTGTGTAATCTGTGGATTGCCTTTCATTCGTAGCGCAGGGCTACCAGTGGATCGACCTTTGTCGCGCGACGCGCCGGGATGTAACAGGCGATAAAAGCTGCGAACAGCAAACACACTGAAACTGCGCTAAACGTCAACAAATCGGTCGGTTCAACCCCGACCAGCAATTTCTGAATAAAGCGCGTAAGCACCCATGAACCCGCCAGACCACACACGATGCCCAGCAGTGCGAGCTTCATCCCGTGTTTCACGACGAGCTTCAGTACGTCTGCTGTTCGGGCGCCCAGAGCCATGCGAATGCCAATCTCCTGTGTTCGCTGCGTAACCGCGAACGCCATCACGCCGTAGATCCCAATCGCAGCAAGCACCATCGCGACGCCTGCGAAGATCCCGAGCATTACAGACGAGAAGGAATAGAGCGCGACTGAGCCCGATCGCACTTCCTGCATTGTGCGCACATCGAACACGGGCTGATCTCTATCGATGGACCACACCTGCTGCCTCAGCGAGCCGGCGAGTAACAAGGGATCGACACTGGTCTTCGCCACCAGCACCATCGCGTTCCAGGGATCCTGTGCATGTGGGAGGTAATACTCCGGCGTCACCGGAATGGTGAGGTCATGCTTGACATCGGCAATGACGCCGACAACTTCCATCCACGGCGCGCGATCCAGTGGTCCATAAAAGCGAATGCGTTTGCCAATCGGGTCCTGGCCGGGCCAGTGCTGCCGCGCAAGGGTTTCATTGACGATGACTACCGGTGCTGCATCTGCTTTGTCCTGATCTGTAAATCCACGACCGCGAATAATCGAGATTCCCATCGTGCGAAAGTAATCCGGAGAGGCAACGCGATATCGGCCGTCATACTCCTGACCCGGCTGCGGCTCAGGTTCACCTTCAACTAAATAAGAGTCGGATGAATTGGCGCCGCCCAGCGGGAGATAATTGACTACCGCGGCAGATTCGACACCCGGGTACGCCTTCACACGCTGGACCAAATCGCTGTAGAACGCTGCTCGCTGCGATTGCTCTTTGTACTTCAGTCCCGGCAAGACGAGATTCATCGTCAGCACGTTATCGGAGTTGAACCCGGGATTTGTTCTCAAAAGAGAAAGGAAACTGCGCGTCAGAAGTCCCGCGCTAACGAGCAACATCAGCGAGAGTGCTACTTCAAACACGACCAGAGAACTTCGCAGCCGGTGAGAGCTTCCGCTCGATGGTCGACTTCCTTCTTTTAATGAGGCGTTGAGATTTGGTTTGGACGTCTGTAAGGCGGGAGCAAGACCAAACACGATGCCACAGAATACCGACAGTCCAAGCGTGAATAGAAGTACTTGCGGATTGATACCAAGCTGAAACCAGCCCGGCACGAACTTCGCTGCGTCTCCTGGATTAGCGGCACGCAACGCACCGATACCCCAGAACCCGATCAGAACTCCGACGGCGCCGCCGATCAAGGCAACGATGACGCTCTCAGTCAGCAACTGGCGAATGATGCGCCAACGACTTGCACCAAGCGCAGTTCGAACAGCGATCTCTTTCTGGCGTCCGGTCGCACGCGCAAGCATCAGATTCGCAACGTTCGCACATGCAATCAAAAGCACGAATCCCACCGCGCCCATCATCACCCAGAGCGCAGTGTCGTACTGGCGTACCGTATCGGCAACGAGTGGAAAAGCAGTGGCGCCCCAACCTTTGTTGGTTTCCGGATACTGCTGTTCGAGTTGCGCCATGATCTTGTCGATTTCTGCTTGCGCACTCTCGATTTGGGCGCCACGCTTGAGTCTGCCGATAATGTAGTAACCATGACTGCCGCGACTCTTCATCAACTCCGCAGTCATTGCGATTGGCGCGTACATCTCAGCGCCTTTCGGAAAGTTGAAATGCTCCGGCATCACGCCCACGATCTTGCGCGCCACGGTGTTGATGATGATCGTCTTGTTGAGGATCTCCGGATCGCCTCCAAAACGCCGCTGCCAAAGACTGTGAGTAATGATCGCTACAGCATCTTTGCCGGGTTGATTCTCTTCCTCGGCAAAGCCGCGACCCATGATTGGTTTCATTCCGAGGGCATCGAAGAAGTTTGCGGTAACGAGGAATCCCTGAAGCCGTTCGGGCGGGTCCACACCGGTGAGATTAGGACTCCACCAGCGATAAAGCGCGAGTTGTTCAAACGATTGGTTCTGAGCTCTTAAGTCAAGATAATTTGCAAACGTAACTTCATTGTGCATGACGCCGCGACTAGGCAGCTTGTCCCAAACAGCAACCACGCGTTCGAGCTCGGGAATTGGCAGAGGTTTCAGCAGCAGTGCGTTGATGGCGCTGAAGATTGCGGTGTTGGCCCCGATTCCAAGGGCGAGAGTGAAAACGGCGATGAGGGTAAACGCGGGCCGTCTCAAGAGATTTCTTATTGCGTATCGGGTATCGCTTAGAAGGTTCTCCATAATCCGCTCCTCTTTGTGCCCTTGTGGCCAGACACACTAATGACGTCAACGTAACTGCGTAATTCGCTTTACGTTCGGGTTAATAACGCCTTGTTTTGAGCAACTACAGGGAAACTTAAGTTAGCCGGGACAGGAGGCAACGAGCGGCAAACACTAAACCGCTACTCCTGTTTTCTGCTCCTGCTCCGACTTCACGATCCAACCGTCTTCAAGCTGGATGATCCGATTGCCGTACGACGCATTCGTCTCCGAATGTGTAACCTGCACGATGGTGGTGCCTTCGTCGTTCAAGCGCTTGAACATGTCCATGATTTCCTTGCCCTGGACCGAATGAAGATTCCCAGTCGGCTCGTCGGCAAGGATAATTCGCGGACTGGCAACAACCGCGCGTGCAATACCCACCAATTGCTGCTGACCACCTGAAAGTTGAGTCGGGAAGAGATCTTTTTTTCCTACCATCTGAAAACGATCGAGTGTGTCGCAAACGATCGATTGCCGGTCCTTCTTGCTTACGTCCCGATAAGAGAGAGGCAACTCGAGGTTCTCGAAAACGGTCTGATCGTCGAGCAGGTGATAGCTCTGAAAAACAAAGCCGATGTTTCGATTACGCAGTGCCGCGCGTTTCTTGCCGTCGAGCTTATGCACCGCAACGTCGTCGAAATAATACTCACCGCTCCACGATTGATCGTGCATACCGAGGATGTGTAACAACGTCGACTTCCCTGCGCCGGACGGACCCATGATCGACACAAACTCACCCGGCTTGATGTCGAGATCGATCCGACGCAGCACATAAGTCCTCGTTGGACCATGAGGAAAAGACTTTTCGACGCCGCGCAAACTGATCATGAAATTGCTCCAAAACCGCTCTCGGCCAACTCACGTTTTGCTTCCCGAATTTCGCGGCGGTCGGCACCGGCTTCTTCTTCGACGATCAAGCCGTCGAACAAGTGCACGATGCGATCAGCGTGCTGCGCGTAACGCGGGTCGTGCGTAACCATGCAGATGGTGGCGCCCCCGCGGTGCAACTCGCGCATCAGCTCCATCACCGCTTCACCGTTGGTTGAGTCGAGGTTACCAGTCGGCTCGTCTGCGAGCAGTATGCTCGGCTGTCCGCCAACCGCACGCGCAACCGCAACACGCTGTTGCTGACCGCCGGACAGCTGGCTGGGAAGGTGTTTTGCGCGATGCGCCATGCCGACGCGCTCGAGTGCTTCAGTGACGCGCTTCTTTCGCTCGGCCGAGCTCATCCCACGATAGGTCAACGGCAGCTCAACGTTTTCGTAAACGGTCAGGTCGCCGATCAGATTGAAGCTCTGGAAGATGAACCCGACTTCGCGGTTTCTGATTCGGGCGCGCTCGGAAAGCGAAAGATTCTCAACCGGGTGCTGATTAAGAATGTACTTTCCGTCGGTCGGCGTATCGAGCAGGCCGAGGATCGAAAGAAGGGTCGATTTGCCGCAGCCCGAAGGTCCGGCGATGGAAACGTACTCACCTTGTTTGATGTCGAGATGAATACCTGAGAGTGCGTGTGTCTCAACCTCGTCTGTGTAAAAGACTTTCTTCACATCAGCAAGGTGGATTAGAGGCTCGGAAGAACTCATCATTCTCTCCTTAAGGATTCTGTGTACACGATCTTTTTAATTGAACACCGCAAACGGGACTGATGTGGCAATGTGGTTTCTACAAGTCAAACCATTTACCTAACCCGTATCCGGTTGTAGCTATCCAAAGCCGACGTATCAGAGATAACGACCTGATCGCCTTCCTTCAGGCCTTCAAGTATCTCGATGGTGCTTACCGAATTGCGGCCGAGTTTGACCGTCCTCCGTTCGGCTTCAGTTCCATCAGGCGTCAGCACAAACATACCGACCGTTTGTTGCGCCTGTCCGAACGCCGGTCTGCCGACTTTCAAAACGTCTTTTAATCTTTCGAGTTCGATCGTGCCGTCCACACTCAGATCGGGACGAGCACTGGGCGGCAACGGACCAATCAACGACGCGTCAACCTCGAATGTGCCTTCGCGTGCGGCTGGATCGATGCGCGAGACCTGTCCCTGAATCAGCCCATTGCGTGTGTCAACAATTACGGGCTGGCCGATGCGGACGTCCTTGATCTGCGTCTCCGCGACTCTCAATACAGCCTTGAGCGATGCCGGATCCGCCACACGCGCGATATTGACGCCCGGTTGAACCTGTTGCCCGACCTGTACTGAAACCTGTTGCAGCACACCACTTGTTCCCGCCCGTACTTTCAGTGCTTCCACCTGTTCGCGTTTCAACTTCGCGAGCACGCGCAACTGCTGTAACCGGGAAGCCGCGGCGTTTAGTTGTGCTTTGGTTGACTTCGAACTGACAGCCAGTCTCTCCTGCTCGACTTTGAGCCGGTTGGCCAGATCCTGAACGCTCACACGTGAGATCTTCAATACGAGGTCGGCTACCAGACCCTGCTTCGCCAACACTTCGTCTGCATCGAGCTGCAACTTCGCCTGACTGTACTGCGCATTGATAGTGGCGATTGCGGCTCGTTGTGTCATCGTATCGCTTTCAAGTCGCACGCGCAGATTTTCTTCGTCGGCTTCGGCGGCTTTCACCTGGAAGTCGGCGTCAGTCGCCTGCTGCTCCATTTGCGGGTTCGACAGTTCGACAATCACCGTCGAGGCATCAACCTCGACCCCGGCTTGAAGAAGAACCTTTTCGACGCGACCATCAGCGGGCGCCGGCACCTGGCGCGTTACCTGCGGCACGAGGGTTCCGTTGCCATGCACGTCACGGATCATCTCACCTCGTTTGACAGTCTCGATAACAGCGGTAGAGCGTTCAAGTGTCGGCAATGCAGGTTTCAGCTTGGTGAGGCCGTAGGTAATGCCGCCGATGCCGGCAACACCAACCACGATCATGACTGCAGTGCGAATCTTCTTCTTGATCTTCGATTTAGGGGGTCGCTTGATGTCCATAATGCTTTACTTCAAAAAAATTTTTGGAGAGCTGTAAAGCCAGTTGAGAGAGCGGCGATGCATGCGAGAAGAATGAAATTCAAAAAGCTCAGCTCAAAACTTCACGCACAACTATACAGTTCTCCGCTCTGGCGCATGTCAAAGCCCGTGCCAATAATGGGTGGCGGGACCGATTTGGAGGGAGCTTAGCGAAAACCGAGGGTTTTGGCCAGTTTTCCGGGGCTTGAGCCGACGTAATCCTGGATGACGGTTCAAAAAGTCGAACGCTATGTTTCGCTAGCGGGACTGCCAGTCCCACTTTTGAGATGAAACTTGCGAAAGCAAAATTCACCGTCGCTGTCTGTAACTGGCACGACACACCAGTTATGATGTTGCCGTAATATGCTTGAGTGTGACTAATCTTGACTGAATAACGCTTCCGATTGATTGGATCCATGACAACAACTCGCAGTCCGAAAACTGTAGTCATCATGCCGGCATACAACGCGGCAAAGACCCTGAAGATGACCTATCTGGCGTTGCCTCACGAAATAGTTGATCTGGTTTTGTTAGTCGACGACGGCAGCACGGATGAGACCATCAAGATTGCTCGCGAACTCAACCTTCAGATTTTTTTACACAACCGTAATTACGGGTACGGAGCCAACCAAAAGACCTGTTACATTGAGGCACTCAAGGCCGCGGCGGACATAATTGTGATGGTCCACCCCGATTACCAATACGATCCAGCCTGCTTGCCAGAGATCATTCGGCCCCTCGAAACCGGACAAGCTGACGTAGTATTCGGCTCACGTCTGCTGGGTAAATCTGCGGTGCGGCAGGGAATGCCCTGGTGGAAATATTGTGGCAACAAGGTTCTAACTAAGTTCGAAAACACATTTTTGAACCTTAGGTTGTCTGAGTATCACACGGGATACAGGGCTTACAGCAGACGAGTACTCGAGACGATCAACTTTCATGCGAATTCCGATGGCTTTATCTTTGACCAGGAAGTGGTCATGCAGATTGTTGAGGCTGGTTTCAGGATAGCTGAGATCTCGGTGCCGGTTCGTTACTTTCCGGAGGCATCATCGGCGAGCTTTAGTGCCAGCGTCAGGTATGGCTTAGGTATCCTGTGGTTGGTTTTCAGGTATTTCCTGCATAAGAACAATTTGATTCGCCAGACAAGGTTCCAGAGTTTGAAAAGCCGTTACGTGCGGCTGGAAGCGAACCCATCTTGACTATGGCTTGCTGCGTTCGTTGAAGTATAAGGCAAATACGTATGGACCATTCTCATAGAAGCGTGCATCTTGTAACTTCAACAAGTTCCCGTATTGTCGCATTTCACCTGGTGGCAACGACTCTTTTTCCACGATGCCGCTACTTCGATACTCAACCACTACCTGTTCTGCGTCCTGCAACATAGCCGGTGTCCAGGGTATCCGGTTAAGGACACCTTCCACCGGAACAGGTGTCATCGTATTGATTGGTTGTAACCCTGCGAATATGTAGGTCTCCCAATATCCTCCCATCAATATTGCACCTGGCGCCTTTTGTGAAAGGTCGAGGGCCGTCTGGCGATACAGTTTGTAAGCTCCATTTTGGACGCGCGGTGGAAATTTTACGCCGAGGAATATGAACGCGCCGACAACGACCAATGGCAAGACATATCGAGTTAGGGCGAAGCGATTTGCTACGACCCGTATGGTCAGATAAATGGTCAACAGCCCACTGATTGCGCCAAACCAATATGTCAAAGTGTGAAATCGAACGTCATAGAAGTCCGCTCTAACGTGGCTCACACATACCATGATGGCAAAGTTCGTCGCCGCCATCGCAATCAACGCTACGATCATCGTAAACGTCTCATCCTCGAAAAATGAGATGACGCGGGTCATTAGCGGCCGGTTGTGCGCTACTCGCGCGTAGAGCAGCAAACCTCCGACGCCGAGCACGAAGACGAGAGCCACGGCAATTAAAGGAAAGAATGAGTACTGAACGATATTGTGCCAGTTCGCAAGCAGGTTTTTATCTAGGTATGCGTAGTCGAACCACATTGGTGTCTTATTCGCGTTACCGAAATGTTTAAAGGAGTGCCGATGGTAGTTGATTTTCAGTAACAACTCGGAAGCGATGGCCGCGAACAGCAGCAATACCGCGAGGCCGATGTTTCGTTTGCTGCCCGTGTTCTTAAATGACAAGTGCGAACGCAGCGCCTCGAGTGTCAGGACCACGGCCAAAAGTGGACCACTTGCGACCGAGCTCCAGATTGCAAAGAAAGCACACAGATAGAAAGCCGCGCTCCATAAAATTGCACCCACACGAAAGCGTTGCGCCAGGAGATGCCGCATACAGAACCACGCCAGGAACAATGCGGGCACTTGCCATGCATACAGTTGGCTTAGATCAAACATTAACCTTCGCACGGTCGACTCGAGACAGAGGACAACCAGGCCGCTTACGATCACTGCTGGTGCTGCGCGAGCGTTCAGAGCAGCCAAAACCAACAGCCCCAGGAACAGCCAGGTCGCTTTGAAGTAATGGAGTCGTTGATCGTTCCAGCGCAGGCCCGTAATCAAGTGCAACTCCTTACCCACCAGCATGGGCCAACCGCCCCAACGATCCGCCGAATAGTAGTAAGTATCGAAGACAGTAATAGGTCGCTCGTTATTCGCCATCAGGATGGGAATCGCGGCATCGGAATGGAAGTTGGTATAAATGCTGTCTGATCCGAATGTTCTAAGGGCCAGTATCAAAAAGACGAACCACACCACCAGCAGCAAAAGTGCTTCGACACGACGGCTTGTCAAGCCGTGCTCTGGCGCCATCGAGAGCGGAATGTCTTTTCGGGGCATCAGAAACAGTGAGCCTTTGCTGACAGGTGTGAAAAGCGCAAGGTTTAAGGAGATGGTCTCACTGTGGTTAGCTCGTCGTGGTTTTTTGACTTACAGGCGTGTGCAGACTCAATCGCGTGCGCATGCGTTTTTGCCAGGAACTCTCTTTGACCTCGCCTTCTTCGATCTGAGCCAGGGCGGTGCCCAGTGGTTCGCCGCCGAGTTGGCGCATCTTGATATAGAGCAGCGCCGGCACGATCGAGATCAACGGCAGAACGAAGATATTTAGGAGTCCGAGCACCTGTTGATAGATCCGGTGTGCGAGCGTGGCTCGTTCGATATTGACACCGATTCGTACGCGTCCGACAAGAGCACTCACAATCATCGGGATCATGATCTGAATTATCGATACGATAATGATCGTACGCCATGAACGTGAGGCCAGCTCTCGCGCACGTTTCATAGCTGCTTTTCCTTCCAATCCCTCGATTAGGACAACAGGAGCATAAAGTGAGTAACGAATCACGATGATCAACCCGGGGATGACCAGCAACAAAAATCCAATGCAGATCCGTAACGTCACACGAAATACGGTCTTCAAGAACGGTCGCCATCGTTTGCGCAAAACGCCAAACGCCACCCGCAGCTTTACCGGACGTAAAGGCGCTGCTGACAGTTGCGTGATGATTACCGCAGTGACGCCGGAGATCACAGCGCCCGAAACTGTGTAAGCAATGATCTGAAGCAGACCTACGATGCCGATTGCCGTTCCCATCGCGATTTTCTGCGCCAGGCTACTCGGGTGTGGCAAATACTTATCTAAAACGAAAAGACCGATAAGCAGCGCGTTAGCGATAATCACCGGCACGTGAGCAATGAAGCTCAGCTTGAGAAATTTCGGAAAGTATTCGCTATAAAGCGAGAACGCGCGTCGATACAGCGTCCCTATACCTTCGCTCTGTCCACGCAGAGCACTTCCAAAAGCAAAAGCAGTTTGCGGTCGCTCGGCCGGATTCTTGGAGAGCGCAGACATTACTACACCGGCAGCGCGTTTGGGGATCTTTGCTTCATGTTCGCGCAGGTGCTGTGGATTCTGCTCGCGATGCGCGCGCATAACCGCCGAAGTATTTCCCGCGAATGGCGGCTCGCCGGCGAGCATCTGGTACGCGATTACACCAAGACTGTAAATATCTGAACGCGTGTCGACGTAACCACCTCCACACTGTTCCGGCGACATGTAGAGGGGAGTACCCATGATTGCGCCCACACGTGTTAGCGCTGCGCCTTGCGGCGTAGTTGCGATGTGCGCAGTGTGACGTCCAGCACTGTGTGTATCCTGATCGAAGAGCAATGTGCCGTCGTCTTCCGCAGAGTGATCGTGATCGGGCCTGCTCAACAGCGGATTAGTCAACGAATCTTGAAGAACCGTTCCCACTCCCTCGCCTGCCGCCTTCACTTTGAACTTTTGCGTGTGACTCTCGTCGCCAGTAGATCGCAATAGGGTGTCTGTTTCAAGTTGTGCACCCGTCATTCCGGATGCTGCCGAGAGATCATCGATAATGGTCGCTGCCGGATCGTCATCAGGTAAAGGCGCACCAGTTTCGCCTAATTTTGCAATGCCGAAATCGAGTACCTTGACTCGATAACTGCCGAGGCGATTCGGCTCCAGCCAAATGTTGTCGGGCTTCAGATCACGGTGGATAATCCCCTGCTGATGCGCTTCATGAACTGCGGAACAAACCTGGTCGAGGATGTCGGCGACCCATTCAAGTGGCAGTCGCTTTTCTTCGGCTAACACGTCACCAAGCGTACAGCCATCGAGGTATTCCATCACGAGGTAAGCCACCTGGCCTGCCTGCACTCGCGCGAAACCAAAGTCAGTCACGTCAACTACATTCGGATGGCGCAGACGACCCGCCGCGCGTGCTTCGCGCTTGAAGCGCTCGACAAATTCCTTATTGCGCATGAACTGAGGCGAAATCAGTTTCAGCGCGACGTAACGCTCTGTGCCGAGGTGTGTTGCGAGGTAAACCGCACCCATCCCGCCCTTTCCGAGCAGGTGTTCGAGACGATACTTATCGTCCAGCACCTCGCCGACGTATTCCTGAGCTTCCGGCATAAGTTCCTAATGCTACAGCAGTATTAGCCACAGATAAAACGGATTCTAGTACGGATCAGCATCGAAATCAGTTTCGATCGAAAGATATCTGTGTCCATCTGTAGCTGCAGTCGTCGTCCGCGCGCGACCACCAATCCATTCCGATTGGTTGGCCATCGGGCGGCTGCTGGGCAGGCGTGAGATTCATCTTCTTCGGATCTTCCTGGAAACGCTTGATTTGTTCGAGTGAGTAATACAAAAACGCTCGTTGATTTTCATCAGGCGTTAAGCGACTCCGCGTCGCAAGCCAGGTCTTCAGTTGTTCCAACTTTAACGACGCGATCGCGCGAACCTGATTCGATGCGCGTTCAGCAGACGCGAGCGCCATCAGATCGGAAAGTAACACGGTATTGACAGTGTGTTGTATCTCGCCGGCATAGCCACTCGCAGCAGGCGCTTTCCACGTTGACGTGAGTATCTTGTCGATTACTTCTGCAAGGCCCGGATTGCGTTGGTCGCGCGCGTGAAACTGTACTAAACGCGCCGCACGTTCCGGGTTTAATAGAAAGCCGCTGACGTGATCGGCAATCGCCTCCGCCGGCGCGAGCGCATCGAACACCGGCTGCGTGCGAATGCGAAAGTCTTCACGCGTGCGCGGGTAACCGGCAGGACGCGGCGGAATCAAACGCAATAACGACTCGGGCACTGACAGCGCATCGGGCTTGATCGTGTCGAGCACGACTGCGAGTGCGCGGCGCTGTTCTTCCGGCGGCACAATCTGCGGATTGCGATCCCCTTTGCCTTTCACGCTGAACGTGTAGTCCTGGCCACCAATCACCTTTGCGGCAGCTTCGACCTGGTAACGGTGATACATGTAGATGGGAACAAGGACGTCTTCGATCGTTGCCATCGGCGCGCCTTCGCGAATGTTGTTCTCGCCGAATCGTAGCAAGGCCGCGGCGCGAACCTTCATCACATTGCCTAGTTCGTCGATTGCATTCGCACCGTTGTCCCAGAGATGGGCCACGGAGCTGGCACTGCTCGGTGGACGCGCGTCCTGATCGGTCAAATACATCAAGCCACGCGAGAAAGCGTCGTTCAACGTGCGGTCGAGTGCAGCAGCCTCGTCAGTTCCCGGTGCGAAATCCTGATAACCGTAAGCGATCGAGACTTTGTCCCACTCACCGATCCCTTTCGCATACGCATCAGAGAGATCCGGAACTCCATCAGGTCCAAGCTTTGCTCGCGGCGCAGGGTAATCCATTACCGACGATCGGCCGACGGGACTGGCGGCATAATTGTGCTGCAATCCCAACGTGTGGCCCACCTCGTGTGCGGAGAGTTGCCGCAAACGCGCCAATACCATTTCGAGCAGTTTTGGTGAAGCGGTATTCGTTCTGTCGTACGGAGCCAATAAACCTTCTGCAATCAGAAAGTCCTGACGATCGCGTAGTGAGCCGAGTGAAACACGCCCCTGAATAATTTCACCGGTGCGTGGATCGACAAGAGAGTTGCCGTAAGACCAACCGCGTGTTGAGCGATGCACCCACTGGATGACGTTGTAACGCACATCCATCGGATCGACGTCAGCAGGCATCACTTCAACCCGAAATGCGTCTTTGTAACCAATTGCCTCAAACGCCTGATTCCACCAACGCGCACCTTCGATTAAGGCTGAACGCACGGGTTCAGGCGCGCCGCGATCGACGTAATAAACTATCGGCTTCACCGCCTCGCTGACGCGCGCACTCGGATCTTTCTTCTGCAAACGATGTCGCGAGATGTAGCGCTTAGTGACAGGCTCTTCGATCGGCGTGGCAAAGTCCATGAAGTCGATGCCGGCAAAGCTTGCGCGCGGATCATAGACACGAGGCTTGAAGCCTGGTGATGGTAATTGCACGAATGAGTGACGCTCGCGAACCGTGATCGCTTCAGGCACTGGGACGACTTGTCTTACAAATTGGCCCGCCGGCTCGCCGGTGAATGTCAGAGTAGTTTCAACTTCCGTGTTCTGTGGAAAGTTTTTCGTGTTTGGCAGATAAAAAGCACAGCGCGTCGGATCGAGACGATAGACGCCTTGCTGTCCTCTCTGCAGAGTGTTGGTTACCTGATGAACATCACGCAGGTAGAAGCTCGTAGCATCGACCAGAACGCGATTGCCGTCTTCCGCAGCCACTTCGAACCCCCACAGCGTCGACTCCGCAAATGCATCTCTGACTGCCAGACGCTCGTCGGGATCATTGGTGATGGCACGGAAGCCGTAATTCGGGGCAACCATCAAGACGCGTGGTCCAATACGATCGAAGCGAACGATGGCGCTATTACCGAGTTGACCGCGATCCAGCCCGATATCATTCGAACCGATGCCGGCCGGCAGAGACTCAATGTACAGAAATTCGGTGTTCCACTTGTCGATTTCGAGCCAGATCTTTCCTGCTTTCGTATCCCAGTAGAACGAGAAAAAGCCGGGAAACTTTTCCATTCCCGAGACCTTCTCGGAGAGAGTTTGCGGCTTCTGGGCCTGGACCGTTAGGAAGGAGAACAATAGCAACACCAAGATCCCAACCTGCTTCATTCTTAGCTCCTTTTAACCGCGGATGACGCGGATAAAAATCCGGATTTACGATCCGCGTTCATCCACGTTACTGGTTCTTCCATTCTGGAATGCGTCCCGGGGTCCATGGTGCGCCGGCTGCTTCTAACTGTTTCTCCAGTTTCACGAGATCCACTTCGACTAATTGTCGTAATTGACCGAGCACGCTCTCAAAATCTTGCGCAGCCGCGTTGTATTGATTGATCTGCGTTTGAGTAGGACGCGAGATCGACATGCGTTGCGCACCGACGGCGTAGCCAATCCGATCGTTGATCGATGGCGGCGTGTTCATGTTTCGTTGTCGCGCTGCCGCGTCACCACTCAAAGCACGCTGGAGATCGGCAACGCGCTTATCGATGGCAGTTGCGTCTTCCTGTAGTCGCTGTGGCAGCGAAGGTGTCTCTGAGATTGCACGTTTGATCGCGGCTAATCGTGGTCTGAGGGCGTTAGCTGCCTGGGTGGCGCCACTAGCAGCGCGTTGCAAACGAATTACCTTTGTTTGAAACTCCACCAGCGCTGCATGATCGGTGCTCGACATATTTTCCTGGCCTTCCACCGTCACCTGGAATTGTTGTGGTGGACCAAGCTGCGTGACTACGCCATCAACTTTCTTAGCAACCGCCGCCTTGTAAGTGCCAGGCATGACGAGCGGACCAGATGGCGGTTCGAAGTCCGGGTCCGCATCCGGTGGCGGCGGCGCTGATAGATTTGCCGCCGGATAACGCAAGTCCCACGTAAGACGCTGAATACCGCCACCAATTGGCCCAGTTAATCGACGGACGACGTTGTCCGAAGCGTCGGTGATGGTAACGATAATTGCGGGAGCTTCTTCTTCCTCTTCAGCGCGTAGTTCGGCGCGTGTGGGCCAACCCACCGGCGCGCTTTTTCGTTCAGCTTCGCGCTCTGCTTCCTGGCGCTTCTCTTTCTTCGTCTTGATTGCTTCTTTCAAGTACCACGTTATCGCGGCGCCGTATGGCGGATTGTCGGCGTTGTAAAAACGCTCGCCCTGAAAACTCTTGCCGCGGCCACCCAGCGGCTGCGACTGGATGTACATCAACGCGTCTTTCACTGGAAACACGGTCGCTTCGCCACGCAGTGTTTCGGGTTTGATCAAACGCAGCGGCGCGTAGTTATCGAGAATGTAAATACCGCGGCCAAAAGTGGCGACGACTAGATCGTTCTCGCGTTTCTGGATATTCAGATCGCGTACAGCGATCGTCGGCAGGCCGCCTTTGAGTTGAATCCATTTCTGGCCACCGTCGATCGAAAAGTAAAGGCCAAACTCTGTGCCCGTAAACAGGAGACCCGGATTGACGTGATCTTCAGCGATGGCCCAGACCGGCCCGTTCTTCGGAAGGTTTGCGCTCAATGAAGTCCAGGTTCGTCCTGCGTCAGTCGTTTTTAAGAGATACGGTTTGAAGTCCGCATTCTGGTGATTATCGAAGGCGACGTAAGCCGTATTCGCATCGTGATTCGAAGTGATGATACGGCTGACATACGACATCTCGGCGACGCCCGGAAACTTCTCGACCTTGCGCCAGTTTTTGCCTCCGTCTTCGGTTATCTGCAACAGGCCATCATCCGTGCCGACGTAAATCAGTCCGTCTTTCTTCTGCGACTCTGCGAGCGCCGAAGCATTACCGAAGAAAGCCGTCGATGCATTTTTAGCAACAGCATCGATGCCCCAGACTCTTCCCATCACGGGCAACTTATCGCGATCCAGTGCGCGAGAGAGTTGACCGCTTACTACCTGCCAGGTGTCACCACGATCGTCACTGCGATAGAGCTTGTCGGAAGCGATGTAGAGTCGGGTGTGTAAGTGCGGGCTGATGATGAATGGCGTGTCCCAGTTCCAACGCGGCGGATCTTCGTCGCGGCCGGGTTGCGGCTGAATGCCGATGCGTTCACCCGTGCGCTTGTCGAAACGAACGATTACACCATGCTGAAGCGATGAGTAGACTGTATTCGGATCCTCAGGATCGACCTGGGAACGAAAACCGTCGCCCCCGTTTGTGACGAACCAATCGGAATTTACGATACCCGAAGCACTGCGTGTCCGTGATGGACCACCGAAACTGAAGTTGTCCTGCGTGCCGCCGTAAATATTGTAGAAAGGCATCGCATTGTCAGTTGTGATGTCGTAAAACTGCGGCACCGGCAGGTTTTGTTTGAAGTCCCAATTCTGGCCACGATCGTAGCTCTCATAAATACCGCCGTCACAGCCAACGAGATAGTGATCAGTATTTGCCGGATCGATCCAGATGTCGTGATTGTCGACGTGTTTGTTTTTCTCACCCAGTCGCCGCATGGTGCGACCACCATCGTCTGAAACCATCAGAAAAACGTTCATCACGTAAATACGATCGGCGTCTTTCGGATCGGCAACGATGCGAGCGTAGTACATCGCCGTGGCGTCGAATTCATTGCGTCGTTCCCAACTACCACCACGATCTGCCGAGCGAAAGATGCCGCCGCGGCGATCGGCGGCTTCGACTGTCGCGTAGATCACGTTTGAATCCACGGGAGAGATGGCGAGTCCGATTCGCCCCAGTTCGACGGTTGGCAAACCTGCTCGCAACTTATTCCAGGTAGCGCCCGCGTCTGTTGATTTATAGATCGCACTCTCCGGACCACCATTGATGAGTGTCCACATATGTCGGCGGCGTTGATATGAAGCACAGTAGAGCGTGTTTGGATCGTTCGGATCGATGACGACGTCAGTTACACCTGTGTTTTCGCCGATATTGAGAATGTTCTTCCAGGTCTTGCCGCCATCAGTGGTTTTGAACAAGCCACGCTCACCGCCCGGTCCCCAAAGTGGGCCCTGCGCTGCGATGTAGACAATGTTGGAATCTTTGGGATCGATGGCGATACGTCCGATATGCTCGGAAGTTCTGAGACCGACGTTTCTCCACGTCCTGCCTCCGTCGTCGGACTTATAAACGCCGTTGCCATACGAGACACTTCGCTGGCTGTTGTTCTCGCCTGTGCCAACCCAGACCGTGAGCGGGTTCTTCGGATCGAGTGTAATGGCGCCAATTGAGTAAGAAGCTTCGTTGTCAAAGACTGGCGTCCAGGTGATGCCTGCATTCAGGGTCTTCCAGACACCACCGGATGCAACTGCGACGTAGTAACGAGATGGATTTGTAGGATCGACTGCAAAACCACTGACACGTCCCGACGTAAACGCTGGTCCAATGGAACGCATTCTTAGACCGTTGAAGGTCGGTGTCGACATCGGATCGCGCGGCGTGGGAGATGCTTCCGGTGTAGGCGACGGACTCGCAGTCGCACCTGGCGATGGCGACGGTGTTGCTGGCGGTCGCGGTGGCTCCTGAGCAATTACTCGGAGCGGCAGTAGGACGAACATCGAGATCACGGTCAGTGCGCACGAAGACAGCGTCATAGGCTAATTCCTTCTGATTTTAAATAGAGATGGAGCTTGTAGATTCGGTGCTCAGATTACACGCCACAGATTAACACGGATTAAGCGGATAGATGCTGGCGCAGGAATGCAATTGTGCGCTGCCAGGCATCAGTCGCTGCTTCCGGTTTGTAAACTTCCGGGCGCGTGTCGTTAAAGAAAGCATGATCCGCGCCCGCGTATATCTTCACTTCGATCTGCTTGCCGAGGTCCTTTACCCGACGTTCTAAATCGTGCGCCACATCAGGCGGGACAGAGGCATCCTTTTCGCCAAATACACCGAGCACGGGTGCATTCAGCTTCGGCAGATCTGGTTTGACCTTCGGATGTATACCGTAAAACACGACGCAAGCACCGACGTTTTGATTTTTCGTCGCCGTATACAAAGCCAGGGCACCACCCATGCAAAATCCCACGACACCGATCGTCTTGCTGGTCATCGAATCCAACGCCAGCAAATACTGAACGGCCGCGCCGAGGTCTCTTTCAGCTTCGTCGATGCGGATGGCCATCATCAGCTTTCCTGCTTCATCCGGCGACTTCGTGGTCTTGCCGTGATAGAGATCGGGCGCGAGAGCAACAAAGCCTTCGTTCGCGAATCTGTCGCAGACGTCTTTAATGTGATCCACAAGTCCCCACCACTCCTGAATCACGACGACGCCCGGACCACTACCCTGTTCTGGCGTCGCAATGTATCCGCGCGTGTTTCCTCCTGCAAACGGGAATTCGACCATTTCACCCATTGCGCTGCTCTCCTATTCTGTTTCTGCCGATCGCTTTCGATCCTGCAAGACGCCATCCCAACGATTCATCACGTCGAGGTGGATATCAAACTGATCGATCACTCGCATCGCAATGTGATTGATCATGTCGTCGAGGTTCTGTGGGTTATTGTAGAACGCCGGCACGGGCGGCAGGATCACAACTCCCATGCGGGCCAATTTCAACATGTTTTCGAGATGGATTTCATTGAACGGCGACTCGCGAACGACCAGCACCAGTTTGCGACGCTCTTTCAGAATCACGTCGGCAGCACGATGTATGAGATTGTCGCCGAGGCCGTGGGCGATGGCAGCGAGTGTACGCATGCTGCAAGGCGCGATCACCATTCCGAGCGTCACAAAAGAACCACTCGAAATCGCAGCTCCCTGCGCGCCGATACCGTAACTCTTCGTGGCGAGGCTCTGAACGTACTGCAGCGAATGTGGCGTTTCATGCGCGAGCGTGCGTGCCGCCCACTTGCTCACCACCAGATGCGTCTCAACCCCCGACCCATGCAGCATCTGCAAAAGGCGCACGCCAAAGATCGTTCCAGTCGCACCGGTGATACCGACGATGAGCCGCGTAGGTTTCGCTTGTTCCATGCAAGCGTCATTTTAGCCACAAAAAGGCACAAAAGGCACACTAAGAGGTGTGGCTGAATCTGTTTAACTGCGGTCGCGCAAGTTAATGAGGTTTTATGCAGCCTCGACGTAGTCGGCAAGAGTCGTGGGCTCAGGCACTGGCAATCCATCCTCACGCATGCCCGCAAGGTGCAATTCAATGGCTTCACGCATGCGTTGTCGAACTTCGTCAAGCGTTTTGCCTGTCGCCACACAGCCAGGAAGGTCAGGCAAGTAAGCCGAGTAATTTGCATCCCCAGTTTCAATAATCATTGCATAACGCATTATTGCCCTCGATTCTGTAATCCTGCCTGAGTCAAGATGCTTCTTAAGGTCTTCGGATGAATGTCATCGGAGGGATGACCTGAGACGGTGACTCGCCCGCGTTTCGTTGGATGCTTCATTTGACGATGACTACCAACGGTCACAACGTTGTACCAGCCGTCCTTCGTGAGCAACTTCAGGACATCACGAACTTTCACTACTGCCTCCGTGAGGTGTGGCAACTTTTTTAATGTCAAACATTCTAACTGGACTCAAACCACAAATAAAAGCCGGGTGCGAATGCACCCGGCTTATACAAACGAGTAAGGTTATAAACCTTAAGCTTTCACGGTGATGTACTTCTCGATCATTCTTGTGATTGACTCTTTACTGGTCGCGCCCACCACTCGTTCGACTTCCTTGCCGTCGCGGAAGAGGATGAGGGTCGGGATGCCCTTGATGCCGTAACGTTGCGCGGTCGAAGGGTTATCGTCAACGTTCAGTTTCACTACGCTCGCGTTATCGCCATAATGGTCTGCAACAGCCGCAACAGTGGGTGCCAACATACGACAAGGGGCACACCATTCCGCCCAGAAATCAACCAGCACTGGCTTAGCGGAACTCAGCACATCTTTCTCAAACGAGCTATCGCTCACTTCCTTCACATGTTCACTCATTTAGTTAGTCGCTCCTAGTCTAATCTTTCCTAAACTTATTGCCCCTCGCCTTCGAGGAAATTCTTCAGTAAACGCGCGCGCGACGGATGGCGCAGCTTACGCAACGCTTTCGCTTCAATCTGACGAATGCGCTCGCGCGTTACGTTGAAGTTCTGACCCACTTCTTCAAGCGTCCGTTCGTGACCGCCATTATCAAGACCAAACCGCAGACGAATCACTCGTTCTTCACGCGGACTAAGGGTCTGCAATACATCGCCGGCAATCTCACGCAGGTTTGAAGTAATGACACGCGCAGCAGGGCTTTCGCTCGACTTGTCTTCGATCAAATCGCCCAGTTGCGAGTCGCCGTTTTCACCGATCGGCGTCTCCAAAGAGATTGGATCCTGCATCAACTTACGCGCCTTGCGGACCTTGTCGACTGAAGTATCCATCTTCTTCGCAATTTCTTCAGTAGTTGGTTCGCGGCCAAGCTCACGTACCAGCTCACGAGAAGTGTTCTTGAGCTTGTTGATGACTTCGATCATGTGCACCGGAATACGAATAGTGCGAGCCTGATCGGCAATCGCGCGTGTGATGGCCTGACGAATCCACCACGTCGCGTAAGTCGAAAACTTGTAACCACGACGCCAGTCAAACTTATCGACGCCCTTCATCAAACCGAGATTGCCTTCCTGAATCAGATCGAGGAACTGCAAACCACGGTTCTGATACTTCTTCGCGATCGAAACCACCAGTCGCAGGTTAGCTTCAGTCAACTCATGCTTGGCCTGCGCTGTTTGCGCTTCGCTGATTGCAATCATCTGATGCGAACGTTTGATCTCGAGCGGCGACAGATGATGCTCTGCTTCGATTTCCTTCAAACGCTTACGCGCATTGGCGACATGCTTTCGGTATTCCTTCGCCTTGTCGACTTTGACACCCTTGCGCTTCAGTTTCTCATTGTTCGCCTCAATCTCTCGTTCGAGAGCACGTGTTTCCTTGTGCACGGTACCGATCGCGGAGATTAACCGCTGTCGTGCCGCTTCTTTCAGGTGCAGACTTCTGATCTCCGTGGCGATCTCCAAACGAGTGCGGGCCAGTTTGCGTCGATAGCGCAACAGTTTTTTGGAACGCTTGCCACGCGAAATTTTCAGTTCATCTGCAAACTTCTCAAACTCTTTCAAGCCGCGCTTGTAGAGTAGTCGAATGTTGTTGAGCCCTTCGATGGTCCACTGCAAATACTCTTCACTGCGATCTTCGTGTTCCTCGGTCTCCATCTGATCCGAGAACGCGACCACGTCGCGAATGTTGAGCGTGCCCGCAGCCAGTTCATCGCCGATCCTGAAGAGTTCGACGACGGCGATTGGCGAACGCGCGATGGCTTTTTCAGCGCGCTTCTGACCGCGCTCGATGCGTTTCGCGATCGACACTTCCTGCTCGCGTGTCAGTAACGGCACTACGCCCATCTCGCGCATGTACACGCGGATTGGGTCCGACGTTTTATCCATCTCGCCGGCTGACAGGTCGAGCTCGACCTCTTCACTCATACCTTCATCTGATTCGACCGCAGACGAGGATTCCTCGATCAAAGGCTCCTCGATCTCGGTTTCACTACTGGTCGCTCGTTCGAGCGTTTGCAGTACTTCGTCGATATCTTCAATCGACACGGCATCGTCGGTCAGTTCCTCACTGAGGTTGACGAACTCGCCTTTTACCGAATTCATGAGCTCGATACCGCTTTGATCTTTTTCAAGCCTGGACAAATTGATATTCCTTTCTCGCGGTTTATTTACTCAATTCGGAGGACCCGTTCCCCCGGTTCTTTGCCGTTGTTCGCAACTGCGGCAAAGCTAATTCTTTCTGATCGAACGGCTTCACTTTCCCATTCTTGCCATTCTTTCCCAGTGTCTTCGATGCCGTTGCTGCGCCACAGGGTTTCAATCGCCGAACAACGTCGTTAATCGTGATGTTTTCCAACACCCGCTCAACCGCAGAATCAACTTCCAACAACACATCCCCGAGCACGGTCTCGATATTCACGCCGACCGGACAATCTCGACTCGGAGGCTGCCGGTGTAAAGAAAAGACACCTCCATATTCGAGCGCCTGATAAACGTCCAGGAGGGTCGTTTTGGCGGGGTCATTTGTCAGCCTCGAACCGCCTAACGATCCGGTTTGAGACACAACCAGCCCTGCCTCGGCCAATTCCTTCAAAATACGCCGGATTACGACCGGATTTGTGTTGACGCTTTCTGCAACCTGTTCGGATTTAAGGGGTTCTTCGCCTGACCAGGCCATCAAACTCAAAACATGAACCGCTACCGCAAACCTGCTGTTTGTCGACATATCAAATCTATTCGGGGAACCAGCGCCGCCCTTTTTGTAACCATTATAGTTACAATTGCGATTTTGTCAACTCTAATACACGACAGGATTTATCCGTATAATCGGTGGCTAAATGAGTGCTGAGATTTCGAAATCCAGGCTGGCGATCTACGCGGCAATCGCCGGCAACGTCGCTATCGCGGTGACTAAGTTTGTCGCAGCCGCGCTGACTGGCAGTTCGGCGATGCTGTCAGAGGCCATCCACTCAGTGGTTGATACGGGAAATGGTTTGTTGATCCTGCTAGGTGTCCGGAAGAGCCAGAAGCCTCCCGATTCGGATCATCCGTTTGGCCACGGGCATGAAATGTATTTCTGGACGTTGATTGTTGGTGTGCTCATTTTTGCTGTCGGCGGTGGGATGTCGACATACGAAGGCATCCTGCACATTCTTCACCCCTCGGTGCCGGAGAATGTGGTCTGGAGTTATGGAGTCCTTGGAGTAGCTGCTGTTTTCGAGGGCACGACGTGGTTCCTTGGTTGGAAAGCGTTTAGTGCAGAACGCGGCCGCAGAGGTGTGCTCCAAACGATTCATGAAACTAAAGACCCGAGTACTTTCACCGTGCTTCTCGAAGACTCGGCGGCGCTACTCGGCCTTGTCTTCGCTTTCCTGGGCATCTTCCTGGGAAGTCAATTTGGATTGCCATATCTCGACGGAGTGGCGTCAGTTGTTATCGGCTTGCTGTTGTGTGGTGTGTCGGTGTTGATGGTTTACGAAAGCAAGGGTTTACTGATCGGCGAAGCACTCGATCGTGAATCATTGCGATCGATACAGAAGTTGGTTGAAGCTGATGAGTCAGTCGAGCGAGTTCAACACCTTCATTCGATGTACCTCGGACCACGCGAAGTGCTGCTCACGATCGAGTTGCGCTTTCGCAGCGAGATTCCAATGCGGGAAGTGAGACAAGGAATTCATCGGCTGAAGGATGCTATTCAGTCGCAGCATCCGGATGTGAGTCGCGTGTTCTTCGGCGCCGAGTCGTTAGGCGAAGAGGGCGACATATCGCGCGGACATGATGGTGTGGCCGCGGATTGACGCGGATTGGTTAGGGATCAGTTCGTGGGATTCATTGAGTCATGTCTAACCCGAGTCGCGCTTTTCAAGCGTTTCAATTAATAAGAGAATTTCGGCAGCCATTCCATAGTGTAAGTCCGGAGCGTCTGCGAGACTGCGATCACGACTGCCGTCAACGACGGCTTGGAGAGTGCGAATGTACGCGCTCGCAGAACTCGACAGGTCGGGTACGGAGGCGAGGGTTTGGAAAAGGGACTTTACAGTGGCATCGTCGTCCGCAAGGAGAGCGGTAGTCAACGCATGACTAACACGGCCTTCGGCGTCCTGATTCTCTCCACCCTCTCGCCGATAGTCGAGGAAGCATGCTATCGCCTTGCCTTTGGCCTCCGCCGCCGAGTCTAGGTTGCTGGCATCCGTCTCGATGGCCTCGAGAAGATCCCAAGTCTTCCATGGCTCAGCGACGTGCCCAAACTGCGTGTTACAATCAATCGCCCGGCGGAGCTCCTGCCGTGCTGCATCGAACCGCCTGAGCTTACGAAGTGTAGATGCAAGGTTGTGCCGCCAACGTCCTTCGTTTGAGACATCCCCACTCTCCACCGACTTATCCAAGGCTTGTTGATAAAGAGTCGCAGCGTCCTCCAATCGCTCGAGACGGTCGTATACTATGCCAAGCTGATTGAGCGTTTTTGCCTCGCCAGCCACGTCTCCGATCTGCACCTTAATCGAGAGCGATTTTCTATATGCGTCCTCCGCAAGATCCAGTTTCCCCGCATCCTGATACGCGATTCCAGTCTGATGCCAAGCCACCGCAACCATGCGGGGCTCGCCTAACTCCGTGAACCGCTCGCGCGCTTCGGCAAACGCTGACAACGCCTCCGAGTAGTTGCCCTGCGCCATTCGGATGGTCCCCAGCTGGGCTTTGCCTACAGCAACGTCACGATCGGCGCCGAGTTGCTCTGCTCGGGACGTATACTCCTGGTTCGCAATCGCCGCTTCCTCCAGCCGGCCAAGGTCCATAAGGCAGTGAGCGGCTTCTGAGATGCAGACAATCTCCATCCGGGCGGCACCACGGTCAGGGTCTCGCTTTTCGAAAGCCTCAAAGCCGAGCTTGGCCTCATTCAACAGTGGCAAAGCCTGTTCCGCAAGGCCGGCATTAAGTGAAGTGCGGGCCAGGAGAAAGACCGCGGTTGCAATATCGTAATCAGCGTCTGGATACGCCAGGTACCCCGACTTCTTGGCGCGATCGTGTAACTTTTGGGCATCCTTTATAGCTTCGCGCAATTGTCCGTTCATAAGTTGCTGCTCGATGCGCGTTCTTGCTGCCTCGAATTGTGCATGCGTCCAGCCTTCGCCCATCCTCGCAATCGTATCGTCACGTACCTGTCCAACTCGCTTCAATAGTGTTGGCTTTCCGGCGAGGTGCAGCAATCTATAGAGTGCCGTGGTTAGATCAATCGTCGTCTCCGCATCGCCCTTGTCCTGCACAAGGTGGAGCAGCGCAAAAAGGTTTGGTAACTCCAACATTGTCAACGTCGCGGCGAACTCAGCGTTCCGGTTTCGCTGCTGCACAAGAAGTTCCACATACGATCCCATTTCATCGATCCAGCGTGCCATCAGGGAATCGTGCTCATCCCCATCCAATCGCTTGCGCAGATAGGGGCAGAGTGCAGGGTTGAGCGTGAGATGGTTGTAGCGGTTTGGCGTTGCCAGTCCCAACTCGACCAATTCACTCGCCAACGACGCCAAGTCAGCTTCTTCCCAATGCATCATCAGCTTTAGGAAGATCAAGTTTACTCCGCCGTGAAACAAGCCAAGGATTCTGACCCGATTCTGGTTCGCCTGAGACATTCGCCGCAGGGATAGTTCGACGCTGGCGAAGACTGACTTCTCCCGGCTGCCCGGGAACTTCACTTCCATCTCTGCCATTAAATCGACAAGCAATTCGTGAGTGGTGGCAACACCGTGCTCCCGTAACGACGGGGCCAGCAGCGCCAACGTGCGGGCGTGACAGTTGACCGCATCAACGAGCTCCTCAATCTCTTCCCGGGCGGCACTGCTTGAAGCTCCAGCGTGATCGCCGACGGCGTTCAAAACGCGCTCAACCAACTTCACTGCGTCCTCTCGATCCAGTTCGTATAGCTCGCGCCGATTTCGCTCACCATTGAATGGTTCAGGGAGTGCCTCGCGGCTGGTAAAGATGACGCGCGTGTCGCCCACCTTTAGCAACCGTCCGCATAACGCCAGAATTGCTTTTAACTCCTCGCGTGCCTCTGCGGCGAGCGCTTCTGGTGTCTCTTTCTCGATGAACGTGGGCAGAAGAACGCTCTCCATATTGTCGATCACCAACAAGGTCGGCTGTTCGCGCAGGACACGCTCGATTTCTTGTTGTGCCTTTGCAATATCGCCCCCACAATCGACTTGAGTTGAGAAGCCAGGTTTGACTAATTGATGACCGAGTTTGTCGACAATAACCTCGGCGATGTTTTTTTCGAGTCCTTCAACTGAGACCAACGCAGCGCGATGCATTTGTTGTGAGCGAACCATCCAGCGCGCAAACTCCGCTGCCAGTGCGGTCTTCCCTTCGCCACCCTGGCCCCGAATCACTGCGTAGCGTTCTTCACGCAGCAGACGCTGCAGCGCTAGCAGTTCGCGACTGCGGCCGATGAAGCCAGTCTCGGGCACTTTCGGTAAATCACCC
>Ga0209215_1000123_pt1 | contig 26454 bp, 30 predicted proteins | sample TexAe_OM2H0_M2_FD_187938 | JGI IMG/M metagenome (GOLD analysis project Ga0209215, IMG submission 187938) | Forest soil microbial communities from Davy Crockett National Forest, Groveton, Texas, USA - Texas A ecozone_OM2H0_M2 (SPAdes) (version 2) | ecosystem: Environmental > Terrestrial > Soil >...
GCAGAGCCGCAGGCGCTCGTGCTCCGATTGGCTGGCACGGTCACCTACATATTCATCTGCCCTGCGGTATGAGGCCAGCAGTTCTGTTCCGGAGAGCACGCCTGCAAGCTCTTCTATGATCCTGAGTTGAGCCACGGCAGCTAAGTGAGAATCACCAGCCGCTGCCGCTACCGCCGAAGCTCGATTGAACGCCTCACGAGCGTTGTCATACTTTCCGCTGCCCGCAAAAATGCTGCCCTCGGTCGTTAGCGCCTCAGCGAGTAACGACGAATCCTCGCCCTTCTTAAAAGTTGCGATGGCAGCTAGTATGGCGCGTTCCGCATCCGCGAACCGCTTTTCACCAAGAAACACTCGGGCACGTGTATCATTGACCTGGGCCACCATGCGCGAGTCCTTCAGTGAAACAAAGATCTCTCGCGCTCTGTCAAGATGAGTCAGCGACTCTGTTGCTCTTCCCAGGAGCATATGAATAAATCCGATGTTGTTTTCTACGCTTGCCAGGTACCGAATATGACCGGCATTCGCGAGGTGCATACTCGCCGCACTGTATTCGACTAACGCATGGTCCAGATTCTCTGTCCCGCCAAGTCCTCTGTATATAAGTCCACGTTGGGAGTGGTAAACACCGTGAATCCAATCATCAGAAACTTCCTCCAGCAAAGCAGCGGCGGCATTGAGCAGGTCCAGTGCGTCCCCATAACAACCCGAAGAAATCTCGACGGTCGATGCATTAGTCAGCGTACGCAGCTTTGTTTCCGGTTTCTTTGCTGCATCTATAGCTTGTCGAAACAGCGCACGTCCCTCATCCTGCGCTCCTGACCGCCAGTAACATAACGCCAAGTCTCCCATTGCCTCGGCGCGTTTGTCCTGCTGGTCCAACGACTCGAACAGGGTAATACTCTCCGTGAGTAAATCACGAGCGAACTCCTGCGCCCCAGGAATTTGGTTCGCACTGCCCAGCCACCCAGACAACGCGCCAACTCTCCACAACACCTCTGCCTGCGTGTCTTCGGAAAGCTCAGCCAGCCTCGGACGTTCCCCAATCCTTCCAGACCAGACTAGTCGTAATGCGAAACGAGCACCATCGTAATCACCAGCTCGTTCCAGCTTACAGGCATCTTTGTACGCGCGTCTGGCTTGCCAGTCACGCGGATGCCGCCTTTCTATTAATTTATTTGTCAGCTCCATCCGCAGCGTTCGTTGATACCAGTCGCATCCGCGACTGTTGATGTTATGATTTTATGCTCAACGATTTCGCGGTCTGGTAACCAGACCGCTTCCACACCAAAAGGATCTAAAAACAATGAACAGAATTCGATGCTTTCTGTTTGCAACCATAGTGGTGATCTCTACTTCAATGCTCGCGTTGGGAGGAGATATCCAGGGTCCGGGCAAAAGCGATCCGGCCCCGACTCCGACACCAACCGCGTTGACAACCACGTCAACGAGCGATGGTCAGACACAGCCGTCATCGGCCCAAGAAATTCAGATTGAATGGCAGGACGCCACTACATTATTCGTGGAGATCCTGCTCACAATCTTCTAAATCGCGTCTGGGCTATAGTTAATTGCCCTTGTGGCGCCGGTGCGGTGCGCTGGTCGCGTGTGCGCTGAGTAAGGGCATTAAAATGTACTCCAATTTGAGGATTGTGACAATAAACTTTGCAAACGCATAAACTTTGCAAACGCGCTTATGGGGAACTATGCCTCATGCGATCACAACAGAGACTCATCTTGCTCTCACATGTGAGTAATTTGGACGAACGCTTTGCCCTACGAACTGACAGCCGCATGTCAAACCGTTCCCACAGAGTTCAATCTCATTCCCGAACCACACACTGCTAGTCCGCAACGTTTCCTGCTATATGAAATAACATACATCGTTTGTTGCAAGTACACTATTTACTTCCCTTCCATACAGATCGCGTTCCGTACCCCACTCAGCTTCGGAGAACTTTAGCTTGACCATCTATTATAGCTGCCTATAATCCCGCCTCTCGTATTCAACCTTTCGCTACTCAATACGAGCGACTCAATTCTCATGTCGATAAAGGAGCGTTCATTCTTTCGAGTTCTATCATGGACCACCTGAAGACGGTTACTAACGGACACGACACCGTCCACGGTTCCATCGAATTAGATGTCGCGCCAAGTATAAGGATTCTTCATATTGAAGATGACCAGACGATCGCTGCCGTAGCGAAGGAGATATTTGAAGGCGAAGGCTGGCAGGTTCACACTTGCGATGATGGCTATGCCGCAATCGAACACATTTCTGGCGCAGTTCACTACGATTTCTTGCTCTTTGATTATGACCTTCCCGGCATCAATGGTTTAGAGCTTGTCCGCAGCGCACGCAAACTGGTCCATCGCTCTCGCACACCAGTCGGCGTCCTTTCTGCTAGTCCTGTTGAGGCCGAGGCGCGCGAAGCTGGAGCGGATGTTTTCTTGCGGAAACCGCAAGATATCGGATCGCTTGCTGAAACTATCAGTAGATTGCTGGGTGAACGCCGGCAATGATTTCAAAAACTGATTTTGAGACTTGATCCTCGCCCTCGCAAAGGGAACCGCGTCCTGGGTCGCGTTCTCTAAAGGGAGCCATTCGTGATGTGAGAGCGTGAGCCACGCGACCTAGTGGCTCGAGGATCGTAAGCCAAACTGAACTTACAGTTCTTTGCACATTTGAACCAAACGAGTTGGAAGATGGAGGCGGTGACAAAGCTACATCTTCTAGAGCAGAACCACTCGTGCAGGTGGGTGGCGAGTGGTTCTGCAACGCGCTGGGTTACTGGCGGTCCTTTGAAAATCTGATGTTTTGAGATGAGGGTTCTCCGAATCCTCGAATCGGCTTTGCCCGAAAAGTCCTTATCGGAGTTCTTCTCTGTGCAATCTTTGTCCTCTGTACCTCTGTGGTTAAGGAATTGTTCGACAAAACAACCACAGAGACTGCACAGAGAAATCAGACTTTTCGTGCAAAGCTGCTCGAATCCTCAAATAGGGGCCTTATGAAGGAAGCCACCGAGTTCGCGGAGGCGTCACCGCCCAGAGCGCTTCCGCGGACTTTGCGATACGTTTTGAAAATCCGATCGTGGCCTTGGGTGAGGGAGCCACAGAGTACGCGGGAGCAGCGAACAACGGGATGCCCTCGCTACTCAGCTTTGTACGAAATCCTATTGAGAAGCAGTGGTATCAATCCTCGCAAAGTGGAAGCTCCGTCCTTGGTGAGGGGGACGCGATCTTCCACCAGTAGAGCCATTCGTGTAGCGGCGCAAAACGTGAACGCGAATGGCTCTGCGGGGGAAGAGCTTCGGCGCATTACTTGAATACTTTAACGTGGCCGTGATCCTCCAGGTGCAAAGGGTCGGCCAGCAGGGAGAGCCACTCGCGAGTCGTGGGCAGCACTGATCGGGAGGCGCTGTTGCGAGTGGCTCTCGGGCAACACGCCTGAATCTGAATCTTTGAAATCCGGGTCTTTGAATTCTTGAGTAGTGGCCTTGGTGAGGGGGCCACGCGAGTTCGCGGAAAGCGCTCACCGCCCAACACAGCGCTTCCGCGAACTCAAAAGTTTGGCATCAAAAGAATCCGTTTTGACAACCACTCTTCAAGGACCTCGCAAAGTGGAAATCCGTCCTGGAGAAGACGCGATTCTCCACAGTCGAAAGCCACTCGCAAGGGGGGCCGCCGCGACGCGCGGTTGCGAGTGGCTTTGACGCTGATCGATGCCCAAGTCGTCCCGCGTTAGACAGGGGCTGACAAGTCTCCCATGGCTGTCGGTTCCCGTCTACAAGAATTTGCGGCACTGAGAGATGTGAAGGTCGACCGCATCTCTCAGGGTGAGCGTCACTTGTGAAGGTGGGTCACAAGTGACTCACCTAAAGGGCTCGTCATGAGGGTTATGGCGAGAGCGCTGACATGAGCCCAGACATGTCGGCCCCCTTTATTGAGTGAATCCCACATCGTCAGACCCGAAAACAATGTGGGAGGAGGCGTTGTGGCTTCCGACACACAACGCCTCGCATTCGAAGGTTCAAAGCTCAATGGGAAATCCTCGTCCTCGACCACGCCTACTACCACAAAAACTTGTCCTTATCAGAGAACATTTAAACCTGACCCAAAGTCAGATCAAAGAGTCGCTTCACCTATCACAAGCAGCTCGTCCTCGTGTTTCAGAGTACGAGAACGGAAAGCGCACGCCTCCCTTGGAGGTCGTGCTCGGCTATAGCAGGTTAGCGCGAGTACCCATGGAATCGCTTGTGGACGATAAAATCAGTCTAAGCCAGCTTGGCACATTCGACTATGAACAGCTTCTGAGGCTCGAGAAGTTCGCAGTTGAGCGCACACAAGCTCGGCCAAAGAAGCGACTCCCTAAATCCACTGAGTAAGTACTATGAAACCGAAACACATCCTGGGCTAGAAGCAAAGCAGGAATAGGATGCCGTCGGCTTTGCCTCAAAAGTAGAACCTGACTTGGACACAGTCAGTACCACCTCGCGGTAGCGGGTGGGTGCATGCGCAGCAAACTCAGCAAATCGAGCGGATCTACTTCCGTACCCACCCGCTACCGCGAGGTGGTACCGACTGTGTCCAACAGTGAATCCGGACTTTTGAGGCAAAGCCGATGCCGCCATAATGATCCAACGCGATTTTCCAGTTCTCAGCCTCTAGCATGCTATTCCCTATCCTTACCAGCATAAGATTCATCGAGAAGCCGGCAAGTGACAAAATCGCCCGCAGTCTCGCAACTGCGGGCGATACAAAGCCTCACTAGTATTGAAATACTAGTGAGTTTGAGGAACTGTCGAAGAGTGAACATTTTGGCTCTTCCTTTTAGAGGACGTAAGGAATGGGAATGCTATCGACAGTCAACTCGTAGAAAATCTCAAATGGAAAGCGGCGAATCGGCGCACGCCGAAACTCATCGATGGCGGCCGGATACATCTCGGGATGGCGCTGAATGCCTCTAACGCAAGCCTCAACCGAGCGAAGAAAGTCTTCTCCCAAGCCAGGCTCTCGGCTCTCATACCAATCGTAGGACCCTGCTACATCATCGTCGGCCTCCGGTGTGAAAATAACGCGCTCAATCATGCTGCGTCCGTGCCCGTTGCTTCACCTGCTCCCACGTGCGACCTGATGACGGATGCTGTAAAAAACGTTCCTTGCGACGGCGTAATTCAGCGCGCTTCTCCTCCGAAACGGACAGTTCTGCGTCCTCTTGGACGATACTGTCCCAAAGATCTTCAACGAGCTGAAGGCGCTCAGCGCGACTGAGCTTAAAAAGTGGCTCAAACTCGGTGTTCATAGCTCATCAGAATAAAGGTGTTCACGGCGTCTTTTCAAGCCAGTGAGAGCCGTTGGCTCAGCGCTGGCAAAGATTTTCTCGTGCTGGTCAAAACCCTCTCGTCGAGTTGACGCGGCGGCGCGATTTCATTCAACAATCGCACGGAGACGACAGGTATAACGGCAAAGGTGTCTGCCACATGCAGGAACGGCTGCCAGAGTTGGCAGCCGTTTAGTGTGATCGAAAATGGTCGGGACGACTGGATTCGAACCAGCGACCTCACGCACCCCAAGCGTGCGCGCTACCAGGCTGCGCCACGTCCCGTCTCCCTGACTTAGTATCCTGCCAAAGAACAAATGTCAAATCACGATTTACGACTGGTTTCCTTTTCAAGCAGCGACAATAGCCCGCGCAGTTCAGCCGCGAGTTGCTTTAATCCTTGTCGCTCTTCAGCCGTTCGCGGTGCAACTGAACTCGTGTAGGTAGGCCTTTCAGTGGAGAACTGTTCGCCTTCAGTAAATTCAACTGGCGTGCTCTCTGCTTGTCCGTCGCCATCGACGCCAACAACTTTCAGCTTCCCGCCACCACGAAGTTCGTTGGTCAGGCGCTTCTTCGCGCCTGCGATCGTGTACTGGTCCTCGTAAAGCAACTCTTTGATTCGCAGCGCCATTTCCACATCGCGTTTCCGATAGACGCGTTGACCGGCACGGTTCTTTTGCGGCGCAAGCATCGGGAACTCCGATTCCCAATAGCGCAAGACGTGCGCCTGCACACCGGCGAGCTCACATACTTCACCGATTTTGAAGAACAACTTTTCGGGAATGGCTACTGCGGGACGACTCATTCGGATTAAGCCTCGACCAGATTTCTCAGAGCTGACACTCTCTTTATCGGGCCTGGAAAGTTCGGAAGTCTTTGGCGAGTATGCCAACGTTCGTGCGAACAGAGAGCATGTTACCCGCGTGCGCTTTCGCGTGTCAATACTTACACTTAGCGCCTCTGACTTAAAACTTTTTCTTAAAGGTATCGGTTGAAGGTCATCCACAGATAACACGGATTCTGCGTAATCTGTGGAGACCTGCTATAATCCGCCTTCCCCACGCACAAAATCGGAAGGAAACGAATCCAGACAGTGACAACCTCGCCAACGGTTTTGCGCCTTGCTTCGCGACTCGAGCAAGTCGGCTTCTCCGACATCGTCAAACTTCGCAACCGTATTATGGAGTTGCGCAAAGAGGGCGCGACGGTCTACCAGTTTGAAGGTGGTGAACCGTTCATGCCGACACCAGATTCAATCAAGGAGGCGATGAAACGAGCTCTGGACCAGAACCAAACTCGTTACGCACCGTCGTCGGGTATCCCCGAACTTCGCGAAGCCGTCGCCGAGAAACTGCGAACGCGCAATCGCATACCCGCGCAATCGGAAAACGTCATTGTCGTCAACGGCGGTATGCAGGCTTTGTTTGGCGCGTTTCAGTCGATTGTGAATCCGGACGACGAAGTGCTTCTCTTCTCGCCCTACTGGACACCGATAAAAGATCTCGTGTCGCACTGCCAGGGCCGTAGCATACTCGTGCCGACTGCCGAAGCGCGCGAGGCAGGTTTTGAACAAACACTCGCACGCTATTCAACCGACCGAACGCGCGCAATCTATTACAATACTCCGCAGAACCCGAGTGGCGTCGTCTTCACACCGGAAGAAGCAAAAGCTGTTGCCGAGTTTGCGCAAGAGCGCGATTTGGTGGTGGTCGCCGATGAAGCGTATGAAGACCTCGTTTACGACGGCGAGCACTTCTCGATCGCTTCGCTGGAAGGAATGTTTGAACGCACGATCAGCTGCTTCACTTTTTCCAAGTCGTACGCAATGACTGGTTGGCGGCTCGGTTATGCAGTGGCCACTGAGCCGTGGATGACTGGTCTAAAGAAAGCAACCCTCTATTCATCAAACGGCGTTTCGACGCCGACGCAGTGGGCCGGAGTCGCTGCGATGCAGATCGATCCTTTGAAGCTGGCAGAGATCACAGCTCAATATCGTATGCGACGTGATCTGATGTTGTCGGGACTGAACGAAATCGGACTCCATTGTGATCCACCCGCAGGAGCCTTCTACGCGTTTCCTGATGTGAGTCGAATCAGTAAAGTCAGCCGCGAAGCTGCCGAGGCAATTCTGAATCGTGCACAGGTCGCAACGGTTCCGGGAATCGTTTTTGGTGCGCAGGGCGAAAGTCATCTGCGCTTTTCTTTCTCCACTTCAATCGAAACTATAGAAGCAGGTCTTGATTCGCTTCGTCGTAATCTTTAAGGATGAGTGACGAACACGAACAACCAGCCGGACTGCGTCCCGACGAAAACAGTTCTTCCAAAAGCGAATTCGACTTCATCAATGAGCTGCGCCGGCGTGCCGAAGCATCGGGGCATTCGCTTGTCGCAGGCATCGGTGATGACGCCGCAGTCTTACGCAGCACGCCAGGTAAGGAAACGGTTATCACTGCCGACCTGCTGGTCGAAGATATCGATTTCCGTCGCACGACTACGCCTCCTTACCTGCTGGGCCATAAAGCACTCACCGTTTCACTTTCGGATATTGCAGCGATGGGAGCAAGACCACTCTGGTCCATGGTCTCGATCGGTGTGCCGGAAGATCTCTGGCAAACGGATTTCGTTGTGCGTCTTTACGATGGTTTGTTCGACCTTGCGAGTCGTTACGGTGTGCAGTTGATTGGGGGCGACACTTCGCGCACCAACGAACGCCTTGTTATCGACTCCATCGTCAGCGGTGAATGCACCGCAGGACGCGCGGTCCTGCGTTCCGGCGCGGGTGTTGGCGATCAGATCTTTGTCACGGGATCGCTTGGTGCTGCGGCCGCGGGATTGCGACTCATCGAACGTGGTGCACACCTGGCGGAACAAAATCTCGCCGACGAAGATTCACTTAAACTCGATCACGTTTTGTTGCGGCAGCTTAGACCCGAAGCACGTGTAGGATGGGGTATCGTGCTTGGTGAAGAACGCCTTGCTACGGCGATGATCGATCTGAGCGATGGTCTGTCGTCTGATCTCAATCGACTTTGTGAGGCAAGCAAAGTCGGGGCTTTGATCGATTCAACGTTACTGCCTATCGATCAGCGCGTCACCGAACTGTGCGGGCGTCGCGCGCTTGACCCGCTTCAGCTCGCACTGCACGGTGGTGAAGACTTCGAGCTGCTTTTCACGGTAAGACCTGGAGATATTCCAAGGCTGCCAAGAAGAGTTGATGGCGTTGAGATCAAACGCATCGGTGAGATAACTTATTTGGGCCAGGGAGTCAAAATCTCAGAAGGCGCGCGGATCTGGGAATTGAGACCGGGCGGATGGAAGCACTTTTGATCGTTTGCCAGCGTTGAGCAAAGGGTAGATTAAACAGATTTTCAGGATTAACAAGATGTGGGCCTTTGCGGCCGGATGCTTTCCTCATTTATCCTCAACGTCCCATGCTTAAGTTTCGGAACACTCTGAGTGGCCGCGTCGAAGAATTTCGCCCAATGAACGAGGGTGAGGTCCGCATGTATTACTGTGGTCCAACCGTCTGGAATTACGGGCATATCGGAAACTTTCGCAGCGCCGTTGCCGCCGACATTCTCCGTCGCTATCTGAAGTTTAAGGGATTCAAAGTCACGCACGTCATGAACATCACTGACGTGGAAGACCGCATCATCGCCGAGTCGCAAAAGGCAGGTCTGAGTATCGATGATTACACCGCGATCTATATCGACGCGCTTTGGGAAGACTTCGACGCGCTCGGCTGCGAACGGCCCGAGATAATCCCGCGCGCGACACGACACATTCCGGAGATGGTCTCGCTGATCGAGAAACTTCTTGCGTCCGGTCATGCCTATCGATCGGACGATTCAATCTACTACCGTATCGCTTCATTTCCTGAATACGGCAAACTTTCGAAGATAAACTTCGCCGGAAACATCGCTGGCGCAAGTGAACGAGTCGACACCGACAAATACGACAAGGAAGATGCGCGCGACTTTGCCCTTTGGAAGGAGCCGGCTTCGGAAACTGAACCGGCGTGGGACACCTCAATCGGCCGCGGTCGCCCCGGCTGGCATATCGAGTGCTCGGCAATGTCGATGAAGTATCTGAGCGAAACGTTCGACATCCATGCAGGCGGGATCGATCTGGTGTTTCCGCATCACGAAAACGAAATTGCCCAGAGTGAAGGCGCAACTGGGAAACAGTTCGTGCGCTACTGGATTCACTTTGAACATCTGAAAGTTGACGGCGAAACGATGTCGAAGTCGAAGGGCAATTACTACACGTTCCGCGACGTTACGGCGAAAGGATTCTCGGCGACGGCGATTCGTTACTTTCTTTTGAGTGTGCCTTACAACAAGCAGCTCAATTTTACTTTCGATGCGCTCGCCGGCGCGGAAAGAACGGTGGCGAGTTTGCGCGACTTTCGCGCGCGACTGAGTGAGGCCAAAGCACCGCCTGGAAACAACGAGAAGCTGACTGAAACTGCTGCGCGTGCGTTGCAGGAATTTGAAGCGGGCATGGACGACGATTTGAACACGTCGATTGCCCTCGCTGCTCTTCACAATCTTTCGCGTGAAGTCAACACTGCGCTCGCACGCAAACAAGTGAAAGCCGACAATCAGCGCGAGCTACTGGCGCTACTCGATCGTTTTGATACTGTTTTGAACATCTTTGGCGAGCAGCAACGCGAGATGCTCGATACTGAAATTCAATCGCTGATCGATGAGCGTCAGGAAGCACGTCGCCGTCGCGACTTCGGACGTGCTGACGAAATCCGCGATGAGCTTGCGAGCCGCGGCATCATTCTCGAAGACACTAAAGACGGCGTGCGCTGGAAGCGAAAATGAGGTTTCCTCTGTGTTCTGTGTGCCTCTGTGGTGAACAGGCGGTTGCGAGTCAATCAACCACCGAGAACACAGAGGTGCACAGAGATGCAGAGAGAAGGCGCGGAACTAGTGGCTCATAATAGCTGGGAGAGGATCGTGAGTGCGGTTCAGATGAGCAATAAGCAAGCGAAGGATTTCGCGTTGTTCGTCTGTATTGTCAACAAATCTCAATCCGAAACCCAACGGCGGCGTCTGGTGCGCGACCTCGCCCGTCAACTGCAACCAGTTGCCATTTGGCAGTTTTAATCTTAATTCCAGGATCTCGCCGACGTGGGCGATGCAGATACTATCGATATAGCACCCGCCCTCAGACAAGTCCGTCACACGAGCACCATAGTTCCCGCTTTTACCGTCCCAAACGGCATCGAGACAAACATCCCATCTCTTTTCACGTCTGCGCTCGCTCATTCAAAACAGGAAAGCCTGCGAAGACCTGAGGTGAGGCATTCTGCACCGGCAGACGCCTCAGAACGGCCACTGATTTTTTATGGGCGAAAACTGGCTGGTCGGTGGCGCAGGGTGAGCTCGCCGACGGGCCGTGTTAATTCTAGCGCGTAGGCGGAAAAAACGGAATGATTAAGTACTCGATCTGGAGATTCCGGCGATTCTTGCTATGATGACCCAAATGTCCACAACCACCAGTCAAGTTCAAACACAAGTCGCGTCAGTCACAGAAATCCGAAAACAGTTTCCGGCTCTCGAACGCGTGCACAACGGTTTTCCCGTAGCCTATTTCGATGGACCAGGCGGCACGCAGGTGCCGCGCTACGTGGTGGAACAGATGAGCGACTATCTCTACCACCACAACGCAAACACTCATTGGGCTTATCCGACGAGCGCGGAAACAGATGCTGCACTCGAACACGCGCGCGAGGTGTTTGCGGAATTTCTGAATGCATCGCCTACCGAGATATCGTTTGGCGCAAACATGACTACGCTCACGTTTCACCTGTCGCGTGCGCTCAGTCTGAATTACACGCCCGATGATGAAATCGTGGTAACTGAATTAGACCACCATGCCAACATCGATCCGTGGCGGCGGCTTGCCGTCGAGCGAGGTATAACGATTCGAACGGTAAGAATGGATACTGCGACAGGTCAGCTCAATCACGAAGATCTCGAACGCTACATCGGTCCAAAAACCAAACTGGTGGCGATTGGCGCCGCTTCAAATGCTCTCGGAACGATTAACGATCTCCAAACGATCATCGGGATGGCCCATAACGTGGGGGCTCTCGCGTTTGTTGACGCGGTGCACTACGCGCCGCATATCTTGATCGACGTTAAGGAGCTGGATTGCGACTTTCTTGGGATGTCGGCGTATAAGTTTTACGGGCCACACATCGGCGTACTCTTTGCAAAGCGCGCGCTCTACGAACTGATCGATTTTCCGAAGCTTGTTCCGGCTCCCGACTACGCGCCGGAAAACGCGGAGACGGGAACACAGAATCAGGAAGGAATGGTTGGCGCCGCGGCAGCCGTCGAGTTTCTTGCGTCGCTGGGCGGGCAGACGGATCGGCGGGAGAGTCTTCGCAGCGCATTGCACGAGACGCACGAGCGAAATTCTGTTTTATTCAACGGACTCTGGAATGGATTGAGTTCAATCCCACGGGTCACACTCTATGGTCCAACACCAGACGCGTTGCGCACACCGACGCTATCGTTCACGATCGAAGGTTGCGCTTCCACTGACGCAGCCCGGCGGCTCGCAGAAAAAGGGCTCTTCCTGTCGCATGGAGACTTCTACGCCTACACCATCGTGCAGCGTCTCGGCCTGGAACCAGAAGGACTAATCCGCGCCGGCTGCGCCTGCTATACAACTGAAGAAGAAATCGATCGGCTGATCGACGGCGTACGTCAAATCTCCACACCCTAATCCGTCGTCTATCCGCGTCGATCCGCGTTGACGAAGTCAGCCAACAACCCGTAAGCAGTGCTCTGTAGATTTGGCCTGTGCGAAATAATCGTTAGGCCCGGTATCGTATCGAGTTCAAAGTGAATTGCGAGTGACGTGCCGCGAACGCCGCCTAACGGATCATTCAAACCAATCTGTTCGGGCCTGACATAAGCGGTCACAGAACCGTCCGCATTCACAACTGCGCGTGAAAGTAACTTGAAAGGCTTGCCCTCAGCGCGCGCTGTCTGCAAAGTTGCTGAATCCAGGCCGCGTATTCCTTCACGTCGCACCTCACCCGGCAACAAAGGTACTCGCAAAATCACACGAACAATCGCACAGATTTTCATGATCGAGTCCCAGCCATCGACGTCGTGACTCGGATCGGTTTCGGCGACGCCGAGCTCCTGAGCGGTCTTCACACCTTCAGCGAACCCTCGGCCTTCCTCCATCGTTTCCAGGATCACGTTTGTCGTTGAATTAAAAACGCCGCTGAAACCGCGAACCTTCACGGCCGGTAAGGTATCGCGGAAAAGCGAGAACACAGGCGCGCTATCCAGCACGGTCGACTCAAACATGAATCGTTTGCCTTGCGCGATTGCGATCTGGTTCAACTCGTCATAGGCATAAACAATCGGCGCCTTGTTAGCCGTGATCGTGTGCGCGCCGGCCTGTAATGATTTTTTTAGGTACTCGATTGCGGGTTGGCCCGTTTCAGGATTGAGCGAAGTTGTTTCAAAAACGACATCGGGTTTCGCATGGTCCAGCCACTCATCGATGCCCGGTTCGGAGGCGGTGTCGTCGTTACCAGCTAAGAGCTTTGCACTGTCGATCGCGTTCTCACTTGCACGCCAACCCATTCGCCGCGTGGCGACACCCCTGATCTCCCACTCGATTCCGTAGTTGTCGCGCAGTTCAATCGACTTCGACACCAGCAATCGCGCCAACGCGCGTCCGACGTTACCGAATCCAAGGAAGCAGAGTCTGTATCTTTTCATGTATTATTGGACAGGATTCACAAGATTAGCAGGATTTACAAGATACACTCATGCAAATTTTGTATCATCATGTAAATCCTGTCCAAACATATGAAACAGTATCACGATCTTCTGCGATCTATATTAGACAATGGCACCGAACATCGAGACCGCACGGGCGTCGGCACTATTTCACATTTTGGCTTTCAGACGAGATTCAATCTACGTGAAGGGTTTCCGATTGTAACGACGAAGCGCGTTCCGTTTCGATGGGTCGCGGAAGAGTTGTTCTGGTTCCTGTCGGGCGATACGAGTGAAACCAATCTGCGTGCGCGTGGTGTCGATATCTGGGCCGAGTGGGCCGACGAAGAACACACTCGAAGGTTTGGACGACCGGCAGGCGACCTGGGTCCGGTTTACGGTTATCTCTGGCGGTCCTTCGGTGGAGATTATCCTGAGAAGAATGGGGTCGATCAGATTGCGAACTTAGTCGAACAGATTCGCACGAACCCGGACTCTCGAAGACTGATTGTGACGGGTTGGGATCCGCGACAGGCTGACAAAGTCGATCTCCCGCCCTGCCATACGTTGTTTCAATTCCAAGTCGAGAACGGTCGCATTCTTCACTGTCAGCTCTACCAGCGTTCCGCCGACGCGTTCCTGGGTGTGCCATTCAACATCAGTTCGTACGCGTTGCTAACGCATCTGATCGCACACGTCACAGATCTGGAAGTTGGCGACTTTGTCTACACGCTCGGGGATTACCACATCTACAAGAATCATCTCGAGCAGGTCGAACAACTCTTATCACGCGAGCCTTTTCCGCTGCCCGAACTGAAGATTAACGATCCGGGGCATGAACTTCGCGGTCTCGAAGGGTTGCTGGCGGCTAAATACGAACATCTGAATCTGATTGGCTATCAATCACACGGAAAGATCGCAGCGCCCGTCGCAGTATAAGAACAATGATCATCGGTATCGCAGCAGTCGATCGAAAAGGCGCCATCGGTAAAGGTGGCAAGCTCCCGTGGCACTACTCGGCTGATATGAAGTTCTTCCGCGAGACGACGACGGGACATGCAGTCGTAATGGGACGAAAGACGTGGCTCACGATCGGCAAGCCGCTCAAGAATCGACTAAACATCGTCCTGAGCCGCGATTCGAACATCGAGCCTCAGGAGTCGTTGCTTGTGCTGAGCGACGTCGAGTCAGTAATTTCCTTCAGTGAATCACTAACAACCGATCTTTTCGTGATTGGCGGCGCGCAGATCTACCACGCGTTTCTGCCACACATCGACAAATGGATCATCACTGAAGTGCCGTTGACTGTGAGCGGTGCCGACGCGTTTATGCCCAAAGGCTATCTGGATGGATTTAAGGAGGTGGATTCGAAATCGATCGGAGACGACCTCGTCGTAAAGTATTTTAGCCGCGGATGAACGCAGATTAACGCTGATCTGCGTTCATCCGCGTTCATCTGCGGCTAAAACAACTCGTCCAGCGCTTCATCGACAGATCGCACACCTACAACTCTCACGCCCAGCAATCTCTCAAGTCCAGCTACATTCGAAGCCGGCATCACGATCTTCTTGAATCCGAGCGCCTGCGCTTCTCGCGCACGCACAGAAGCCTGCATCGCCCCTCGAACTTCACCGGTGAGCCCGATCTCTCCAAAAACCGCTGTGTGTGGATCGATCGTCGCGTTCTTGAAACTCGATACAATCGCGGTCACGACGCCTAGATCGACTGCCGGCTCATCGACTTCAAGTCCTCCAGCGATATTCACAAAAACGTCGTCGCCGGTCAGTTGGAAGCCGGCGCGCTTCTCGAGCATCGCGATCAGTAACGCAACGCGACTCTGATCCAAACCCTGCGTCATTCGTCGTCCCGTGCCGTATTTCGTTCCCGAGACGAGGGCCTGAATCTCAACCAGCAACGGTCGCGTTCCTTCCATGCATGCTGTGACAATCGATCCGGCGACGTTCTGCGGTCGTTCCTGTAAGAACATCTGCGAAGGGTTCGCCACGGGCATCAGTCCCGCGCCGGTCATCTCAAACACGCCGACTTCATTCGCCGCTCCAAAACGATTCTTAACGGCGCGAACAATACGATGATTATGATGTCGCTCGCCTTCGAAATAGAGAACCGTATCAACGATGTGCTCGAGAATCTTTGGACCGGCGATGGAGCCTTCTTTCGTAATGTGACCGATCAGAAAAATCGGAACGCCGCGACTCTTTGCGAGGAGGAGAAACTGATGCGCGGCTTCCCTCACCTGCGAAATCGATCCCGGCGCCGATTCGATCGCACTCGAAAAAACAGTCTGAATCGAATCGACGATGATCGCGCCTGGTTTTAGTCGCTCGATCTCGTTGATGATGTTTTCGAGATTGGTCTCGGGAAGGAGGTAGACGTTTCTGGCTTCGACAGCGAGTCGTTCGCCCCGCAATTTGATCTGGCGTTCCGACTCTTCGCCTGAAATGTAGAGCACGAGTGCACCGTCCGCACTCAATTTATCGGCTACCTGAAGTAGCAACGTGCTCTTGCCGATGCCGGGATCGCCACCAATAAGCACGAGAGTGCCGGGTACGATGCCGCCACCCAGAACGCGATCAAACTCCGTCACACCGGAAGAAATGCGAACGTCGTCCTGCGATTCGATCTCAGTGAAAGGAACTGCCGATACGTCGCGGAGTTGAAAGCCGTTACGACTGCCGGACCGGCGCGAAGTCTGGGCTTTTTCTTCGACGAGCGAATTCCACTCGCCACATTCAGGACACTTGCCAAGCCACTTACCGGCCTTATGACCGCAATGCTGGCAGACAAAAACTGTTTCTTTTTTCATTCAAGAATTAGCGGCAGATGCTAACCTATCAGAGCAACTCCTTCACGTTTTCAGTCGGACGCCCGAGTACGGCACGATCACCACGTTCTACGATCGGTCGCTGGATCAAATCCGGATGCTCAATCATCAACGCCACGAGCTCGCTGTCGCTGAACCTGTCCTCACTCAATCCGAGCTCTTTGTAAACCGCTTCGCTTTTCCGCAGAAGATCACGCGGCTTCAAGTTCATCTTGCGAAGCAGCTCGGTGAGCTTCTTTTTACTCAAAGGCTCAATGTAATAATTGACTTTCTCAAACGGAATGCCACTCTCACGGAGCAGCTTGTCCATTTCGCGACACTTGGTTCAAGTCGGTTTTTCGTAAACCGTGATTGTATCTGCCAAACTCACGGGAAAATCCCCCTAACGCTTGTTGCTTCGACCACTCTTCCGACCGCCAGGATGTAAGCGCCCGTTCGCATATCGGTGTTGTAATGCTGGGTGGTCTCGTGCACCGAATTGAACGCGGTTTGGATCGTCGTCTCGAGTGTCTCGTTAATCTGACGTTCCGACCAGAAGAACGAATACTGATCCTGAACCCATTCATAATAACTCACCGTCACGCCGCCGGCATTCGCGAGAATGTCGGGAACGAGGAGCACACCCTCATCCGCCAATACCCGGTCGGCGCCTGGCGTTGTTGGTCCATTCGCCAATTCGGCAATGATCTTTGCTTTGACGTTGCCGACATTTTTCAACGTGATCGCGTTTTCGAGCGCCGACGGCAGGAGGATATCGCAGTCGACTTCCATAATGTCCTCGGGTGAAATCTCTTTCGTGCCGCGCAAGCCCGCCAGTGATTTCGTTTCAGCTTTATGCTTCAACGACGCGGCCACGTCGATTCCGCCCTCCGCATAAACACCCGCTTTGGAATCGCACGCTGCCACGACTTTAGCTCCGTCTTCAGCGACCAGGCGCGCAATGTTTGCGCCTGCATTTCCGAAACCGTGAACTGCGACGCGCGCGCCCTTGAGACTCATGCCTTTAACACGGCAAGCTTCACGCAGCGCGTAGAGACAACCACGCGCAGTCGCTTCGGCGCGTCCCTGCGAACCACCCAGCGAGATCGGTTTACCCGTGACCACGCCAAGCTCTGTGTGTCCGCGTACCATCGAGATCGTATCCATGATCCACGCCATCGTTTGCTCGTCAGTGTAAACGTCCGGCGCGGGAATATCTCGATCCGGACCAATGATGGGTGCAATCTCAAACGCATAGCGACGTGTTAAGCGCTCCAGTTCAGCTCGCGAAAGACTCTTGGGATCGCAGACCACTCCGCCCTTGCCGCCACCATATGGAATACCAACGGTGGCGCACTTCCAGGTCATCCACGAAGCCAGTGCTTTAACTTCGTCGAGCGTTACATTGGGATGGTAGCGAATGCCTCCTTTTGCTGGTCCACGCGCAATGTTGTGCTGCACTCGATAGCCTTCAAATACCTGTACGTCGCCGCCATCCATCTTCACCGGGATGGAAACAATCAGTTGCCGCTTGGCATTCTCCAAAACGTGTCGCATTGACGGGTCGAGCTCGAGGTAATCGGCTGCGCGGTTGAACTGCTGCTTAGCAATCTCATAGGGATTTAGTTCTTCCTGAAACGCCTTTTGAGTGGCCATGCAATCTCCTCCTGGCAAGTGTGTGTGGGACTAGAGACTCGGAGAGCGGCAGTAATCCTATGCTGGGTGGGAATATGTTTCAAGCTGCGGGAACCGTCTGCGCGAGGTGGTGTCTAATCTGCCGAGTAAAGCTCCTGCGACCCGAATGGCACCGGCAAATAGCGGAGGAACTCGATGTTTAATAATCTGATTGAATCAACCTCGCATGTGAAGGAATTCAAACGCCGCGGGTCGTTTGTACTGTTTACTACTATCACCTATGGAGTGCTGCTTGCGATTGCTGGTGTTGCGAGCGTCTATGCTTACGACGCACATCTGGACAGTCAGAGCACTGAATTAGAAATCACGTTTGTGCCGGTAATTCCGGAAGCCACCCAACCGGAACCACCCAAAAACACAATTCGAGCAGCGACGAATTCGAATACTCAGCCGACACGTTCAATCCGAACTGTGCTGATAGACAGTACTTCAAACCCGAATAATGTACCGCCCAATGTTGGCATTAAGGCTGGTGATGTACCGCCGGCACGTACTGACTCCATAGTCGGAGACCGCAACGTTGATCCGCCTGTGCCTGTGTCGAGTGGTCGCGGAACTTCCAACGGCACTGGCACCACACCGGCCGTCGACATTGAACCGCCGCCGCTTCCGGCTCCTAAACCCGAGCCGCCTGCACCGCCGAAAGTGTTGAAGGTTTCACAGGGGGTTCTTACGAGCAAGGTTATTTCACTGCCAAAGCCGGGATATCCACCGTTGGCAAAACAACTCCGGCTGCAAGGCGCGATCAGCGTTCAGGTGCTGATTGATGAAACCGGCAACGTGGTCTCAGCGAAAGCGCTTCCGGGTGGCCATCAAATTCTGGTTAACGCAGCAGAGACAGCCGCGAAGCAGGCTCGATTTTCGCCTACGCTCTTAAGCAATCAGCCGGTGAAGGTTTCAGGAGTGATCATTTACAACTTCCTATTGCCTTAGTTAACGTGTCCTGCCAACGCAAAAGAGGTACGGAAGACGAACCTTCCGTACCTCTCCCGCCATTTTTACGTCATCAAAAAGTTCGCCACAAAAAGGCACAAAAAACACAAAAGATAAAATCCTCAGCGGGAGATACTTAAAACTCTCTTGATGTCAAAAACATTTTTTGTGATTTGTGTGCCCTTTTGTGACTAAAAACTTTGTGTGCCCTTTGTGGCTAAAAATTCTGTGTGCCTTTGGTGGCTTAAATGGTTCGAACCCAACTGTCGATCTCGTCCATCGCGGAGTCGAAGATTTGATCCGGTGTCAGGCCGAATTTTTTAGGCGCCTTGAATGAGTGATCGCCGCCTTCAATCGAATAGATCTTTGCGGCCGGACGAAGATTCTTGATGTAGGGTTTGATTTCGTCCGGCGTCCCGAGCGCGTCGCGAGTTCCCTGCACGAAGAGCATCGGCTTCTTGATCTGCTCGAGATGTTCTACCCGAAGCTTCGCGGGATTGCCTGGCGGATGAAGCGGATAACCGAGAAATACCAGCCCTGCAACTTCGCCCGCAAACGATTCCTTCTCGTCCCCGGCCATAACTTGCGACGCGATGCGGCCACCCATCGACTTCCCGCCCAGCACCAGACGATTGCTCTTCAACTTCTTGTGTTTGAGCGCTGCTGCGATTACTGCAAGAAAGCACCCTTCGAGCTTGTGCTTCTGATCCGGAACTGAGCGGCCCTGCTCCATGTACACAAAGTTGAATGTCATTACGTCGAGGCCGCGTGAGGCCAGGCCTTTCGCAAACATTCGCATGAAACCGCTGGTCTGGTTAGCACCCGCGCCGTGACCCAGAATGACAGTCAGGCCGGCGCTATTCCTTTTCGCGGCGGGATAAAGCAGCGCGGTCACTGCTTCTTTATCATTAACTGCGACGGTAAGTGTCTCGGCTTCGTCCGGCATCCTGATTCATTCAAACTTCTTTCGCTAGCATTGCCAGAGCATCCTGTAGCTCATCCCTGAATCTTCTTGCCACCCCCTTTTGCACGCCCGGAGAACTCTTTGAAAAATAAGCCAGATTACCATCAGACTTTTTCCGGCTACGTTCTGCATAGATGGCCCGGATAAGTTGTTCGTCGTATCCCGGATCTGACTTTGGCACAGAGACATTGGCGATTGCGCGATGGATGATCGGCGTTGCGCCGCCATGTTGCACAGCAGTAGACCAGATCACATCCTGAAGCGCGCGACCTCGCGTGTTCACGTCGAGACCGTCCTCATTCAGAATCTTTGCGGCGAGCAGATCGTAGTGGGATTTCTTGATGAATGCGTGTTGCGCTCTTTGAAAAGCGTCAGTTTCAGCGGCGGCGATCCTTTTCCAACACGCGGTAAATGGAGCGCTGCCGGCCTTGAGGTCCCTGAAATCAGCGAGCCAGGGAAATCCAGTCTGGGTTACGAAACGAGACGGGACGCCCATTTTGCTCGCCATCTGATATGAGCCGTAAGAAACGCCGCCGGGATCTCCGGCGCCAGTCGAAACCGTGCCCGGTCCGCGACCACCTGTTTCGTACTTCGCTGAAAGTGCTCCCAGTTCATCGGCTAAGGCTGCACCTATTGCGCCGGCAGCATCCGTCGTAGTAGTAACAGGCTTCGGCGCGACCGGGGCTGCTGGAAGTGGTTTCGTGTTTTCAATGGAAGTATCGGGAAGATTGATTGCGTCGCCAACTTTGATCTTGTCGGGATTCGTTATCTGCGGGTTGGCCTGTAGTAACTGTGCCACCGTGATGCCATTACGCTTCGCAATCTTCGAGAGCGTATCGCCGGCCTTCACAACATAGGTCATCTGAGGACTCCTTTTTCCTGTTTGCCGAAATTCTTAGTCGAGCAAAAGATCTGCTGCCGCTGCCGCGAGGAGTTCGATAGTAGTAAAGCCTTTGAGACTGAGTCAATAAAGTTCTATCCAGCTCACACAGATGCTAAACATACACTCTCGGGACCCGTTCGCCGATGCCGCAGGTAACTTCATACGATAGCGTTCCCACAATTCGCGCCAGCTCTTCTGCGGTTATTTTCATTTCGGGATTGTTGCGGTTCCAACCAAGCAAGGTCACCTGATCGTCATTTGCAACTCCGGGAACGTCCGTCACATCAATCAACGTCAAGTCCATCGAGACTCGTCCCACCACCGGCGCAAACTTGCCACGCACGATCACGTGACCACGATTCGACAGTCCACGCATATATCCGTCGTGATATCCAACCGGGACGGTAGCAATTAAACTCCGTCGCGAAGCTTCGAAAGTACAGCCATATCCGATCGTCTCGCCCGGCGGCACCCACTTCAACAGGCTGATTCTTGAGTGAAGCGACATCACCGGCATCAGATCGGGATCCGAAGTCGAGGGTGGAAGGACATCACGCCATAACCCGTACAACACGCCACCGGGACGAACCAGGTTCCCCCACGATTCGCGATGTCCGAAGATACCAGCCGAATTGGCGAGATGTAGATGTGTCGGACGATATCCGTGATCTCGAAAGACAGTCACGGCGTCGTCGAAACGTCGAATCTGATCGCGCGTCAGTGGCTGGCAGGCAGCATCATCGGCGGCGGCCAGATGAGTCATCACTCCATCGATACGCACGTTGCGGAATTGCTGCAACCCGGGAACGAACTCGTTCAACTCATCGAAACGAATTCCCAACCGGCCCATCCCGGTATCGACTTTGACATGAACGTCGATCACCACACCGGCATTTGCAGCGGCCTGATTCAACGCCTCGATCATTTCAAGACGATAAACGACTGAGGTCAATTGATGTTGTATGCAGGCAGCGGCCTGACCGGGCCAATAACCTGCGAGGCAAAGAATTGGTTCTTGAATTCCGGCTTCGCGCAGTTGAATTCCCTCTTCAGGTAGGGCCACTCCAAACCAATCGGCGCCTGTGCGTGAAAGTCTTTTCGCACACTCGACTGCCCCGTGACCATAAGCGTTCGCCTTGAGTACCGCCATAACGCGAGCGGCAGGAGTGACACGTTGTTTGATCCGGTTAAAGTTTGCGGCCAGGTTGTTGAGATCGATTTCGGTCCAGGTCGGACGCCGGGCTAAAAGTGTTTGGTCCTCAGCTAGAGACATGGTTTAGTTTACTGTAAGAAGATTCATTGACTGAACTGCCTCGCAGACCCAAACTCCGCCTCGCTCGCGCTCAACCTTCTTCCCTCAGACAGGAGGGTTTACGAGATGAACAAATTGGTTGTTGGATTGTTGATTGTTTGCCTGCTGTCAGTTAACGGGTACGTTGCGAAAATGAAATCCACAAAGGCGGCTGGCGACTCGCGGCACTACTCGAACAAGTGGTTCAGTGATTCAGGTATATCCACAGATTACGCCGATTTCTGAAACATCTTGTTCATCCTGTCTAACAACTTACTCGCGGTACAAATTATCAAAGCGCATACTCGACGGTGTGAACCTCAAATCAACCGTTCCGGTTGGACCATTGCGCTGCTTGGCGATTATCAATTCAGCGATGTTCTTTCGATCCTCGGGCAACGCTTCACGCTCTTCCGGCGTCTTGTACTGCTCCTCGCGAAAGATAAAGGCTACTACGTCAGCATCCTGCTCCAGCGCTCCTGATTCACGCAAATCCGCCAGTTGCGGCCGGTGATCTGAACGCGACTCAGGCGCGCGTGAAAGCTGCGACAAGGCCACGAGCGGCACGTTCATCTCCTTCGCGAGTCCTTTCAATTCACGCGAAATCTGCGACACTTCCTGTTGCCGCGACTCCACACGCTTGCTCGAACCCGACATCAATTGCAAATAGTCAACAATAATCAGATCGAGCTTTTTCTGTTCCGCTGCCAGACGCCGCGCCTTCGCACGCATCTCCAGCACACTCAATCCCGGCGTGTCGTCGAGAAAGATCTTTGTATCAGCGAGCACGCCCAGCGATTTTGCAATCTGGGCCCATTCAAGTCGTGAAAGAAACCCGTTGCGGAAACGCTGCGCGTCGATGTTGCCCTGGGAACAAAGCATGCGCATCACGAGCGACTCTTTCGACATTTCGAGAGAAAACACGCCGACAACGGCGCCGGAAAGAATCGCCGCGTTCTCCGCCAGCATTAAAGCGAAACTTGTTTTCCCCATCGAAGGTCGCGCCGCGAGGATAATCAGATCTGAATTCTGCAAGCCCGAGGTTATCTTATCGAGATCGGCGAAGCCGGTGGTAAGTCCGGTCAGAACAGCCGCTCGACCTTCCATCTCCTGAACCTTCTCGAGTAGTTGCTCCGCAATAGGTTTCACGTGTACGAAGCCCTGTCGAATTCGTTCGTCTGCAAGTTGGAAGATTGCCTGTTCGGCATGGTCGAGAATGATCTCTGGTTCATCTTCCTCGGCGAGTGCTTCCTGCGTGATCTTGTTTGACGTCTTGACCAGTTGTCGCAACATCGACTTCCCGCGCACGACCTTCGCGTAGTGAACGATGTTGGTGGAATGCGGCAGACCGTAAGTCAGGTTCGTGATGAAACTGATGCCGCCGACCGCTTCCAGTGCATTCTCCTTCTTGAGCTCTTCACCGATCAGAATGGGATTGATCTCACCGCCGCGCTCGAAGAGAGCGATCATTGCGACAAAAATGCGACGGTGTGAAGGAACGTAAAAATCTTCCGGACGTAGTTGCTCGATCGCCTGACTGATTAAGCCGTTGTCGAGCAGGATGGCGCCAAGAATAGCGCGTTCCGCCTCAGCACTGTTTGGTAGAGCACGTTCAAATGGTTGATCGCGAATTGGGTCTGGAGCTGCCATGGATAGATTATGGAGGGCCGATTTTCGCTCTGCAAAAAGCGGCGCCGCAAGTTTACGTGAACCTGCGGCGCCTTACTAGATGTTTGACTGTTTTATCTGTTTACTCTGCGACCGACTCTTCTTCAGTTGTCTGCGTCGCGAGCTCGGCTTCCTGTTCCGGAGTCAAATGTCCGACGATAACCTCGCCTTCCGGAGCCACTCTAACCTTCAGATCGATCGTAACTTCGCGATGCAATCTTACCGGTACACTGTATTCACCAAGCCGCTTCAGTGGCTCGCGCAAGTGAATACGATGACGATCGAGCTCGTACCCTCGCTCTCTCAAAGCCTCGGCAATATCCATTGACGTCACCGAACCGTACAGCGCGCCCTGCTCGCCCGCTTTTCGCTTGAATTCCAGATCCAGCGAACTCATCTGCTGCGACTGTGCCTCCGCACTCGCGCGCTCCTTCGCTTCTTTCTTCAACAGGGCTGCGCGTTCGGCTTCAATGCCTTTGACGTTTCCGGCAGTCGCTTCAACCGCGAGATTGCGAGGCAATAGATAGTTCCGCGCATACCCGGCTCTTACTCTGACAATCTCCCCGCGCGCGCCGAGATCGTCCACGTCTTCACGCAAAAGTACTTTCGTGTGTGCCATCTTCCTTCTCCTGTCCCTTTAGTCGGTTGTGTACGGAAGCAGCGCGATATTGCGGGCTCGCTTGATAGCTTCGGCCAGCATGCGTTGATGCGTCGCACAATTACCGGAGATCCGTCTCGGCAAAATCTTGCCACGCTCGGGAAGGTAGTTCTGCAACAACCTGACGTCTTTGAAATCGATGAGGTCTACTTTGTCGATGCAAAAGCGACAAACACGTCGACGGTGCATACGGCGCCCACCACCGCGACCGCCCATTGGCCGTCTATCGCCATCATCGTCAGAATCGTAACCACCGCGCTGGCGGTCTTCGTAATTGGTTGACATAAATTATCCTCTTAACTCGTCGGTCCAAATCTATTCGCCAGCCGCGTCAGCAAACTCCATTGTTGCGCTGCGACGCGAAGACGCGCCACCCTGTGACGGACGCTTTGCGGCCTTACGCGCACGGCGAGCTTTTAACTTTTCCGCACGTCGGCGATCCTCATCGACGCGCACCGTGATATAACGCAGCACACGATCGTTAACGCGCATGCGGCGTTCGAGCTCGGCAATCTCACGGCCCGAACCCTCGATTTCAAGCAGCACAAACGTGCCGTCTTTGTGGTGCAGAATCTCGTAGGCCAACTGCCGTTTGCCCATGGTCTCGGCCTTGGTCACGACGCCGCCCTGATCGGTGACGATCTGCGAGAAGTTCTCGGTGAGTTTCGGCACTTCATCGTCGGCCGTGGGGTCTACAATGAAGACCACTTCGTACTGTCTCTTCGTTTCCAAATCAAACCTCCAGTCAAATTATTGCCGATTGCCAATTTCCAATTGCCGATTTATCAAACCCGTTCGTGTTGCTCTCAACTTGGCAATCGGCAATCAGCAATTAGCAATTGGCAATCAATTGAATTCGCTCATCGCTTTCAAAGCGCCATCTCTGATTATCGTTCGTATCGCGTCTGCACCCTGGTCGAGAACGTCCGCCACCACTGTTCGCTCGCTGCGCGGAAATTCATCGAGCACAAATTGCTTGGAATCGGAGATTGGATGATCGGGTTGAATACCGATTCGCAATCTCACAAATTCACTCGTGCCGATCGACGCGATGATCGACTTCAATCCGTTGTGCCCGCCTGCCGATCCGCGTTCGCGAATGCGAATCGTTCCGAGTGGCAGCGCCAGGTCGTCCGAAACAACCACGAGCTGCTTGAGCGGCGATTCGGTTTGAAGTTTCGCCAGCAGGCACGAAACTGCATGACCGCTCAGATTCATGAAGGTCTGCGGTTTCGCGAGTCTCGTTACCACACCTTCAATCTCGCCGCGACCTACAAGCGAACTGCATTCGCGGCGGCTCAACCTTATCCCAGCGTCCTGGGCCAACTTGTCAATCAGCATGAAACCGAGGTTGTGTCGCGTCGACTCGTACTCTTTACCAGGGTTTCCTAAGCCAACAATCAACATGACTCGCCACAAAAAGCCACAAAATGCACGAAAACAAAATGTCGCGTCAGCAAAACTGATTTTGTGACTTCTGTGCCTTCTTGTGGCCTTACTCGGACTCCTCGCCCTCTTCTTCCTTCTTGCCCTTGCCAATCACTTCGGGCTCGGCAGGCTCTTCACCTTCAACAGGTACCACCGCCTCAACCTCTTCCTTCACAATACCGACAGTGGCAATTACCTGATCGGCATCAGTCAGGATTTCAACACCTTCAGCGACCGCGATGTCAGAAACGTGTAAAAGCTCGTGCACGTCGAGGTTGGAAACGTCCACATCCAATGAGTCGGGAATCTCTCGTGGCTCGCACCGGATTTCAATTTCGCGAATAATCTGTTCCAGTACGCCCTGCTTTTCTTTGACACCGATTGGCTCGCCTACCAGGTGAAGCGGCACAGTCACTTCAATCTTCTGTCCCTTCACGAGTCTGGTCAGATCCGCGTGAATCAATCGACCTTTCACCGGATCGATTTGTCGATCGTGGAACATCACCTCACTCGCGCCGACACCGTCGACGTCGATCGTGAAAATCGTGTTTCGTCCTGATTCAGAACGAAGGATCGCAGCGAGGTCACGGGCCGGAGCAACTGCGGCGACTGTCTCAGCCCCACCGCCATAAACGGTAATGGGCACCATCCCATCGCGCCGCGCGCGCCGCGCATCATTTTTGCCACGACCTTCACGCAGCTTTGCCTGCACCTTGTAATCTTTTTTCTCCGCCATGAGTTCTCCTTATAAACTTTCAGCGACAGGAACATTGCCAATTGTCGATTGCCAATTGCCAATTTGTTAGCTCCAAATCCAACGAGCTCAAATTGGCAATCGGCAATTGGCAATCGGCAATGTTGCCGTCGCTGATGGTCTTCGTTTAAGCCATCAGTGTTTGCCCTTCGTTTACACGAAGAGCGAGGAAACAGAAGTTTCCTCGTGGATCGACTTGATCGCTTTCGCCAGAAGCGGCGCGATACTTAGTACTTTTATCTTATCAAGCTCGCACGCGTGATCGCGTAGCGGAATCGT
>Ga0209215_1000126_pt1 | contig 22923 bp, 26 predicted proteins | sample TexAe_OM2H0_M2_FD_187938 | JGI IMG/M metagenome (GOLD analysis project Ga0209215, IMG submission 187938) | Forest soil microbial communities from Davy Crockett National Forest, Groveton, Texas, USA - Texas A ecozone_OM2H0_M2 (SPAdes) (version 2) | ecosystem: Environmental > Terrestrial > Soil >...
CGCTCCGTAAGAAGGGTTCATCCTTGTTGTCTTACGCCGCGAAAAACGCTACCTGACTTTTAGAAATCTCTTGACTCGTCGCCCTCAGATGGGTTGTTATGCCGTCGACCATGTACCAATCCGTTCAATTCTTTGCCCCCTTACTTTCAATCCGTTGGCGAACCTCCGCCAGGTCCAACCCATTTTCACGTAAGACCCTCTCGGCGATCGATTCCTTACGCCCAAAACTATTCGACTGTTGTCTCAATAAACCCAGCAACAAATGTTCTGTGCCAACTTCCCTGTGCTTTAGATTTTCTGATTCTTCCTGGGCATACTCTAAGACGCGCTTAGACAGTCGACTTAAGGGAATCTCGACCGCCGTTGGGATCTTCTCGCCTTTGGTCAGAGATGCTTCAACTTGCTGACGGATCATTTCGGTCGACACCTGCGCGGGAAGAAAGCGTGCTATGAGCGCTTTATCCTCACGAAACAAGCCAAGCAATAGATGTTCAGGTTCGATAGACTTCGCGCCAAGCTCGCTCACTTCATATCGAGCAAAGAAGATTACTCGCCTGGCCTTTTCCGTGTATCTCTCGAACATCGCATTTCACCAAACGCGAAGCGGCATAACGTTGCGCTTGAGCGGCTCGCCCACGCAACTACCAATAAAGGTTACTCACCGGCGAGTCCGCTCCAAGCGCTTATAGGTTGTTGGGCTGCCCGTCATAGATCATAGGGTTTCAGCCTTGCGGCGACGACTGCCACGAGCACACTCATTAGAGCTAGACCTATCGGTAATGTTAACAATGTTAACAAGTTCTCCCAGGAGATGTTGAAAAGCACCCGGGCTGACCACGAGTTGATAGATAACAGGGCAAACACTAGCAATCCTATGCTAAAACCGATTCCCGCAGCCTTGGCCTTGTCGACTCCAGATAGCCCCACAACGAGCCCGACCAGAACGCCAGCTACTCCCGTGATAACTCCCGACATCACAGTAACGAACCACGCCATTTCGATAGCATTCGGTATGAGTGGTCCAGGATGGGCTCGGTCGAGTCCGATGCGCGTTAGCAGGAACATTAGAACACCAACGAGCCCGCCATACGACACGCCGATAAATACCCCTAATAGTCCACGAAGTATCATAGTCCGCTTGTATCAAGATGAAGGAAGCAGCTCAACTACCAATTAGATCGTAAACTGTCGTCTTGTAACACGACCTTTTGCAATATAACACTCAAGAACCTGCAATAGATCCAAGAAAATTGGCCGAGCGCCCGTTGTTATGCTAATTTTCGGGCCGCGAATTCTCACGAACAACCGGTACTCACCAACTCTCACGAAAGGTAAGGAACCTCACTATGTCCGAACTCCTTGATCGCGTAAGAACGCTCATCCGCACACGACACTATAGCTATCGCACAGAACAATCCTACATTCACTGGATCAAGCGATATATATTGTTCCACAACAAGCGGCATCCGGCTGAGATGGGAGCGGCTGAACTGACTCAGTTTCTCTCAAACCTTGCCGTGGCTCAAAAGGTTTCAGCCTCGACCCAAAACCAAGCCCTCGCTGCGTTGCTTTTTCTCTACCGCAACGTTCTTAGTATCGATCTGCCTTGGCTAGACGACGTTGTGCGGGCCAAGAAACCGACAAGACTCCCTGTGGTGCTCACAAAGGAAGAAACGCGAACGGTCTTGGCTCACCTGAAACAACAAGAATGGCTAATGGCGAGCTTACTTTATGGCTCTGGTTTGCGCTTGAAGGAGTGTCTGCGACTGCGCGTGAAAGATGTCGATTTTGGCTACAAACAAATAGTTGTGCGAGATGCCAAAGGTAACAGAGATCGTGTCACGATACTGCCTGCCACTATTGAGGAGCCACTGCGGCAGCATCTAGTTTACGTTCGCAGTATCCATAAGAGGGATCTACGCGAAGGCTTTGGGCGCACACTGTTGCCTTATGCACTCGCCAAGAAGTACCCCCACGCTGATCGCGAATGGACCTGGCAGTTTGTATTTCCAGCCAGCCATCGTAGCCAAGATCCCAGGTCAAAAGAAATCTTTCGCCATCACGTTGGCGAGTGGGTTTTGCAGAAAGCAATCAAAGAGGCCGTGATCAAGTGCGGCATCAACAAACGGGCCAGCTGTCACACTCTGCGCCACAGCTTTGCTACCCACCTGTTGGAAGACGGTTATGACATCCGAACCGTGCAGGAGCTTCTGGGCCATAAAGATGTGAGAACAACCATGATCTATACGCACGTCCTCAATCGCGGCGGCAGAGGCGTCAAGAGTCCGCTCGATTGACCAGGACAGCGAATTCTCCACTGTCTCTTGTGTGCGTAAAACATCTTGACGGCTGCTTTCGTTAAACTGTATATATGGCGCAGCCACATATGGAGACCGCACGCATGCTGGACCGCGATCTGAAAAGAGGCAGCACGGAAATGCTGATTATGGCAATGGTCGAGGATCGGCCACGGCACGGCTACGAGATTGGCAAGTTGATCGAGCAGCGCTCGCGTGGTGTATTGCAATTTCACATCGCCTCGCTCTACCCGCTACTTTATCGTCTCGAGAAACGCGGCTTGATTAAAGGTCGTTGGGTCGAAAAAGCCGGAGAACGCCGGCGACGCTTTTACACGTTGACTGCAGCAGGTCGCAAGATCCTGGCGGAACAGCGGCGCACCTGGAAAGACTTCTTCGCAGCGCTTGATCTCGTGGCTGGGATAACGCCTTCGTGAGGTGACGCAATCATGCCTGATTGGAAAAAAGAGATCAGAGAACGTCTGGCTGGGCTGCGGTTGTCGCCCACGCGCGAGACCGAGATCGTTGAGGAGTTGGACCAGTATCTTGAAAATTATTACGAGGACCAGCTAGCCAATGGTACGGCAGCCGAAGAGGCCTTGCGCACAACGTGTGCGGCGCTAAATCAGAGCGATCTGTTGTTGGAACTGAGTAAAGTCGAACGCTCAGTTACGCAGGAGCCCGTGGTCTTGGGAGCCAGCCGCACCAACATCCTTGGGGATCTATTGCGAGACGTGCAGTTTGGCATTCGAATGCTGGTCAAGAACAAAGGCTTCACATTGGTAGCGGTGCTTTCACTGGCTCTTGGGATTGGTGCTAACACTGCCCTTTTCAGTGTCGTGGATGCTGCTCTGCTCAAAACTTTGCCAGTTCCTGGTCCAGATAGATTGGTCCTGTTCGCCTGGCACTCCGGGCTTCCGTTCAGAGTTAATGGCAAGAGTGGTACGTCAAACGTACCCGGGGCACCCGGCACGCGCACGCTCTCACTGTTTCGCTACGAAGTCTTTGCAAGGATGCGCGAGCAGACGCAAGCGACCGAAACTCCACTTAGCGATTTATTCGCTTTCGCTCCGATACAGGACGTGAGCGCAGTCGTGGCCGATCAGGCGGAACTCATCGACGGGCAAGCCGTATCCGGCAACTATTACACTGGGCTGAGAATTCAAACGAGCTTGGGACGCCCGATTACTGACGACGATGACAAGCCAGGGGCTATGCCGGTCGTCGTGCTCAGCCATCAGTTTTGGCAAGAGCGATTCGGCGCCAACCCCGCCGTCATCGGCCAGCCACTCAAACTTAACAAGCAGTCATTCACCATCATCGGGGTGACGCCGCCTGCGTTCACCGGCACACTGCAAGTGGATTATCACCCCGCCGTCACCATCCCGTTCGCCTGCGAGCCTTCGCTGCTGGGGGAACGCAGCAACCTGACAACAGCGAACGAGCCAGGTATCTGGTGGATAAATCTGATGGGACGGCTCAAGCCGGGTGCAACTTACCAACAGGCGCGCGATAGCTTAAACCTCACTTTCCAAACCACCGCATTGGAGATCATGCCACCACCGCGCAAGGTGAACCAGCCGGCGCAACTCGAACCGAAAGATTATCCGCAACTGATTGCGGAGTCCGGCAGTCGTGGGATGCTGGACCACCGACGACGTTACTCACCTACTATCTATGGACTGTTCATCGTCGTGACGCTCGTGCTGTTGATTGCATGCGCGAACGTCGCGAACCTGTTGCTGGCGCGGGCGTCGTTGCGTAGTGCAGAAATCAATGTGCGGCTGGCGGTTGGCGCGGGGCGTTGGCGTTTGGTTCGGCAACTATTAACCGAAAGTGTGCTGCTCGCGGCGTTGGGCGGCGCAGTCGGTGTGATCTTTGCGTTTTGGGGTAAGAGTGCGCTTCTGACGCTGACCGACAAAGACACGGGAATCTTGCCCAATGGTCTTGACCTCAGTCTGAATTGGCGCGTGCTCGGCTTCACGCTGGCAGTCTCGCTGCTCACCGGTGTGCTATTTGGTTTGGCGCCCGCTTGGCGTGCGACAAGGCAGGATTTGGCAACGACACTCAAACAGAGTCGCCGCACGACGGGCGCTGTGTCACGGTTGAGCAAAGGGCTGATCATCGCCCAGGTTGCGCTCTCATTGTTGTTATTGGTCGGTGCGGGTTTGTTCATCCGCACGCTCTACAATCTGCAACGAGTTAACCTCGGCTTCAATCAGGAGAACCTCTTGCTTTTCAGGTTGCGACCGCAACAGAACGGGTACAAAGACGGACGGCTTGTGCAGTTCTACCAGCAACTTCTTGCGCGCCTGGATAACCTGCCCGACGTACGCTCAGCGACCTTCGCCCGCGTTCCGCTCATTGCGGATGAAAACTGGTTCAACGATATCCTGCTCCCTGGCGAGACGGAAAAGACTAGCGCGAGCCATGACACAATGCGACAAATGGCGCGCGAAAATTATTTTGCGACAATGGAAATTCCGCTGCTGAGTGGACGCAGCTTCACGGTCCACGACGATCAGCATGCGCCCAAAGTAGCCATAGTGAATCAAACCTTTGCTCAACAGTTCTTCACCAACAATGACGTGCTCGGCAAGCGTGTCAATATCGAAGGCGAACGTGAAGTTGAGATTGTTGGCATGGTGGCCGATACGAAGTACAGAAGCCAGCGCGAAGAGATTAAGCCGCTGCTTTACACGCCGTGGCAGCAGGAGGACAGTGCGCTCGGCACTGTGTATTTCACATTGCGCACCGTGGGCGAACCGGCTGCGCTCGCCGCGAGAGTGAGTCAGGTCGTGCGTGAACTCGACAGCGATCTGCCAGTCACGGAAGTCAGCACACAAACAGCCCGCGCGCACGCCACGTTGGGACCGGAACGCCTATCCGCGCGGCTCTTGAGTTTCTTTGGCGCATTGGCTCTTCTACTCGCCGGCATCGGACTCTCCGGAGTGTTGGCCTATTCGGTTGCCCAACGCACAAATGAGATGGGAATCCGGATGGCACTTGGCGCGCAAGCATCAAACGTCTTGCGGTTAGTTGTCTGGCAAGGTATGAGACTGGTCCTGCTCGGACTGTTACTGGGGATAGTTACAGGCTATGGGTTGAAACGTCTGCTTGAGAGTCAGTATTTCGGAGAGAACGTATTGCCGGGCCAGATCGCCGAGCAGCTCTATGGCGTGAATGCCACCGACCCATTGACTCTCGTTGTGATCGGGGCGCTGCTATTGTTGGTGGCATTAGTTGCTTGTTGGCTGCCGGCACGCAAGGCAACACAAGTAGATCCTCTGGAAGCACTTCGCTACGAGTAGCAAGCTTCAAAGTGAGCGATCCTCCTTGTGCCTCTTGGTGGGACTATTCAGAGTTCCCAGAAAGTGTAGTCGTCGTAAAGAATCTTCGTTATCACAACACGTTCCGAGTGCTGACCCTCTGGCTGTTGGCCCACACTGCTGGCATCAATGATGCTCGTTGGAGGTAAAGTCGAGCGGCCATACAACGTCGTGCTCTTGCCGGGACCGACACTTACCGTGCTCGTGAACCGACGCCGGCCGACCTCACTGCCCGAGGATGGATCAGCGGTCACGTATTCCCAAACGATTTCGCGAATCTTCTTTGCACCAGTGTTAGTGATCTTAACTCTATACACGTAATCGAACGGATAGTCGGGTTGACCCGGCGTGATCGGTGGGATGGCGTTGCGAGACGGCAGTGGTTCTAGATCCTTACCACGGGCAGCAGATCTGATTTTACTCTGCTCAATAGCCTGAGTACGGACGCGCTCTGAACGATCCTGGTTTTCAAGTGGAATGAGTTGGTCCTCATCAAGCGCGGGGTTACGCTTTGAGGAGATTTTTTGCCAGCCACTCTCAGCAACGACCACACCGTGCGCTGCACTCTTATTCACTGGGTTTTGTGCTGCGCAGACCCCGCACGATAGAGTTATCAAAACAAGTGAAAGCAGATTCTTCATAGTTAGTCCTATCCCTAACGGTTTCGGAGAGGATTCTAAACCTCGCACTACTTAATTAGAAGCGAAATCCGCGCCGCAGTTTCCAGGAAACTCTAGAGGGTCGCGGCTGCAAAGGAAAAGGACAGGCGACAACGGAAAGGGTGCCATTGTTCCAATCCACTGTGGGATTATGGCAAGTCGACTGTTTGATGCCCTTTCAGACGGGTTTCTGCGGCATAGGTAGCAATGGTGCGTAGCGTTTTTCCTTTAGCCAGGAAACAATCTGGGTCCAAGTCGGAATGCTTCGGGACGCCACTAAACAAAGACCTTAGCTCACCTGCAGTGGTTTCGTCGCTCTCTTGGCGACCTTGCCACTTCCCTACACTCTTAGCTGGTTATATAGTTAGGTCCATGCGAACACTGCGCTTGATGGAAAATCTATTAGCGATCGAAGCCGAAACAAAATTTTTGTTACGTGCGAGCGATCGTTCTTATGAAGAAACATTGATGCAGGAATTGTTGAGGGTATTTAAGGAGGCTGAACTTCTGTTTGGTCCGCGGGATGCCTCATATCAACTGTCTATACCTCGCTTAACCGAGTGTGCTAGTTCGCGAACTTACATTCTTCGGCCCTTGCGAAAGACCAGAATATATCTGAGTCGCGAATCCAGGACCAAACCCTGGCTTGCTTCGTTGGAACTTGCTCATGAAGCGATTCACGTGCTCACTCCCGGAACATTTGGTTCGGGTCCGACGATCTTGGAGGAAGGGCTTGCAGAATGGTTCGCCCAGAAATATGTGAGTCGCATTCATGGGATGTCTTTTGAAAGGGGTTCGAATCCTAAGGCTGATGCTGTGATGCGGGCCGTCTCGATGCTCCTGTCTAAGAATCAATTGGTGATAAAGCATTTGCGAACTCGTCAACCAGTAATCTCAATGATTGATGAAAAACTCCTGGTTGAGGTGGCCGGTATCGAGCTCAATCAGGCAAAGTTTCTCTGTACCGACTTCCTAAGTTATTGGCGAACACCGCCTCCGTGGAGCGGAGTTGCAGCCCAGGGAGCTGAACGCCTCGCTGCCTGCCTACGCACTATTTGGAACGAACCACTGAAGCGCAGGAGTTAGACGCGTCGAAGGTCTTCTAGGAATCTGACGCATCCATTAAGCAGATGAAGGACATGATCTTCAGGACACAGTAAATTAACGGCGGCTCCTGCCGCAGAGTAAATCACCAGATCCCCATCTGATGGGAATAACAAAACTGATCATGAAAACAAGCCGAAAGCTTGTTCTTCATGAATCTAAAAAGGAAAAAAATTGAAAAACAGCTTGTTCATGTTGATATTGCTGCTCGGTCTCTCTTGCCAGGTTTTTGGTCAAACACCGGCGAAAGACTTTGATGGGTCGTGGCAGGGTACGCTTGAAGCGGGCGGGACGAAGCTTCGTTTGGCCCTGACCATTACGAAATCGGACGCGGGCGTCTACGCCGGTAAAATGGACAGCCTCGATCAAGGCGCGACCATCCCGATTGACACAATCACGGTCAATGGTGATGCCGTGCGTTGGGAGATCAAGTCGCCGGCGATCGTCTTCGAAGGCACCTTGAACAAAGAGCGCACGGAGTTGACTGGGACGTTCACCCAGGCCGACCAAAAGTTCCCACTCGCCCTCAAGCGCAGCGAGCAGGCAGCGGTAATGCCGCCGCCAAAGCCAAAGCCAGATTACTCCGCACCCCCTGACGCACCCTACATAGCCGAAGAGGTGATGGTGAAGACGCCTGCCGGCCACACGCTTGCCGGCACGTTAACGCTGCCAAAGAGTGCGAGCCGCACTCAACCGGTCAGCGCGATCGTCACCATCACGGGATCGGGGCCGCAGGACCGCGACGAAAATATCGGGCTGGAAGGGTTTCGTCCCTTCCGCCAACTCGCGGATGCGCTGGCGCGCCGCGGGATCGCGGTGTTGCGCATGGACGACCGGGGCACGGGGGCATCGGGTGGCACGTTCAAGGGCTCGACCAGCGCCGACTTCGCCGAGGACGTGCGAGCTGGCCTTGCGTATCTGCGGACGCGGCCCGAGATCCGGGCCGACCGCCTCGCGGTGCTCGGCCACAGCGAGGGTGCTCTGATCGCGCCAATGGTGGCTGAAAAGGAGCCCACGTTGCGAGCCATCGTGCTGCTCGCAGGCATCGCACAACCCGGACGCACCGCGCTCCACTTCCAGCTCAAGAACCAAGTTGAGCACAACACCAAGCTCACACCCGAAGAACGCGACTCACAAATAGCCGCGATCCCCAAGAAGATCGACGCCCTGATGGCCGACCCGTGGATGAAATTCTTCCTAACTTACGATCCTGCTGCCACCATGCGCCGCGTGACGACGCCAGTGCTGATCCTCACCGGCTCGCGCGACCAACAGGCGGTGCCCGCGGAGGTGGCGCTAATGGAAGCGGCGTTCAAGGAGAGCGGAAATAAGGACGTGACTGCGCGCGTGCTGACGGACGTCAACCATCTCTTCGTGCAGGACACCGACGGCTTCCCAAGCAACTATGCGAAGCTCCCGCCGCCGATAATGATGCGGGCCGACGTGGTGGAGTTGATCGTCGACTGGCTCGCGCAGCGGCTCCGGTGATGCCTGGCGCTCCAATAAACCCGAGGTTCGTGAGAGAGCAATTTCGCTAGAAGCTCCCCGTTGAACCCCTAAATCCATTCATGGCCTGCTTCATGGCCCACGTAATGACCCGCATGTTGTCGTAGCAGTAGCCAAGAATGTAATTGCAGGTGGAAAGACAATGCTTGGTACACTCTTTCTTCATTTCGTCTAGCTGCTTCACATCAAACTTGTGGTCGCCAACAACGCCCCAATCATGCGTCGCTGAATACATTGGGAAGCAGGGAGCCAGTGAACCATCGGTGCGAACTATCAGCGAGTTCTGCCCCGCTCGGCACTGCCACGGCGGCGCCTGGCCGCGCATCAACACCTTCATGTCTTCCATGTGCTGAATGGGATTGACCATCTTGTATCCCTCGTTGACGCGCTTATCGTTGAGATAATCGAGCAGAGCATCAACCTTGGGCCAATCATCCGGTGTCAAATACGTCGTGTTTTCGGTTAGATGCTTGAAGTGCGACTGCTCCATCATGGGAGTCTCATTGATGTGATAGTCAGTAGCGATGCCGTTGTCGTGCGCAATGTTGGTGAGTTCCTTAACATCGTCCATGTTATTGCGGCAGATATTGATATTGAGCATCACAGAGTAGCCGTAATAATGCTGGCGCTTCGCAAGGTAATCGAAGTAGGGTCGAATCGGATCAAGCGCCTTTGGTAGAGACTTTCTTTCCTTGACAGAGTCCACCGCGAGATTCACAGTGGCGATGCCCGCATCACCGAGCCTGTCAATCAGATCAGGTTTCAACAACCTGCCGTTGGTTGGCAGATAAACAAAGATGTCCTTCTTCGCGCTGTAGTCGACGATCTTGTGAATAAACTTTGGTCTTAGTAATGGCTCGCCACCCATCAGGGCCAGCACTCGCGAACCAATTGAATGCAACCAGTCGATGGAACGCTTCGCCACGTCTTCTGTCATACCCTTGACCGTGTTGTTGTAGGACCAGCAATAATGACAATCAAGATTGCATTTCCATTCGGTAAAGAGATAGGGAATGATTGGCCGCAGCTCTCCGCTGTGCCAACGCGACTTGAAATAAGGAGCGCCCCACGTCTTCCAGGTGCGTATCGCTCCAAGCTTCTGGTACTCGCGCTTCGTCATTTTCCTCGGGTTCGGATGCTGCGGATACAACGGCTCTGGCAAAAACTCGTCTGGTTTTGGTTCTAGCGTGGGTCTGGCCGGCTGCTTATAGAGAATCTGGTGAAGCTGCTGGTCGATACGCAAAGGTGGCGCACCCGTCACAGGGGGAAAATTCTGCTGATTCTCGCCCATTGAATGATCCTTTCTATAACTGCGGTATTTGGTGAAACTGGCTTGCAGAGTCCATCAAAAAATGATTGACCTGAGTTCCAATGTTTTGTTTCCATTCTTCTGCCGCCTCTACAGTCTCGGCCGAATCATAGTCACTATTAAACTGGCAGGGGTGGACCAGAATATAGGCCTGTCTTAACCAGAATTGCAAGCGCAACGTGCTTGCTGACGATGGACCAAGGTAAGAGTCCTAAAGCTGTGGATTCTGGGGATAATTTTCGTACTCCCGGTATTACAGAGCTTGTTGCGTCGATGCTAAAATCGGGTTAGCCTTCCAACTTCTGAAATGAGAAAACCTATTTGTTAGTGCGACCAGAAGCAGTCATTACTGCGGGCCTGAGACCCGACCTGTTTTCAGAGCGAAGCGTTTTGTCCGGAAGCAGGATACTTGTCGTCGCGAGCCTGGTTGCGCTCGTCTTAGTCGGCTTTGGATTTCGCGTTTCAGGGCTGAGTGCCGAGGGACTAAGCGAAGATGAACTCAACAAGCTCAACGCCGTGGCAGACTACCGGGCCCATGGATTGACTGCGGCTAACAGCGAACACCCGATGCTGATGAAGTCTCTTCAGACCGCAAGCATCTTCCTGGCAGAGAAATGGAACAACAGCGTACTTGTCTCGGCGCACAAGTCGAGTCTCTACCTCCAACCCGAAAGTGCGTTAAGGTTGCCGGGCGTTATATTCGGCGCGCTCACAGCAATTCTGATCTACCTTGTTGCAGCAGAGTTGTTCGGCACTGAAGTCGGGCTGATTGCCGCAGCACTGTGGGCGTTCGATCCAAGTGCAATTGGTTTCAACCGCATCGCCAAGGAAGACACATTTCTACTTTTCTTTTTTCTGCTTGCAAACGTTTTCTGGCTGCGTGGGCAACGTGTTGCCGAAAGCGAACCGCAGCGAGATCCGCGTCCCTACTACTGGGCCACGGCTGCTGCTTACGGTGCGATGGTGGCTTCGAAATACGTTCCGCACTTGTTCGGAATCAGCATCAGTTACTACTGGGTGTTTCAGAACATTCCTGAAACTCGCTGGCGGCTGGGCAAAAAGAGATTGCTGCTATTTTTTATGATCATGGGCATTGTTTTCATGCTCCTCAGCCCGACGATTCTACTTCCTGAAACGTGGCGCCAGATGGCCCTTTTCGCCACCGAGAAACGGATCGGGCACGATGGCTACGAGTTCATGGGAAGGCTTTACCATCATCGTTGGACCGACTGGCTCAATGGTATTCCCTGGTACTTCTATCTGGTCTTCACCTGGGTCAAGCTGCCGTTTCTTACTGTGGCTGGATTTGTCATTGGTCTGCCGCTGCTCTTCCGGCGGAAGCTCGGCGATGGACGCTATTTCGTTCTTTTCTGGTTCTTCGTCTTTTTTGTCGCGTTCAGCCTGCCTGGCGGAAAATTTACGCGCTACTACACGATTGTTCTACCGGCAGTCCTTATTACTGCGGCACTGGGAGCACAATTTGCTGGAAGTTGGCTGGGGAAACGCGTTGACTCGTTAATGGCCTGGAATCGAAGCGCTCCATACACGCGTGCGGCCCTGGCATTGTTGTTGATCGGCACTTCCGTCGCCGCTTCGTTAAATGCCAGTCCACGTTTTCGTTTATACACAAACGTCCTTGGAGGCGGAGCAGCGCGCGCTGGCTACTATTTTCCCCACGACGAGTTTTACGATACAAGCATGCGCGACGTGATCGCCGAAATCGGCAAACACGCAAGCCTCGGCGCGCGCGTGGCTAGTGAAAGCCCTCCGCTCGCTGGTTATTATGCCCAACGCACAAATCGATCTGACCTGATCTGTGTTTCTCTTTCCGATCCGCAGGCACTAAAACAACTTCAGGAAGGCGATTTCATAATCGTCGCGCGTGGCCGCCGCTACTTCACCAACGATGAGCTTCTCTCAAGATTACATCAGACAAGAGTTGCCGATTTTTCCATGGCCGCCGGCAGCGTCCCTTCAGTCGAAGTTTACCGAGTCGATAGAACCTTGCTTGGGATAATTGGCGAAAGCACGAGTCACATGCTGACGCCACTTCCTCCTCGACCTCCGATGGACCACACCCGCTACCTGGATAGCGTAAAACTTCAACCTCTCATTCTCCCTAACCTTTAGGTTGGGGTTCAGGTAGCATTAGATTGTTCGTAACCATTTTAATGGTTTCCCTCAACGCACTGACGCGCTGGTTTTGTGTGAGGCGTTGTTTGAAAACCATTTAAATAGTTCAAGGTAGCTAAAGTGCCCTCATCCCCCAACCTAAAGGTTGGGGAGAATGAGAGGTTGAGTTTTCACACGGCCTCGGTAGCGCTGTGTACTGACTACATTCCACTGAGTCCAAAACTTTCTCAGAAAAACAAGATCTTAAGAACTTGCTACGCGGCGTTCTGTTGCTCCAGGGTTAATCGACATGGATGTCTATCAAAGGCTTCGACCATCTACCGACATTGAGTCGTGTGAATGCCCGTCGGTGAATGGCATACTGCTAGTTGATGTATTAACCGACAATCCAATGCATTGTGGTTCTTGTCGTAAGGAAGTTGATCCCGAACGATTGTTGCTTACAGTCGAAGAAACGGAAGCTGTTGCCAGGTGGTTTTCAGCTGCGGATGCACTCTACAGGTTGTGGCTTGATTCAGGCGAATACGAAGTCTATGCGAAGAGTTGTATGCTGGACCCAAAAGGGCAAGTCAATCATGATGGTCTAGTATTGGGTTAAGTTGCGTGAGCGAGCCGCTTAAGCGCATCAACGTTCGGCGAAAGGAGTCGTGATATGGCCGATAACGGACCGATCCTCGTCACCGGGGCAGCCGGTCAACTCGGGGGTGTGGGGCGAACGGTGTGCGGCCTGCTCCTCGATCGGGGGTTCCCGGTTCGCGCCATGGTACGCCGCGAAGACGACCGGGCAGCGGCTTTACGTGCCGACGGGGCGGAAGTGGTGGTCGGAGATCTACTCGAACCGGCCGACGTCTATCGGGTCGTCAGCGGCTGTCGGCGAATTTACTTCGGCATGTCCGTGTCTGCCGGGTACCTGGAAGCGACAGTCACTATGGCGGTGGTCGCCCGGGAAGTCGGAGTAGATGCCCTGGTCAACATATCGCAGATGACCGTCTCCCAGATGAGCATTCAGCACACCACCTCGAGCGGTCAGCAGCGGCAGCACTGGCTTAGTGAGCAGGCGCTCGCGTGGTCCGGGCTGCCGGTCGTCACCATCCGACCGACGATGTTCTTGGATAGCTTTTTCCAGCTTGCCGCTCCGACCGTGCGCAACCGAAGCCGCATCGAGGTGCCGTTCGGACAGGGCAAGACCTCCCCGGTTGCGGCGGCTGATGTCGCCCGGGTGGTCGCTGCAGTTCTCTCCGACCCGGGGCCGCATCTGGGCCGGATATACGAACTCACCGGTCCGCGATCACAAGACATGTACGGAGTGGCTCGAGAGTTCTCGGACGCGCTCAACCGTGAGGTCACGTACTTCGACATCCCCGCCGAGGATTGGGAACGCGAGCTCAAGAAACTGGGGGTGCCAGAACACCTCACTAGGCATCTCGTGACGATGGGCGAGTTGCACCGGGCGGGTCGATATGACCGGCTGACGGACGGCGTGGAGCAGGTAACCGGCCAGCCGGCGATCAGCGTCCGCGAATTTGTGTCGCTTCACGCGGATGAGTTCGGCGGTCGTCGATCGTAAGTCATAGTCGTCACTCTAAAATCCCACCAACGGCAGTTGGTGGATAGTTCAGATCCTATCTACGGAGAGTTGTCCTCTCAACGCTGCGCGCGCAGCGCGCCGGAGGAAAGAGAAGATTTGTAAGTAGAAAGGATATGAACCATCCACCAACTGCCGTTGGTGGGATTTCAGAGTGACAACTATGGGAGTTGTTTCGTAGAAAGGATCTGAACGAACCACCCACTCCCGTGGGTGGGATTTTGAACTTCTTGTGCAAAGCTCCCACACACACACCAAAGCTGCCATTAGTTCCTATTCATTGTGATCTCAACCAGGCTCAAAGCGCGTTAGGAACGGTGCGGATACGCGACCTTCTTTCCATTTACCACAACGTGGCCGGCTGCGGTAAGCGCCTCTAGTACCTTAACGACCTCGTCCTCCGAGAGCACCTTATGGAAGTGGGAGAGGATTGCACTCTGCAATGACATAACTGTGGCGGGTCGAGCCTTGGCTGATGCAATGCGCTTCTCGTAGAAATCTGTGGCCCTCTGGCTCGGATGTAACTTATCCGTCGATTTAACCAACGGAATCTCCAATACAGATGCCGAGCGGGAGCAGAGTATCTTCTGATCCTTTAGATGCTGTATTAGGGGGTCGAAGCCCTTGTCCTTAGAGATGATGTGGAAGTATGCGTTCGGATTGGTTGCTGATAACTTCCCTATGTAATAGGCAATGTGAAAGTCCAAAGCGCTAGGCCCATGGCCACTAATTTGGACATAGCTACCATTGGAACCAAGCGACTGCACCGCATTAACTATCGGGAAGTCGAGCCGCTTTAGACTCGCTCCGACAAATACGACGACCCGAAAGTGCTCATGCTTGAGCCTTTCAGTGTACTCAGGCTTAACGTTCTCTGCATCTATCAGGACGAAATTGGTGCGCACTCTTGGTCTCCTAATAAGTGGCTAACGTTGATTCAGCATCTCCATTACACAACGTCGCAAGAAAAGCTTCGCACTCCTGCTGGAGTGCATAGCATTGTTCGTTCGTGATCCATATCTATAAGCACCGCACTTCTAACGGAGTGGGAAGCGACATTACCGTCAACTATAGACATGCACAAGGTGGAACCATTTCACTGTTGACCCACGTCGCAATTTGTTGGGTTGCGGCTCTGGTGTGCTTGTGCTTCAGCGGGGCGCGTGATTGCGCGTCCGATGCAATCGATTGTTATGCGTATCTTCAACCGCTCAATAAACGCTACTCACCGGCGAGTACGCTCCAAGGGCCTGGCAGACCCATCAGCTATTCTCAGGTTCGCCCCAGAATTGCTTTTGTCAGCCTCGAGCAAATTGGTTGTCGCTTCGGTTACACTTGGCACTTGCTCACCAATATTTGATATGGATAGCGCCGCAGTGGTTTGCGCCTTTTCTATCAGTTTGGCGGGCCGGAGATTGCGTAGCTCTTTTCTGATCGCTGGATAACTCATCAAGCCCCCACCAATGATTGTTGAAGAGAACCCGATTGAGGCAACTATTGGTGCGAAGGAATCGAAACCAAAAGCCTCGAAGCTTATTCCGAAAACCTTGCTAATCGCGAGGCAAATAAACACTCCGATGAGTAACAGCGACAGCGTTGATATCCCAATTAGGCCGGTAATCATTCCCCATCGCTCAAGTTTCTTCGGTCGAGCTTCATTTTTTTCAATAGTTTGACCCAAATGCTCACCAACTGCTTGGGAAATCATCTGCAAATCCATCCCGCATGATCTGCAATACTTTTGATCCAATGAAGTTTGAATTCCGCAGCTAGCGCAATACATAGGGCGCCTCCTGCACCGAAGCTTTTAAAGAGTAACGATCCGCATAATGCTCAAGTTCCACGGCGAGGGTAACGCTGCCCTTTGAGTGGCTCGCCCTCGCAACTACGAATAAAATCTACTCACCGGGTTGCTGCTGACTGGCCCACAGTTTCCGCTGACTGGGCCACAGTGTCTGCTGACTGAGCCACAGCCTCGGCAGTCTGCGCAACAACTTGCTCAGTTCGTGTCTGAGACTCCTGTAGTTGTTGAATATCAGCAGCAAACTGAGCTTGTTGCTCCACAATAAAATTCATCTTTCTTTCGATTTCTTCGTTATTCGTCATGAGGATCTCTTAACAATTGAAGAGAGTGTAACGAAGGCTCGTTGCCACGCCAAGCGAAGCAATGGTTCTGCGACTCAGGCGGGTAGTAGATTATCTAAGGCTAGAGTACTTTCATTCGTTACCAGGTATTCTACGTCCCGTCGAATTGTCACGTGGTCCATACCGGGTAGTTGGTAGAGCACCCTCTTCTTCGTAATTTCATGCCGCTGAGTTTCACGGCTCATGTACTTATCCTTTGCCGCCCAACGATCCTGTTCGCGGGTGCGAGCGATCAGCATTCAACCAAGCCGCAAGAAAGCACCTTGAGAACCATTTCATAAACTATTCGTCGGTTTTTCTATCGCTCATTGCCTGGTGCGATCTTCCCTTCCTTGACCTCGGTGGAGAAGCGAATGTAATTGCTGTAGGTGGATGTTGAGTCCCAGTTGATTCCCGTGAAGAGCTTTGGATAGTCGGCTCCATTAATGCGGCTGACGTGAGGGAGCCAAACGCCTGTCGGTAAGCGCAGCATCTCAACATAAACAGCGGGAGGTGATGTTTCGCTGGACGTGTTGGTGGCGCGGAAGCTGGCGCTCTGATCACTAACGTTTTCCAATGTAGGCCATCCAACCACGCGTGTCACGATGCGGTCCTGCGCGTCGATCCAGATTTCGCCGCTAAGTTGTGCTACATATCTTTCGTTTTCGTTGAATGGCGCCCCGGGTCGCGGATTAAACTTGAACACCAACGTGTCTCGCCCGTCTTTTGATTCGCGGCGAAGGAGCGTCAAATCGCAGTTTGTTAGAAAGGTAGTGACAGCCAGCCTAACGTTGCCGCGACTGACGCCGAATGCTGATCGATTGATTCCTGTTCGAGCGTACATCCCCAACGGAAGCATTCCTGCAATCACCCCAGTCGAGTTGCTCGACTGGGCACCTGCACTATTCGAGTTGTTTTCGGGCGATGGGGTTTCGCGCGCGATTCGTTCTTCTTCCTTTTCGATACGATTAGCCGCTTCTCGTCGTTCCTTTTCCAGCTCGGCGGGGGAGACGGGAACACCATTCCGACTCGTTGTCACTAGTACGCCTCGTGTATGGGTGCCGGTCTTTAGTACGGGGATGAAAACCTCGTACGTCGTCGAAGTTTCCTTTACTTGTCCTTTCTTATCCTTGTTGCGCCTGCTGGAATTCAGGGTATAGGTGTATTCGATCATCATGTCGCCGGCACCCTTGCAGATTGCTTCTTTAACCAGAGCCGGTATGTCAATCGTGCCCTCAAGGGAAATTGGAACCACTGATTGGCAAACTTTCGGAATCGCCGTCGAATGCTTGGCAATATCGACACGAACATCTTGCGCGATCACCGGATGGAGAAGCGTTAATGCCACGAGAAAGACTTTGCTTGCTCGGATCAAATTAGTTAGGCGCATTTCAATAACCTACCCTTGAGGATTAACCAAATATCCAACGCCTACGGGATACACGACCAACGGCAACAGCCAGAGTGTCAGGCGGAACGGCAGATTCTTTACTTTTAGAGAGATACACGCAAGCGTCAAGAACAGAATCGCGAGCAACAAAGCAGTCAAATGAATCAAATCATAATTTCGCACAATTGTTAACGTTTCAATTTCCATCGCGCCCGCTGACTGGCCATAGACTTCCCACTTCGTGGAAGAAAAAACAATGCGACGCACGCTGTAAAGAACATACTGAATAGAAGGAGCAAAGCAAACTTCATGTAATTCATAGATAGTTGGCTAACGTTGATGTGCTTGAGCGGCTCGCCCACAACGACTTACTCAAAAGTCTGAATCGCGGGACGAGGAGCGCCAAAGGCGCGGAAATATGAAAGCCAGGGGCAATCCCGATTCATCGGGAGTCGCCCCTGGACAGGTCGCATCAATTTAGGCAGCACTGAAAGTGCGAAATATCAGTGCCTTTAAGCCGAGCTATTACGCTCTTTCAGAAACTGCGAAATGGAGACTTACGTACTCAGGAGCGACTCCCGATGAATCGGGATTGCCCCTGGCTCTCATATTTCGCGCCTTTGGCACCGCTGTTGGTTCCTATTCAGACTCTTGAGGCAAAGCCGGGTTCATCTTATTAATCAACCCTCGTCAAACGGCCATGTTCTGCCACGGCATCGTGTAAGACGATAGGACTATTAAGATAACCCTTCACGCATATCAAATACGCCGCTGACATTTGTTTCGCGCAAACGCCGGGCGAGATACCACCAATTGCCGTTCCCAATCCACAGCACAGAACCGTTTTAATTGGATCCTTGCGTTGTCTATTATGCTCGGCCACCACTCGGATGGTGGCACGAAACGCGAGATACGCGTTCACCGTATTCGCTACGAACATCGGTACTCGCATCGTCGGTGCGCTGATCAAATATGGGATCCGCTCATGATAGGTATTAACAATGACCGCTTGACCAATTGGTAACTCACCATCATGTTCTCTTCTTAGCAATTCCTGCAAACGCTCCTGCAACTCCCAGCCAAAATAATGGCTATAGACCAAGTCAATGCCGCCATCCATAAAGCCGAAACTGTTTGCGGGGCTCACAACAGCATCCGCTTGTAAATCAAAAATATCGCCGCACGAAACCTCCACCTCTTCGATGCCTTTGAAATACTTAGCCCAGGCATCAGTCAGCTCTGAGTTTCGATCACGAAGAAAAAACTTTACCTCGGAAATTGTCATAGTTTGGACCGTACTTTGAAATTCAAGGAAGACATCGAACACTGCGCTTTAGCTGATCGCTCACGCAACTCACCAAAGAAACCCGCTCATGGCGAGTCTGCTCCAACCGCTTCTTTGGTGCGTCTCAATGGGAAGCATGTTCTTTAAAATAGGCATAATAATGCTTGGCCCATGGGTTGTCGGATTGCTCTTCGATTCGAGACAACCAATTTCCCATTCCAATCTTCCGTGCGAGCGTGGCGTATTGACGATATTCCCGAGGTAAATACTGTCTACCGAGCATTTCAACAACGCGCTTTCTAATCCTTTCCTTCTGCTCATCGGTAAGCGTCGTGCGACGCAAGGCACGGGCGGTATTAGACTTGAGAATTCTGCCAAAGGCGAAGGGCTGATCTTCTTCGATAAACTCAATCCCCAGCTCAGCACATGCTTGGTCGCCGTGCTCGATACCCTCGATTACACGATCCATCACAGAATAAATCCATTGCTTGTCACCGTTCGAATGCACCAACGGGCTAAGATCACGAGTCGCGACAATTCGGAAGCGCCGAGCGTACTCTGCATATCGCGCACGTACCGCGTCAACGCTCCAGAATCCACTACCGTTATAGTCAATCACCATCATAAGTTCGTAGCCCTACGCTGCGCATGGAGATCTTGTCTTTCCTGTACTTTGGGCCAAGGGCAATCTTGCTGGCTAGAAGGAAGTCACAGCGGATTGCTGTTCTCGCCGGGGCTCCAATGTATTTCTTGCTACCGACGGATACATAACTGTCAGGGAAGTTGCCTTCCCGGATCTGTTCCCAGATCTGGCTGCGGTTCTTCAGGAAAGCCTGGTAGTGGGGTATTAGTGTGTTGCTACGGCACTTTTCGATAAAGAGACACGGCCCAAAACAAAGCAGCCGCAAGAAATAACAATCTGGCCGCCCAAGTTGCTGAAATTGGCATCCAGTGCTTTACGTCGCGCTTGTATTGCGAACAGTGCATGACTTCTTCTAATTCTTTTGCTCTGTCCTTATAATGCCCCCAAAAGCCAGTAGATCGCTCCTCAAAAATGAAGAAAATAAGGGCCACGATAAGGCCGCCAATTTTCAAAATGGTTTTAGGCGCCAAGGTATCTTTAGTGACTAGAGCACTCAAGATGCCTGCACTAACGGCAATAAAAAGTGTTAGTTGAGCAAAGCGGAGCGTTGCATACGCTCGCATATGCTGGCCCGCATCAAGGTACTCTGCCCTTCTGTCCTCAACGTTGCTAGGGATATCAGGAGGAACAGGAGGAACAGACTGAACGGCTGTCTTTTTCTTAAAAACTGCAAGCATCGCGACACTCCTCTCGTGAGTTATGAGGTTAGCAATTCCTGTAGGTTCCAGACATGCTTGGTTATACCCGCTTCCATTGCTGGAGTACAGCGAATCGAAGAGTGAACGCGGCAGAAGTTATAGTGAGCAAAATGCAGAGCGTAAGCGGCCTTTAGGTTCTCCCACTTCTTACTGAACCCGTTCGTTAATCTCGTCAATCTCCGCATCGACATTCTGATCGTCAAATTGTTTCTTTCAACGTGGCTAGTGCAAACCATGTCAGGGTCAGGACGTCCGTGACATCGCTCTTTCTTCGCGCCCAAGACCGCGGCAGGAGAGTATCTGTGCTCGTCCGGTTGCTCTGCATACACTTTCACTAATTGCGCGAAGTCTGTACGACCGCCAAGAGTGAATCCGATAGCGTCACGGTATGGCCCAAAGCCGTCTGTCGTTATCTGAAATTCTCCGGCTGCGGCTTGATCTAGTTTGTTAATGAATGTCTCAGTATCGCCAGCGGAGCGACGGCCTAGATGCCAACTCAGAACGAGTTTGCTTGTTCGTTCGATTGCGACAAAGCAATAAGCATCGCCTAGCTTTTCGGTTGTAAGCGCCTTCCGTGTTTTGGTCTTTTCCTTCATCTGAACGAAGGCCCACAGCTCGTCGCATTGCACGTCTTTCACAGGTACGTTTCTCACTAGATTCTCAAGAAGCATTTCGCATCGCTCGCCTACGCGCTCAAGTAGCGAAAGAATCGTTTTCTTTTCAACGCCAGTGATGCGCTCACAACTACGAATCGAAACGCCTTCAACAAGAAGCTGGAGCACTTGCAAAACCTTATCCATTGAGAGACGCATTGCTCCGAGCGGACGATCAATCAGTTCTGAGAATGTCTTTTTGCAACCGTTACAGCGGTAGCGTTGAGTGCCTTTGCGGTCTTTTCCAAAGCGCTTGGCTTTGAGTTGGCAATTGTGGCAAACCATTGTGGACTCCTCTATTGAAGTCCACACAGGAAAGGCGTACTATGCGGCTGCTACGTCGCGTGGCCTTTGGCTGCGTGGATAGTTTGCCTCGGTGGAAGTTAGCGCTTCCATCGAGGCTTTGATAATGTGGAATGGCCGGAGCGGGAATCTCACCCGCGACCTCTGCTTGCGAAAACAGTGCTCTAATGACTGAGCTATCCGGCCATGACAAAGACCAAAGCCTAGCGGAGCACTTTTGATTGCTTTTGCTAGGCTTTTCCTTTAACATACCGCCATTGTCGCAAAATTGCGACCGCACGTCAACAAGAATCTAGTTGTAAAGTCGCAAAAATGCGACTATCATATGGCTCTGTGGAAGCTCAAAGGCTTAGTTGATCGGCGCACGGTCAATCAAACCGTCGTAGATCGGTGGTATGGCTCGCAAACAGAGGATGTTCAGCTCGCCTTTGTCACAAGAATGAAGTTTCTTCGAGGCTTGCCGCAGGATGGATGGGATCGCCCTTATGTTGGTCAGTTACGAAAGAAGGAATGCAAAGGGCTTTTTGAGATCGTTATTTCGATGCCTACCGTGGAGCATCGACCTATTGGATATTTCTCGGGGACGCAGGAGTTTACAATTGTCGCATTCGCCACGGAGCGCGATAGGCAATTTGATCCAAAAACTATCTGTGCGACCGCTAAGCGATTGATAGATCGGATTAAGAAGGGGCAAGAAAGAGTTCGTGAGTTTACTTTCGAAGATTAACCTTATTAAAAAGCTACGCGAAAGCAGAAAGGCTCGCGATGCTTACGTGTATGAGCATGTAAGAAACGGAATTCCGTTTCAGATACGCGCTCTACGGAAAGATAGAGACTGGTCGCAACAAGACTTAGCTGCAGCCGCAAAAACAAGTCGAACAGTGATCACGCGAATCGAAGACCCTAATTACGGGAAGCTGTCACTTAAGACTCTTCTTGCGATTGCTTCCGCATTCAACGTTGCGTTGCTGGTTAAATTTGTTCCGTTTAGCAGGTTATTAAGGGAATACGAGGACGTTTCATGGCAAGCTCTCGGCGCGAAGAGTGTTATGGATAGTGATGAGATTTCAAGTCTTGAGGCTTGGGCTAATCGAGATCCTAACCTTGTTGCAGTTGCTGCCACCCCTAACGCTCTTCGACTTGTAAATGAAACGCCTACTGGAATCACCAAACAAGAACCTAGCCGAGAGCCTGATCGTAAGCCCTTCGTTGCTCCATTTAACTCAACTATTGCAGTTAATTTCAAGACAGAGGATGACGTATGGCAGAAAATGACAATAAGACAATAGACAGTGTGAAGCCGCTTCTTCCGGCAATTGATTTCGACAAATTAAAAAAGCGACCACGGGAGCGTGCCCGCGTTGATAGTTTTAGGTCAATCTATTCGAACTCAATGAGCGTTGAAATGACCTTCAACGACATCCAGCTATTCTTTGGACAAATCAAAGAAGCAACGCCTGAAAAAGTCTCAGTAGAGGAACATGTTGCCGTAATAATGTCACTCGAAGAGGCTAAGGCTGTAGTAAAGGTTCTGATTGGTCAGATTGCAGGTTACGAGAAGACTTTCGGCCCAATACGTGAATTGCCAGATTAGCCATCCTGCTAGCACTCTATCGTTCCCCATTTCCAATTTCAACTCCCTAAACTTTCCTTTTCAATCAGCAACACACTGTGGCCCCATCACCGAAAGCCTTGTGAGCTTGACTCGCTCTGCTCCGAGAGTCCTTACGGTATTCAGCACATCGGCGATTTCCTTCATGGCTCCTAACGAGAGCCTATTAGTCTCGAGCTGTTGCTCTCAAGCCGGCTTTGCACAAAAAGTCAAAATCCCACCCACGGGAGTGGGTGGTTCGTTCAGATCCTTTCTACGAAACGCCTTTCATGGTCGTCACTCTGAAATCCCAC
>Ga0209215_1000127_pt1 | contig 22820 bp, 17 predicted proteins | sample TexAe_OM2H0_M2_FD_187938 | JGI IMG/M metagenome (GOLD analysis project Ga0209215, IMG submission 187938) | Forest soil microbial communities from Davy Crockett National Forest, Groveton, Texas, USA - Texas A ecozone_OM2H0_M2 (SPAdes) (version 2) | ecosystem: Environmental > Terrestrial > Soil >...
TGTGTCCTCTGTGCCTCTGTGGTGAACTGGTTCTCGGCCAAAATCAACCACAGAGGACGCAGAGGCTGCACAGAGAAAACCTCAGATTAGGACACTACTCCCAAACCTAATCGCCTTCAAGCACGTCTAATTAATTGTGAACCTGATATCGTCAGGTGTCTCGGAGAGCTTCTTGTCGGAGCTGTTGTAAGCCTCCACTGTGTAGCGGTAAGTACCCTTCTCCAACGGCTTGGTAACCTTGAATGTTGCTGCCTCCACGCGCTCGTTCAGGTACGGTGGCGTGATCTGGTGATCGTCCGGATACAGTGTGAACTTGTAGTAAGCCGCATCGGGATAGGGTTCCCACTTCAACTCAAGATCCTGTCCGCTCACAGTTGATCCAGCCTTCGGATTAAGCACTTTTAAATCACCTTTGAACAGGTAGGTCGGCCGAACGAAGAGCGTCTTATCTGCCTCAACGTTGTACTTGGTCGCGGCGATTCCGGCGATGCCGGTTGTGGCAAATACGTATGAATCAGTATCAAAAACGCGAACTGTTAATCCTTCATACTCTTTCGGCGGCACATTCGCGATCACGAAATCGCCGTCCTTGTCAGTTTTTGCGGTGTAAATCTTTCCACCACACCCACTCAAAAACCGGCTGAACGTTTCGCACAATTTTACCTCGATATTTTCGACCGGCGCGTTGTTGTAGAGCACTTTCCCCTGTACGTTTCCAGTGCCCGGAGCAGGCTTGACCTTCTCGACACCTTCAACCGGAGCATTCGCATCCGTTGTGTGCGTTGGGCCATTCTTCTTTTTGCAACCAGTGAAAGCGAAAGCAAGAGCCAAACAGACCAAAGCAGGTACGAACCTTCTGAGCATCGCAAAAAACTCACCTTTCGTTTTAGTATGGGCAGCGCGGATTGTAACATTATGAAAACAATAATCACTCTTTCTTTGCTCCTATCTCTAACCGGCGCGGACGCTACAGACACTTTCTGGCAAACGTTCAAGACTGCTGTCAGCAAACGTGACGTGGAGACTATTGCGCGTCTCTCGCGGTTTCCCCTTGAGATGTCTTACGGAATTTCGGCTATCCGAACCAAAGCGCAGTTAACGCGACGCTATCGACAGGTCTTCAATGAACAGACTGATGCTGCGGCTTGTTTTGCGAAAGCCAAACCCGAGATCGACGCAGAGAATCCCAAACGGTTCAGTGTCGCGTGCCCCGACGCCGCGGGTAATGAGGTCGTCATTTACCATTTCGAGCAAACACGAACCGGGTGGAAGTTTACGGGCCTCGATAATCTGAATGAATGAAGCCACAAAAAAGCACAGGGCTTCTGGGTCACGAAGCATTTTCCGCAGATTGTTCTGAGAGCGCCGGCTTCTGCGCAGTAAGTGTAAGTTGTGGACTCAGGAAGATCGTGGCGACGATAAAGGCCGACGCGAAGAAGTAGGGCGACGACACGCCGAGGTGATCAAAACATAGTCCGAAGAAGAATGGTGCGATGGCTCTCGAAACGCCGCCATAAGTCTGTTGCATTCCCATGTACAGCCCACGTTCCTTTGGTCTAATCACGCGCGACAGTAACGCCGTCACGCATGGGAATGTAAAGGCGGTGCCGAGCGGGATCAGAGCGACTGTGAGCCCCAGCATCCATAAGTTGCGCGACAGCGGCATACCCAACACTCCCGCTGCGAGTAGCGCAAGGCCCAAACGCGAAAGCTTCGACTCACCAAGCCAATCAACCATTCGTCCAAGTAGCAGCACGCGGGTAAACACCGAAATTGAACCGACGTACATAAAGAAGTAACCGATCGTCTGTTCGGTCACCTGGAAACGTGCGTTCAGAAAGAGAGCCAGCAGGGAGAAGCTGCCTTGATAGGCGCCCATCGCAATCGCGTAGATCCAGATCAAACGTGATGAAGGTTCACTAGAGTGAGAAACGACCTGCCAGATGGCCTGACGTGACGTCAGATTTCTATCGCCTTCTTCTGCAACATGTTCACTCAGATCTCTCGACTCAGTCAGATACCGAGCCGCGAAGGCGATATTGAGTATGCAAAGTGCAGCCGCGATGATGCCGGGCGCTGCGTGACCCATTTGCAGCGTTGCCGATCCTGGTATCAGATCGTATTTGCCGAGAGTGATGGCGAACGAACCCAGCACTGGTCCAAGCGTCACGCCAAGGTTTGTCGTCGCGGACAACCAACCGAGTGCACGCGCGCGATCCTGTGGCGCGGTTGAATCGGCGACATATGCCTGAATCACACCAACCGTCCCACCGCCTGCGCCCTGCACAATGCGTGACAGCAACAACAACCATAACGAATCGGCAAAGCCAAAAATCAAATAGGCGATCGCAGATGCGGTCAACGCAATCAGCAAAGTTGGTCTACGGCCCACTCGATCAGAGAATTTTCCCCACAGCGGCGCACTCAACAACTGTGCAACCGTGAACGAAGAGATGATGAATGCCGTGATGGTGCCAATACCGATATGAAACCCGAGCCGATCAATTCCCGAACCACCCAGTGATTTCACGTAAAACGGCAGGAGCGGAAAAATCATCAACACGCCAACCATGTCGATGAACGCCGTTGCCATGAGAGTGAGCAACTTCGCCGGAATCTTCCGCACCTCGCGTCCGAGGATATAAAGCAATCCAATCGCAATGAGTACGAGAAAAATGCGGACAACTGGTGATTGAAACGACTGTGCTAGGTTCGCTTGCAGGAGCATCAATGTATTAAGGCGAGACGTTCTCGTCGAGTCGACTCACGATCGAGAAATCATAATACACCACTGTGCGGTCGCTTTTGTCATAGCTATGTGACAGGTGGGCTGTATCGTCATCTGCAATCATCTATTTTTTTGGAGGCGGAGTTTAGCGATGAAGCTAACGGAGTTTTTACGAGAACAATTGGACCGTGAAGTTGAACGTTCGCGCAAGGCGCTCGAGCAGGTTCCTGACGGAAACTACGAATGGAAACCACACGAGAGATCGATGATCTTTGGATACCTCGCCGATATGGTGGCTACCATGCCGACCTGGATCGCAATGGAGATTAACCGCGACGACCTGGATGTAGCGCCCGCGGCAGGTCAAGGCACGAAAAAGCCGCAGAAAGAAACACGCACAGAACTGCTGAAAGCACTTGATGAAGCGGCGGCTGAAGCACGCAGCACACTCGAAGGCACCAACGATGATTTCTTGAATACCAAGTGGAAACTACTGGCGCGTGGCAACGTCGTTTGGGAAGGACCACGCTACGAGATAATCCAGGACACGTTCAGTCACTGGTCACATCACCGCGGCCAGATGACTGTATACCTGCGATTGATGGGCGCGAAGGTACCGGCGATCTTCGGACCATCCGCTGACGATCAGAGTTTCTAGACAAGATTCTCAAGATGAACAGGATTTACAAGATGAATCTTGTTCATCCTGCAAATCCTGTAATCCTGTCTAACCTCGCTCTCAGACCGGAGACGCGATGAGGTAATTTAGAGCAGCGATCGAATCCAGCCGCCGTCAACCTGGATTGACGTGCCCGTAATGTAACTCGCACGCTCCGAAGCAAGAAACGCAACGAGTGCCGCAAACTCGCGTGGTTCGCCCAAACGGCCCATCGGGATTTCCTTCTCCCACTTTTCCCTGAACTCGCCTGGACTGATTCCCTGCTTCACCGCCATCATTTGTGCCAGCTCTTCCAGGCGTTCCGTGCGCGTGTAACCCGGCAGCACGTTGTTCACCGTAATACCGTCCGCAGCAACCTCGTTCGCCAGCGTACGCGCGAATCCTGTCAGACCTGCGCGCAGGCTATTCGACAACAACAGGTTCTCGACCGGTTGTTTCACTGCGATGGAGGTGATGTTGATTATCCTTCCCCAACGTCGCTCTTTCATTCCCGGCAGTACTTGTCGCGCCAACTCGACGGCGCTGATCAATGTTAGTTTAATGGCATCGTCCCACTGCTCTCGCGTCAGTTGCTCAAATCGACCTGCCGGTGGGCCACCCGCATTGGTTACGAGAATATCGATGCGCCCGAATCTCTCGCTGCCCGCTTCCACCAGCCGCTTAATATCGTCAATCACAGTCACGTCTGCAGGAACAGCGAGCACGTGTGCATTGGTTCTCTCGGCGATTGCGGCCGCTGTTTCAGTAAGTGTCTTCGCTTCACGTGCACAGAGCAGCAGCGACGCGCCCTCGGCTGCGAGTTCTTCGGCGACGGCGCGACCCAGCCCACGACTACCGGCCGCAACGAGTGCCACCTTATTCTTGAGTCCAAGATCCATGACTGCTCACTTCTGCCTGAGATAATCGTCTGTTTTGTCGAGCCAGTCCTGACGTGGCGGACTGAAAATATCGACGTCGAGAGTATCTTCGAGTGCTTCGGCTTTGTGTTGGACCAGTGAGGGAATGTGCAGGACTTCGCCGGCCATGACATCGATCACCTGCGACTCATCCTCTCCGATCCAGAAACGCAGACCTCCTTCAAGGATGTAAGTAAGTTGCTCATTTTCGTGTGAATGCCTCGGCACGATGGCCCCCTTTCTCAAATAAACATGGGCCAACATCATGCGATCACCGGTTACCAGCTTGCGATCAATATTCTCGCTAAGTTGTTCGAGTGGGATTTCATTCCATCGATAGAAAGTCACGCTGCGTTCGCTCATGGTTTGCTCCGTTTATCCACAGATTACACAGATCTACACAGAAATGGTCTATCTGTGCAAGGGAGCACAAAAAAGCACAAATGGTTTCATGAACCCATTTGTGCTCTATGAGCCTTAGGTGCCTTTATGAGGCTAGTTTTTGCTCGGTTCGTTGCGCGCTCGGAGAATCTTACGCAACTTCATGCGCGCTTTGTGCAATTGTGATTTCGAAGTGCCGACCGCCACACCGAGAATCTTCGCAATCTCTTCGTGCTCGTGTCCTTCAACATCATGCAGCAGGAACACTGTGCGATATCCCGGTGGCAGTTGGGTTAAGGCATTGTCGAGCGCGATTCGATCCATAACCGGCATCGAATTCGGATTCTCTGTGCCGCTGACGATCTGGATCGGCGTCTCACCTTCTTCAGTCGTCTTTTCAAGCTTCACGCTTCGCTTGCGGAAGTGCATCAGACACTGGTTGACCGTCAGCCGGTGAAGCCACGTTGTAAACGCTGAGTCGCCCCTGAAGCTGCCAATCTTTCGGAAGAGCTGTATGAACGCCTCCTGGGCAAGATCTTCAGCCTCAGCAGCATTCTGCGTCATTCGCAGACACAATGAATACACACGTCTGTTGTGTCGTTCGTAGAGCTTCTCAAACGCGCCCATATCGCCTTTCCCTGCCGCTATTGCCAGTGCGAGATCGGAATTTGGCGCGGGTTCAGATTTCTTTGTGGCCACCAGGCCACCGTGCAGTATTGGGAAGACCTCACTATTAGTCATGTCTCTTTGCTCAGCAAACACAGGGCCACGAAATAACTCTCAAAATCCCCAATAATCACGAAAATGCTACTTGAGTTTTGAGGTTTTTCGACGAAAGCGGGTTTGAGGTACGGAAACCGTGTACAGGCGGGAACTTGCCAAAACTGACGCAACGCAACCACAAGGAAGACGTTATCGAGTTGCAGGCAACCGAGACGCAGGAGCAGGCAGGCAAATGCCCGATCCTGCTCCTGTGCTGCTTCGCGCCGCTCGATTTATGGACGGGCTGAGGACGATGACGTCGGCTGGTTCAACCCGCGGTTAATGATCATCTTCACGTCAACGCGACGGTTTTGCTGGCGACCTGAAGCAGTCGTGTTGTCGGCTACTGATTCAGTCTTGCCATAACCCATCGGCGTTACAAAACGTCGTAGTGGGATTTTGTGCTGAACGGCGAGATACTGCACTACGGCCTCAGCACGCGCACGACTCAGGCGGAAATTTTTTGCATCACCACCGGTAGAATCCGTGTGTCCCGCAACTTCAATCATGAACGCTCTTGCATTCTGAGTTTTTGCGGCGAGCTCATCGAGTTGCGACTTTGCTTCTGGCGAGAGCACCGCACTATTGGTACGGAATGTGACGGAGACATTTTCCTGCACATCGTAGTCGTCCAGGGCTGAAACACGATCGTTGACGGCCTTTACCTCCGCTCGAGCTTCGGCAGCCACAGCGTAGAGCTCGTCCATCTGACCCGCCACACGTTCCATGTTGGCTTCGACTGGGCCTACGCGCGTGTCCGAAGTAATCGCAGCACGCATATCTGATTCGTTGAAGCGAATCTTGTCCGCCACGAGTTGACCTTGTGCATCGCCACGTCCTTCAACTTCAACAATCAGTCCACGCAGAATGTCTGTCACCGGATATTTCTTGCCGGAACGAAGGAAGCCCCCGTGGGTTTTAATGCTGGTATTGTCAGTAATAAGAACCTGGTAGTCTGCGCGGCTGCGGTCGCGAATGGTGAAAACGTCGGCATCGCGGCTGATAACCACGCCCCTGAACTTCATTTTCGCGCCACTGGGAACCGAGCGAGCAGTCATGCTGGGGTTCTGTGGAGTTGAATTCGTAACTTGCCCGAGAACTGCGGGCGCAACCGACATCAAGACGGCCAGAACACAGCCCACAGTAAATGGGTAAAATCTCTTAAAGCTCATAGTTTTTTGCTCCTTCAATACTCAATTAGGAATGCACCGGCGCATTCCAGCAAGCGTCTTCATGGTCGGGGCGAATTATTGGTGGGGGTCGAAAAAAGAGTAGCAAAAGGCCGTGCAGAATAAAAGGATGTGTTCAAATTAGAACAATCTGCCCTGCCTTGGACTCACAAAACGCCTGCGCTTATCTCCAAAAACAGTGCGACCTCCGACTGGGCGAGAGATTGCATTTTCGTGATGAAGGAGGGCCTTGAAGTCCGCTTTGGGATTTGACTGGTGCCGAACTTCGTCATGCGCTCGGCGAGCCACGGTGGTACACGACCGCCATGTAAAGGAAGGTCCGCGACTCCGGATCGTTTCATGAGGTTTATTTAGCCACAGATGACACCGATTTGCATCTTCGGTTAATCCGCGATTAAGTATCTCTCTTACTCACGCGCCCGATATAGAATCCTGCTGCAAAGATCAACGTTAGCAGGAAGAACACTGGGATCATCATTACAAACGTGTCCCATATCTGCTGCAACATACAATCCTCCGTTTCTCCGGATTTGACGTGAGGTCAAGGGGCGGTGAATCCAATTTAATTGATCCGGAGCACCGACGGCAAGATTTTTGAGATAAAAACTTTTTGCCACCTCAGGCTACCTCCCTACGAAAAATTGCATCAATAGCGTTAGCCAAATAGAAGGTTCTGCAATTGAAGGTTCTGCGCGGTCTCCCCCGCATGGTCCAAAAGTAGTTTTAGTTTCCTTGAGACCAAGCATTTCCCGGTCTCTACAAAAACATAATCAGCGATCACTCAGGCAGCGGCACGCTTCCCGCCAGCAAGCCCGACGGCGATGTGTGTCTTGCAGACAGGACAAGACTATGCGTGGCAGATCAATTCTGAAATGGATTGGACTAACTGCGATCTCCCTAACAATCGTCTTCTTGCTTTCCAACATTGCGCGCGATAACACCGTCACTGCGTCAAGCGACAACACACGGCCGCAGACACAGGGCGCGCTCCAGGCTCTGGATCAGGATGGAAAGCCAGCCGGTGAGTGCCCGCTGAAACATACTGAAGTGAAAGCGCAGGTTAGTGGATTTCTCTCACGCGTCACCGTCACTCAGGATTTCGAAAACAACTTTCCCAACAAGATCGAAGCCGTCTACACCTTTCCACTCCCGCAGGCGGCCGCTGTTGACGATCTAACGATGCTAATAGGAGAGCGCGTTATTAAAGGAAAGATAATGCGCCGTGAGGAAGCAAAAGCCGCATACGCCGCCGCCAAGCAAGTCGGAAAGATTGCCAGTCTGCTGGATCAGGAACGACCAAATATCTTTACGCAGCAGGTCGCCAACATCATGCCGGGTCAGAATGTTCGAATCGTTATTAGTTATGTTGAGACCCTGCAATACGAAAATGGCTCCTACGAGTGGGCGTTCCCGATGGTTGTTGGTCCACGCTATATCCCGGCCAATACCGAACAACCGGAAAGCACTGAGCTACCGAACCAGGAAGGTGACGCCTCACGAATTTCTCCTCCCACCGCGTCCGCAGGAGTGCGTGCCGGTCACGATATCTCGCTCGAAATCGATTTGGATGCAGGCGTCCCGCTCGTTGCTGTTAACTCTCAAACTCACGAAACCGAAGTGCAGCAAATCAACGAGAAGCGTGCCGTGGTGCGTCTGAAAGATCACGCCACTATTCCAAATAAAGATTTTCTCCTCTCCTATCGTGTTGCCGGAGAGTCCATCAACGATGCCGTCCTTACCCATCGCTCCGAAAGGGGTGGCTTCTTCACTCTCATCTTACAGCCACCCCAGCGCGTCACCGCCGAGGATGTAATGCCAAAAGAGTTGGTCTTTGTGCTCGACACGTCAGGTTCAATGGAGGGCTTTCCGATCGAGAAAGCGAAACAAACCATGGACCTCGCTCTCAATAACCTCTATCCACACGACACTTTTAACTTGATCACGTTCGCCGGGGATACTCACATTTTGTTCTCTGAACCAGTGTTCGCGACGCCCGAGAATCTGCGCAAGGCAAAGAAGTTTCTCGCCAGTCGAAAGGGCGACGGCGGTACGGAGATGATGAAGGCGATCAAAGCTGCCTTGAAGCCCTCCAATTCGCAGGCACATCTCCGTATCGCTTGTTTCATGACTGATGGTGAGGTTGGTAACGATCTCGAGATTCTCGCGGAGGTACAGAAATACAAAAACGCTCGTGTCTTCGCTATGGGTTTCGGTCCTTCGCCCAATCGATTCCTGCTCGACAAGATGGCTGAATACGGTCGCGGAGAAGTCGAGTACGTTTCAGAAGCAGTCGATTCGTCGGCAGTAGCACAACGATTCAACGAACGGATTCGCAATCCTTTGTTGACTGACATTTCGATCGATTGGTCCAACCTGCCCGTCAGTGATGTTTATCCCAGGCGCATTCCCGATCTCTTTGGTATTAAGCCGGTGATCTTGTCCGGTCGTTACTCCGGCCCTGCCAAAGGAACTATTCGTTTGAAAGGAAAACTCGCGGGCCAGGATTTCGAACGGCCGATTACTGTCGAACTTCCGGAGACAGAAGCAGACCATGACGTGTTGGCGACACTTTGGGGCCGGCGCCGAATCGACGACCTCATGCGTGAAGAACTGGGAAGTTCTGAGGATCCGGCGGCAAAGGCGAAGAAGCAGGAAGAGATCGTTGAGCTCGGATTGAATTTCAAATTGATGACCCAGTATACGTCGTTCGTTGCGATCGATGATGTGATCTTTACGGGAACTGAGGATTCGGAAAAAGTTATAGTTGAGCATTGGTCTGTCGCGAAGTCTAATCAGTTAGGTTACGTCAACCCGTTACCAGGATCTGTTTCGTCAGGCGTTTCAGCGACCGTGACTGTCACGAGCGACCCTAGCGCAAACATAGTTAACGCGACTGGATCTGATCTCGGTACTAACATCACGGGCCAGCAAATCCAGAATCTACCACTTCAGGGAAGAAGTCCGATTCACAACTGCCTGTTTATGGTTTCCGCAGTCTTGCCCGCAAATTTGAATCCCACCAACGAACGATACCAGCCGAGTTTCTCAGTGAATGGTCAGCGTCCGACTTCAAACGGATTTACCGTAGATGGGGTGAGCTCAAACTTCGGCATCGTTCCAGGTGGTGAATCACCGGGAACGTCGGCAGCTGGTACCCTACCGGCACTGACCGCGAGTGGCGGGGCAAACTCGCTGGCATCTTTTGAATCAATTCAGGAGTTCAATATTAAGACCGAGGTCACCCAACCTGAATACGGTCGCGTGGCGGGCGCACAAGTTGGCGTGATCACACGCTCAGGAACAAACAACTTTCATGGTTCTCTATTCCATGCTTTCGGCAACGATGCGCTTGACGCAAGCGACTGGTTTGCCAACAGTCGTAGTCTTAAACAGCCACCCAGGAGATTGAATTCCTTTGGAGGCACGCTTGGTGGACCAATCAAACGCGACCAGACATTCTTCTTTGCCTCGTACGAAGGGCTTCGCTACCGCCAGCCGATGGTAGGCGTTACCGATGTGCCTTCATTGTCGTCGCGAGCGGCTGCGCCGGCGGAGACCAGATCGTTTCTCAATGCTTTTCCGCTTCCGAATGGAGCTGTCAGGCCTGATGGCTTTGCGGAGTTTGGGGCCAGTTTTGCGAATCCCGCCAAGCATGACGTCGGCAGTATCAAGGTCGATCACATGTTCACTGACAGAACTATGCTGCGCGTGCAGTACCACCTGGCGGACTCCGATGCTGAAGAACGTGGGGCAGGTGGATTATCACTGAACACTCTCGATCGAATTAGCAGCCGCTCGCAAACGGTGGGTGGATCACTAACTCACACGCTCTCGTCGACAAAAATTCTCGAGTTTCGTGCGAACTATAGTCGTAACCGTGTAAATGGCTCATATCGGTTAGACGAATTTGGCGGTGCATCGGCGCCTGCGGGGCTCTTTTCGGCGAATGCGTTTACATTCGATCTCAATTCGCGGAATGCCGGCTGGATGAGTGGAACGGAAAAATCAAATCTTCAGCGTCAAACCAACCTGATCGGATCGATGGCAATGGTCGATGGACAGCACTCGTTTAAATTCGGTGGCGACTTCCGTCGACTATCACCAGGGATCGAGTTGCGCGCGTTCGAAGAGAACGTGCTGTTCGACGGCGTGTCTCAGGCGCTAACTGGAGTCGCCGGTCGGATAAATCAACTGCGCAACTCCGAGCGTAACAATCCAGTGTTCAATACTCTTTCGTTCTTCGCTCAGGACGAGTGGAGAAAGTCGAAACGGTTGGTCCTCAACTATGGCGTGCGTTGGGAGCTCGCACCTCCGCCATCGATCGATCAGTCGTTCGCGGTGGACCAGGTCGATGATCCCACTACGCTGAAGGTCGCGAAGCCGGGAAGTCCGCTTTGGAACACAACGTTCTTGAACTTTGCTCCGCGCGCGGGTGTTGCATACCAGCTTTCCGATGAGGCGAATCGGGAACTCGTTTTGCGTGGTGGCGTTGGAATCTTCTATGACCTGGGCCAGGATCGTTCGGCAGACATCCTTGCGAACTCGAGCCCGTTTGTCTCAGGCGCATCGATTTTCAACTCACCCTTCCCTCTGGTTTCGGGGACTTCAAATACGTCCATTGCACCATTGCTGGCTTTCGACCCGCAATTGAAACTGCCTTACGCGATCAAATGGAATGTGTCGCTACAAAGGGCCCTGGGGCCAACGCAAGCGCTGTCTGCCACATACATGGGTTCGTCAGGCAAGAGATTTTTTCATACGGAAACTCTGCTCAACCAGAACCCTGATTTTGATTTCCTCCGCTTAACCACCAATCGCGGCAGTTCGGACTATCGTGCTTTGCAGATCAAGTTTGAGCGTCCCGGACGCGATGGACTAGCGAGCCTCGTGTCTTATACGTGGGCTCAATCACGCGACAATGTGAGTGAAGATTCAGTGAGAAGAGCTGTCATGACCAGCTCCAATCCGGCATTCGATCGTGGACCATCCGATTTTGACGTCCGCCATCAACTCACTGGTTTCCTTTCGTATGAGTTGCCCGCGCCAGTTTCGCGTGGCATTGGAAACAAACTTTCCCGCAACTGGGCAATCGATTCGATCTTCAACGCTCGATCCGCAAGACCGTTGAATGTCGTTTATTTGATTCCGACCTCGTTTGGAGTTGCATTACTGCGACCTGACGTCGTGAGTAGCAACTCACTGTATGTTTTAGATCCGTCGACGGCAGGCGGGTGGAGACTCAATCCGGCGGCTTTCGTAGCGCCGGAGGATTTGCAACAGGGAAACCTGTCGCGCAACAGCTTACGGGGCTTTCCGCTTTACCAGCTGGATATGGCATTGCGGCGCAAGTTCAACTTCTCGGAATCGGTTGCACTGCAAATACAAGCCGACGCGTTCAACCTATTCAATCGTGCAAACTTTGAAGATCCTCTGGGGAATGACCTGGTAATCGGAAGTAGATTCGCCGACGGCAACTCGTTTACTCCTAACCTAGCCTTTGGTCAGGCAACGGCGATGAGTGGCCGGAGTCTCTCGAGTGGTGGTTTTCCGTCATACTACAGCTTCGGCGGTCCGCGGACACTGAGATTCTCCGTGAAGCTGATGTTCTGACAGACAAATTGATCGCGATGTCATCTACTCAAGGGGCGGCACTCCGTGGCCGCCCCTTTGTTGCATTCGTGTACTCAATTTACTCCGCCGCCGCGGTTTAGGCTAGAATACGCACGAACACCACCCCTTAGTCGTGGAATTTGGGCGGGCAGCATGAACCGCTCGCGAGAAAACTCGTATTGGCTATTCATGACTGACTCTGAAGACCCGACAGGCAAGCTCAAGGAAGAGCAAGCCGCTAGAAAGAAGCGCGAGGAGGCATTACCCGAACGCATCCTGCGTCGCGTGCTCGAAGGCATGGGCAGCGTCGTGGATCGTCGACTCGGCCGCACCGTCGAACCGCGCAGTGGGCTCACCACATCGAAGCTCATCGAAAGAATGAAAAAACTGATCGATGAGCGCGCCAGAGACGAAGGCAAAAAAGGCAGAATCGCGCCTCATCATCTTGTACTGAAAGTCGAGTGGGGTACTCATTCTGAAGCCCCGCCGGAAATTCTTCACGACCTGAAAAACGAAGTTCTCGCCGCCGCGATCGACCACATCAACGATCATCGCTACCGGACTCTCGCACCAGTCACCGTCGAAGCAGAAGTAGACATCTTTACGACGGGAATCTCGGTCGATCCAAACTTCGGTGAATTCGAAGAGGATCTCAGACGACAGGACGAAGAGATGCGCGCCGCTAAAATGGGCGTGCCGATCCCCGGCGCTGCGCCGCCGATGCCTGACATTGAGGTCATTGCGCGTGTCACCACGCCAGGCGGAACCCGAGAGTTACCATTGATCTTTAAGCCGGGCGGCAAGAGGCTGAACGTCGGACGCGCCGCTGACAATGAACTCAGCCTGAACGACTCGAGTGTTTCAAAGATACACGCGGCACTCTTAATGACGGCCGAAGGCACACTGCTGGTCGCCGACACTGGTTCAACCAACGGAACTTATATTAACGGCCGGCGCATTGCTTACGGTGAGTCGCGACTGCTTGAAGACGGCGATGTGGTCGGCTTCGGCGACGTGGAAGTACGATTGCGTAAAAGTGAGTAAGTCATTGCCAATTGCCGATTGCCAATTTCCGATTGTTGTCGTTGTCGGCTGGACAAATCGACAATCGGCAATAACGAAACCTGAATGAATTTACTTATTTCATTTCTACTTCTCTTTCAAACTCCCTCTCCTCTTCCTACTCCTCATGTGCCGGAACGAACACCTGCACTGTTGACGCTGATCTATGTTGGTGGGTTTGGACTAATCATTCTATTGCTGTTGCTTGGTCTCGTTCGTAATCGCCGACAAGCTGTTCCAGCAATCCCTCAGGATTTACCGAAAGATGTCAGAAAGCGACTTGGATCGACGTCTACGAATCGCGGACTGCGCGGCTTGCGATGGCTGTTCGTCCTGCTCTCATTCGGACTGTTTTCGTTTCACATTTACTGGGCGCATTACGCTGCAGAGCGAAATGAAAAGTTCCAGGAGCTGAGTTACAAGGATCTGCGCGGTCGACGCCTTTCCGAATCAACGCTGCGTGGCTGGATCTTCGACCGCAGCGGACGTGTCGACCAACCCCTCGCCTTTTACCGGCGCGACTCGAGCGGCAACATTCGTCGCGAGTATCCAATGGACAAGGCTCTCGCGCATATCTTCGGTTCGGATCGTGGTGATCCAGGACTGGAACGTGCGCTTTTCGGCGTTCAGAGTGGCGCGCTTCCGGAAGCGCTTGAGGTTGTTAAGGGCAAGGAAGTCGAATTCAGAGGCAATCAGGACGTGCGTCTGACGATTGATCGCACCTTGCAGCAGACTGCTGTCGATCAGTTAAAAGGTAAACATGGCGCAGTCGTCATACTCAATCCGCAGACTGGCGACGTGCTGGCGCTGTACAGCGAGCCTTCATACAGCCTCGCTGAGGTTGACGACGAGGCAACGTGGATTCGACTTGAAGCAAACGAGCGTGACAAGCCGCTTGTGAGTCGTGCACTCGGCGCTTACTACATCCCAGGCTCGACTTTCAAAACAGTGACCATGATCGCAGCGTTTCTCGCAGGCGAGCAGGACACGGAATTTACCTGTAGCGGCGGTGGTTACTACGCTGCGCCTGGGGCGAACGTGATCTTTGACGATGGTGGGCCGGGTGAAGTTCATGGTCGCATCAAGATCGATCAGGCCTATGAAGTTTCTTGTAACCAGTATTTCGCGCAGATGGGTGTAAAGCTTGGCGCCGAACGTCTCAAACGTGCGGCACAGTTGCTTGGAATCGGCACTTACGACACGCCGTCTGAAGCGTTGCGCGGGCGAAAGCTTCCGCAAATCTGGGATGCCAGCACTGATCCGGTGAAGCGGGCTCTCGCCCCGCGAGAGGCCACGATTGTTACCGGCAAGCAAGTCACCAGATACGACCTGGCTCTGATGGGATATGGGCAGGGCTTCGCCGGACAGATGACACCGCTTCAGATGGCTCTGGCCGCGGCAGCGATCGGCAATATGGAAGGCAAGTTAATGAAGCCGCGAATCGAATACACCGTGAAGCCGGAGCCGTTCAATCAAGTGATGACACCGCAGACCGCCGCGCGACTGCGGTCCATTATGGGTCTGGTCACTGGTGGTCCGAGGGGTACGGCACGAGGAGTGTTTGGACCAGTTAAGGCGGCGGGTATTAACACCGGCGGAAAGACAGGAACGGCGCAGAAAGTGGTCCCGGTCTACGACCCGAAGACCGGCGAGCCAAAGACGAGACACAAGATTGAGAAGGACAACAAGGGCAACATCATTCGTGAATATGACGAAGTAATCATGGATAACGACAATCCACGGATTGACGGTTGGTTCCTCTGCATCGCTCCGCTTGAACGGCCACAGCTTGCTATGGCGGTGATTGTTGAAGGTGGAGGTTACGGTTCGAGATCAGCGGCGCCAATTGCCGCCGCGCTCGTGTTGAAAGCGAAAGATCTTGGCTACTTCAAGTAAGAGTTTTGCCGCAGATTTTCGCAGATTAACGCAGATGCTTTTTCTGATCTGCGTCCATCCGCGTTCATCTGCGGCTAATAAAAAATGAAAAACCGGGCCTCTTCACATTTACTGATCATCCTTTTAATCCTCGGTCTCGAGATCGCAGGCTACTTTGCCGTTCACCGCGCCGGCCTGTTGCGTGGTTACGAGACGTCAATTATCGGCGCCGTTCGCGATCTGATGATGTTCATTCCTTTGATTGTCATCGCGCTCTGGCTCTCACGTAATAAAAGATTCGCCGGCAACTGGATTCTCTACACTACCGCCATTCTGCTGTTTTCCTTCGGCATGTTAATCCAGTATCGGCTTTACAGCGACCCGGAATACAACGCCCGGAACAAATCCCAGGCGCGTGAAGAAAAGATGCAGGCACTGCGCACCCGCTACATCATGGAGAATTACGATCCAGTCAAGAAACAGTTGATGGGACTACCGCCCACTCCTGCGCAACCAATTGAACTCAGCCAACTCCCCAAAAAAGAATCCAACTACTCACTGTGGAATGCGCTGACTTCCAGTTACACATGGATTCCCGTCTTTTCGTTCTTAGCGTTCGCGATCGCGTACTCGATGTGTGCGCGCGACGGTTTCCTATTATGGCTGCAGCGGAACAGTTTCATTATCGTGCTTTTCACACTTGTTCCACTCGCAATAGCAGTCGTAACGTCGAGCGCCGGTAAAGCGCTCGGCAACATGACCCCATGGGAACCCTCGAAGATACCCTTTCTCGTCGGCTTCGCGGGCATACTTACGGCTCGCTACAAGGATCTCGCTGAAACTTACTGGGGCATTCCACGCGCGCGCGACATCGTGCCGCTAATCGTAATGGCCGTGTTGCCGTTCATTCCTTTCTTCGCACTGAAAGACTTCGGCCAGATGCTGATCTTCAGCGGCGCTTACACGACACTCTATCTCGTTGCAGTACGACGCTGGCCGCAGCTTTTGCTGTTTGTCGGATCGGTCGTCGTCGTCATCGGTATTCTGGTTGTGGGCGCGTTGCCACGTGACATTCAGGAAAAAGTTCCACTACTCCCCACGATTGCGAGACCGATAAGCGCTGCGCTTCCTTCCAGAATTCAACAGCGCTTTCACCTCTGGCTCGATGGCTTCGATCCTCCGTCGCCGGAGGTTTCATGGTGGAAGAAAGAGTATGACGAGTCACTCAGCAAAGATCCGAAACTGAAGGAGCTTGCCGAGCAGAGTCCTGCGATGCAGAAGACAGTCAATGTTGATATCTGGTTCGACAAGCTTGCGTTTCAGCCGGCGCAGGCGCAGTGGGGTATCTCTTCGGGTAAGAGCACCGGTCGTGGCTTTGGTCTGGGCTTTCCTGAGGTCATTCCGATTGCCGACTCCGACTACGTCTATGCGGCGATTGCTGAAGAAACCGGCCTTGCTGGAGGCGCTGTAATTATCCTTGCGATCATAATTTTCGTGGTCGCTGGAGTTCGCACTTCGCTGGAGGCGCGTGATATGTTTACGAAGTTGTGCGCAGCAGGTCTAACGGCTTTCGTTGGTTTTCAGGCGTTGGTGAATATTGGCGGCATTTTAAGAGCTTTGCCGATGACTGGAATCACGTTGCCCTTCGTCAGCCACGGTGGTTTCAGTCTGATTACGAGCTTTGCGATGTTAGGTATGCTGATGGCATTTTCAAACCGAAATGCCCGCGATCGTGTCATAGCGGATAGGCCGGTGGCTAAGAGTTCTTCTCCCCTTAAGCTGGAGGCTGTGCAATGAGCGAAGAAACAAAAACCTTCCCGGTCGAGTCCGCCGCACTTACGGACCGCGGACTCAATGAACGGCGCCCACTAAATGAAGACGCCCTTTTGCACGACCGCCAGCGTTCGATCTTCGCGGTGGCCGATGGAGTTGGCGGTGCAGAGGCCGGCGAAGTTGCATCGCAAACGGCGATTGAAGTGCTCGATGAGGCATTCCGCCATCAGACCGATGGCGCTGACATTGAAGACCTGATGGAACTCGCGATTCAGCGGGCCAACGCCTCAATTCACCAGATGGCCCAGGAGCACGCAAAGTTTTCAATGATGGCGACAACCATTGTCGCACTCCACCTCAAAGACAACGTCGCAACGTTCGGTCACGTTGGTGATTCAAGACTCTACCGCCTAACCCCTGACGGCCAACTGCATCGCGAAACTGAAGACCACTCGATCGTAGAAGAAGAAGTACGCGCCGGACGCATGACGCCGGAGCAGGCTGCAAATCATCCGAGCAAGAACGTGATTAGTCGCGCGCTGGGGGCGGAACAAGGCGTGGAAGTCGATATGAAGACGATGGAAGTCGATGAAGGCACAGAGTTCTTGTTGTGTACAGACGGCATCACTCGTCACATTTCTGACAACGAGATTCGACAACTGATGGTTGTCAGCAACAGCCTCGATGATCTCTGCAATGAACTCAAACGACGTTGCTATGACCGCGGCGCTGAAGACAATCTAACAGTTGTTGCGGTACGTGTTGGCGAACACCTTAGGGCCGACGAGCGTTCGGCGGATCTCGAGCCGACGATCTCACCCGAAACAGAACGAGTCTACGCAGCGCAGTCAGGGAACGGCTCCGAGCCGGCTGATACTGCCTTTATTCCGGCTTCACGGATTGCATTCCCTGCACCGGCAAGTGAACCCTCTCCCGTGACACCTTTGGGCGCCGAACAACTCAACCTGGTGGAACCAAAACCAGCACCGAGCGGCGGTGGTGCGGCAAGGATGTTTGCTTTTGTGCTGGTATTGCTGCTCATCGCCGCGGCATTTTATGCGGGTGCGCGATTCAAGGAACGAATTCCCTTCCTCGCCACGAAGGCTCAACCAGCGCCGGTAGTTGCTCCGGCTAACACATCTGCGCCCGAAGAATCGTTCGTCAAATTCGAGCGAGCCCGGCGGCAAGTAGACCAGGATCCCAGTGCCTGGCTGGCGAGCGACGTGGGCAAGGAGTTAGTGGCTTCGGGAGTACAGAACGCGCTCGATTCGCCGAATGCTGAGTTTTTGTATCTTTATGGTCGCGCAAATTTGCTGACCGGAAACACAGATGAAGCGACCAAAGCCTTTGAGGCAGCAATCAGTAAGTCAGACCTCAATCCTTCTCCTGCTAACGCCACGATAAAGAAAGACGCAATTCTCGGTTTGAGCATGATCAGTGTGAAAACGCAAAAGGAGCGTTGGAAGGTGCTCAACCACTATGAAGAGCTCACAAAGCCTCGCACCAACAGCAACACTCCTTAAGTGCATCTAAGGTGCGATATGAGCCACAAAGAGGCACAGAAAGAATTAGCTACAAAAAGGCACAAAAATCACAGAATGATTTTTTAAAATCTCTTTTGTGATTTTTGTGCCTTTTTGTGGCAGATGAAATGTCGGAACTGAAACTTCAAAACAGCAGACTCGATGGCCGGTACGACATCGTCGAGTGCCTCGGACGTGGCAGCTACGCAGAGATCTACGTTGCCAACGACAACGCTGCAGTTGAAGATGCCCCGCGCACGATAGTTATCAAAGCCCTCAACCTGTATCTACAGGACGCGCCCGACGCCGAGCTCGAACAAACGCTCGTCTCAAACTTTCAAAACGAAGCAGTTGCTCTGGATCGCGTTCGTCACCCAAATGTAATAAATCGCCTCGGACATGGCACTGCCATCGATCTTGCCGGCACGACTTTCCACTACATCGTTCTCGAGTACCTTCCCGGCGGTGACCTTTTCGCACTAACAAAGACGCGGCCATTGTCTTTCCAAAAGGCACTCTTCTACCTGGAACAGGTTTGCTCTGGTCTCGCACATGCGCATAAATGCGGTGTGATTCATCGAGATATAAAACCGCAGAACTTACTGCTGACTGCCGACAAAGAGATCGTAAAGATTGCAGATTTTGGCGTGGCGCGGATCGATGCCACTGAAGGCGCCATCACGCGAGTCGGCACAAACATCTATTCAGCACCGGAGCATAACCCGTTGATGCAGACCGGACAGCTCGATACGAGCGGGCTGCGATTGCCTCACGATCATCTGACACCTGCGGCTGACATTTACTCGCTTGCAAAAACAACTTACACGATGCTGGCCGGAGAGTCACCGCGTCGCTTCGCACAACATGCGCTGACCGAATTGCCTCTCCACATCCGTGAATCGGCCTGGGCGAACGCCGTTTTGCGCGTGCTTCAGAAAGCAACTCAGAATCGTGCTGAAGCACGCTATCAAACGGTCGAAGAATTCTGGGACGACATCGCTGATGCGAGCCTGCCGCCAACGCGTCCATTGCAAATGGTACCCGCGGGCGTCCAGGAGATCAGACGTAAGCCGAGCGAGGACCTGTCGGTTGAACCTGAGGAAGACTTCACTGAAGCCGCGCCGCCACGGCCGCACTTCGAAGTGCCTGCTCAACGTGAAGCGGTTCCTGATCTCGATACCGCCAAGCGACCGCGAATTGTGGTGCCGATCAACCGTGAAGTACAACGGCAGATGGAACTTCGCGCCCGCCAGGAACTCGACGCGACAAACAGAGAACGACACGCGGAGACGATTCGCCCGCCGGCTGATTCGGTATTGCCGGCCAGCAGAAAGCGTCGTGCGCTCGTAGCTCTCGGTTTAATACTGGCGTTCTCGGGAATGCTGCTCGCCACGCACAAGTATGTGACGACGCACTGGAACCCCCTGGCTCCGATTGCGCAAAATGTTGAACCGGTAGTAATCGGCCGGGAGGGCGTAACTACGACAGACGTCAACCTGCGACCGGCTGCAAGTGCCGCAAACAATGTACCGATCGGGCTTGCCGAATCGGGCTCGAAAGTGAAAGTTCTGAGCGCTGATGACAATTGGTTTGAAGTTCAGGTTGTCGAACACGGACGGCCAAAGAAGGAGCCATATTCTTCCGATCGTGGCTGGATCAGAAAGATTTACGTTAGATTTGACTGAGTTGAGTGCGGAGAAGGAGTGATAGTTTGGGTCTGCTGGAATCGATCAGAAAATGGATAGACGGCGAGACAGGAGAGGATCTCCTCGAGGCCGCCGACGAGCACGCTAAACCACGTCGCGTTTGGGAAGAGTTTCTGGTGAAGATCGCGCGCGAAGTGGAGGCGGCAATGCAACGCGAAATGTTCACACCACCCGGCGGCCCAACTTACATTCCGCGCGAATACATCGTTTATCTCAGCGCTGACGATGACAAGGAATGGCAGGGTGACAAGCGTCGCGGCCTGGAGCAGGGACTCTTTCATGTACTCTCGGAACGTGCGCGCGAACTGAGCGGCCAAACACAGTTGGCAGTCAAATCGTTCGCGGTTGAACTTCGTGTTGACGGGACATTGAACAAAGGTGAGTTTCGTGTGCAGGCAGTTTGGGATGAAACTGAGAGCGGGCATACGATGGTGACGCCTCGTGTGGATTCGTCGCGCACGGCGCCGTCGTTCAGTTTAAACGACACTGTGGTTGAGCGCGCATCGGATGTCAGTGAAAGTGAACAGACAGTCGTACGACCGAAAACACCAGCGCTTTATCAGGTTGAGATCTGGCACAACGGTGTACGTGAAGCGGTAGTGCCGATCACGAAGAATGAGATCACGATCGGCCGCGGCTCGCGAAGTATCTCAGTGGACATACCGATCAAGGGTGATCCGGAAGTCAGTCGCGTACACGCAGTGCTCTCGCGAGATAACGAGGGGCGATTCTGGCTGGTGGCGAAAGGTCGAAACCCGACGCTCGTGAATGGAAAAGAATTAATGCGTGAGGAACCGACTGAAGTCGCGCCCGATCAGAAGATCGCGATTTGCAACTTTACGATTCGAATCCAGCCAAAATAGGCCACAAGGGAATAAGAATTATTAGCCACAAAAAGGCACAAAAGTCACATAAAAAAGAAGACTAGAGGGTTTGGGCCTAGAAGGTTAGAGGTTGGAAAAGAAGACTAGAGGGTTTGGGCCTTTGCGCCAGTGCGGGCTTCCTTTTCGAGATCGGCGATGAGATCCGTGAGGAGTGAAGCGGTGTGCTCGCCTTCGAGATAACCCTTGCCGAGTATCTTTGTGATCCGTCGTTCCTTCGTTTCTCCTGTCACTTCTTTCAGGATCGCTCTCGCAAACGCCGCCACAACTTTCGCATCAAACTGCTTCCCGCTGCTCTCGCGTAAATCACGCACGACGTCCTCAAATGAACGCCGCCGCCGATAAGGCCGGTCCGTTGTCATCGCGTCGAATGAATCCGCGAGCGATACGATCTTGGCTCCGATTGGAATCTGTTCATCGTGCAATCCATCAGGATAACCACGCCCGTCGAGTCGCTCGTGATGGTATTTCGCCATCAAGGGAATGTCTGCATATGGATGCCTGATCGGCGCCAGAATCTCGTAGCCGGCCGCGGGATGTCGATTCAGTTCACTCGAGTTCTTCGCATCGATGTGATAGGGCGCGTTGATGATGTCTCGGTCGACTATCAGTTTGCCTATGTCGTGCAGGTAGCCCGCAATCTGAATTCCCTCGACCTCTTCTTCACTCCATCCCATCTCACGCGCGATTATTTCGCTGTACCGGCCGACGCGTTCCGAATGCCCCTGGGTGTATTTGTCTTTGATATCGATTGCCGCGGCGAAAGCTCTCACCGTGTCTCGATAGATTGCGCGTAGTTCGTCATAAAGCCGGCGATTCTCTTCCGCGCGTTGGGCCACCTGCTCGAGTAAGCGATGCGTGTGAATGCCGACCCCTATGTGACGAACCATTGCATGAATTGTCTCGAAGTCGTCGTTCGAAAACTCTTCACCGCTGGCTTTGCCGCCGAGCAGGATTAATCCGGTGACTTCCCCGCGAACAATCATCGGCAACACCAACTCAATTCCTTCCGCGGCAAGCGCGCCGTGATATCGATTCAGGAATGAGTTTGAGCTTGATGTATTTCTCACCAGCGAATCAGTGACCTCGCCGGCGAGAAACGCCTTCAGCTCCGGTTCCGCAATCTCAACTCCGTTAAGAAGCTGCTCGCCGAGTCCCCAAATTGAGACACAAACTAGTGGACCCGGTCCATTGCATTCAACAACAGCGCCACGTCTAAGGGCGAGAGTTCCGAGAAGCAGGTGCATTGAGGTTCGCACCATCTCGTTAAAATCGCCTGTGCCGGCAATCTCTTGTCCTAAGTCGGCCAGGGCTCCAAATGTGTGAATTAGCTTCTGGGTTGAAGGCTCCATGTATTCAATGGACTATGGGAGTAGTCTCAAACCGCGAAAGATCATTTAGTGCTTCTCGTTCGTCCTTCGCGAGCACAACATGGCGGGTCAGTCCGAGCATCTCGAAAAGCTCGACTGTTTGATTGTTGACTTCCGAAAAGACAATCCGAGCGCCGCTCTTTTCAGCAACGTCGATTATCCCGAGGAGAATTGAGATCCCTATGCTGTTGACTAGTTTCGTGTCGCTGAAATCAATGATCAGCGCGCGGCAACCGCAATTCAGTTGCCTGCGACACTCACGCTCGATCTTTTCACCGGTTAGCTTGTTAAGGTAATCGCTAGCGTAAACAACAGCGGTGGTGCCAACACAGTGCGAGCGTACTAGCCCTCCACTTGGTGTATCCACTCGATAGCTCCCTCCTG
>Ga0209215_1000131_pt1 | contig 20578 bp, 20 predicted proteins | sample TexAe_OM2H0_M2_FD_187938 | JGI IMG/M metagenome (GOLD analysis project Ga0209215, IMG submission 187938) | Forest soil microbial communities from Davy Crockett National Forest, Groveton, Texas, USA - Texas A ecozone_OM2H0_M2 (SPAdes) (version 2) | ecosystem: Environmental > Terrestrial > Soil >...
AAAAGCCAGTATTTACGCGCCTAGCGGTCGTCAAGGTATCGCTTCGGCTGGCTTAGTATCAACACGTCCCGCCACCATCTTAGCCCCATCTTCTTATAGCAATCGAATTACTCGGGGGCACTAAAAATCAACGGCGAATCAATTTCCAGTCTAATCAGCCTTACCAACCTTCGTCGCCTATCCAGCCTTCGCCATGTACTTTGTTCCACACTACTAAGCAACGCTCTTCTTTTATGAATATCAGTTCATAACCAAGACCCTGGAGCCCTTCTACGACCTTCGTGATTAATTCCACGAAAGATTGGAAACTCCATGAAGTCGTCTCCGATTGAGACTTCTTGTTAGCATCAGCTATTGCTCGCGCAATACGAGATACCCATCCATACTCGAACAGACGTTGAATAAAGCCTTGCCATGTCTCGCCGGGACGAATGCCATCTTCTAATCGTCGTTTAATTGCTGAATCCGCCGACCTCAAAAAACTTTGAATAACCTCTGGATTTTCCAAAGGCTGGTATTGTAATGATCTCCACCACCATGGATCCGGCTCCAAGGAATTAGACCAAGCATGTAACCAAGGAGAAGGATTATGATTGGGCAATTTATGCTTTTGAATGAGAGCCCTCAGTTCTTGAGAGGCAGCCTTAAGTAAAGGTTGATAAGGATCAAAAGGATTTTCAGATCCATATTTTTTGTTCAGATTCTCCAATGCTATTTGAACTTCAGGCGCATAACGCCGAATGTCCAGCCAATAGTGGAAGAACCTCTCAAGTTCAAAATGGGTTCTATCTCTGTCGATGCCAGAACTTAGTGCGGCTATTAACATCGGCAGCATTGGATCTAGTTCGTGTGAATATCCAGCAAGTGATACTTGTGCGGCGTCTCCTTTAAACTTTATGCCAGCGGTAGTCATTGATGAGCGAAGAGACGAGACTTGATAGCTGCCAATAATTACTTCACTCGCCATAGACCAAACGTAATCTCTGATTCGCTCAAGCGAAGATTCCCGATAATTATCAACCGCCTTTTTGAGCGGCCTAACTTCTGCTTGCCATTCGTCCCACCAAATCTGTGCTTGCCGCAACTGTGCTTGGTGGTACTCTAAACCTCCATCAAGAATGCTTCGAAATAGTTCTGTGAGAGATTCATTAGGAGCTTTTCTCACAGCTTCTGCTGCTGGAGTTTGTTTGGCTGATATGTTCTTCTTAGTCAATTCGACAGAAGCAATGACATTCTCGGGGCTCGATGCTGTTTGAATCGATGCGATGGTCCTTTCGGACACGTACCATTGCCTCCCGATATAAAATAAGGATGAGAAATAGAACGGCAGTTGCTTTTGTAGTGCGATACCGAGAGCAGTTCCGAGTGCCCATCGTGCAATAATGTCTTTCTCGGGATAATCGGACTTGTACCTTCTTTCTTCTCTTTCCCGACTCAATTCATCGAAGTTCATGACCCACATCGCTAAGGAGTTGCTCTGAATCTTATCCGGCAGAATTCCTTCCCTCATCTTCGAGAGGGCGTTTCTGAAAGAGCCTTTAGTTTTTGTTGTGAAGATTTTAGGCATTAGGCGCGAGCATTCTTCAGTATCTGTTTGAATTCCGAACTGCTAAAAAAGCGCCGGAAATATCGTTTCATTTGCCATTGCGTGCGTATATCCGTTAAATCAGCTACTGTAATGTCCTCCTCATCATTATCAAGATCCTTGAAGAAAATAAGACAAGGTACTTGGCTGGGCGCTATCCCAAAAAATTCCGCTATTTCCAGAGCTTCATTCCTGTCGTACAGTGATTGGTAATTAGGTTCTAGCAGGTGTTTTTGACTGATAACTTGTCCTGGTTCCAGTTGAAAAACAATGAATTGTTTGTTTTGAGCGAGAGCTTGGAGAAGATGATCTCTATTGATGCTAGGCGCATAAGCCGGTTCGGGTGTTGAAGTGTTTGGATTGGCACTAGAACCAAACAGTCTCCACCACGGGTGATTCTTCTTCTTAGCCATTTCGACCCATTTGGCGGATGGAGATTCAACAATAAATATTGCACATTCAGGACCAGAAATACGGTCCAACTCAAGTAACCCCGTTTGCATATATTCAACTAGCGCCGTATCTGAATCGGTATAGAGTATAAACCCGTATATGACATACCCCTCACCGCGGATTTCAACCCACGCGATGCGAGCTTGTTCTAGGCCAAGTACGGGTATCACCTTTACTTCTCCGTCGTTGATTTGCCTTTTGAATTTTTGGGTCTGGGTTGTTTAGTGATTTGGATTGGCACGTCCTCTTCTGCACCACCCTTAATTGGTGCTAAGTTCGAACGCCACCACCAAAGTACAAGGACAAAAAGACCAATCCCACCAGTCGCTTGTACGGCAATATTTCCGACTGAACCAGCGTTTGCTCCCAATTGTATGGCGACAGTTCCACTGAAGAAGAAGGCAAAGAGGCCAGCAAGGACGGCACAAATAATCCCGAGTATTCGATTCACCGTCGGATCAATGGGCTGTGAGCCACCGATTGTCAATCTGTAGGCCACTACAGCCATTAAGAAAAGGGCAAACAGTCCACCGAAGACCCAAGAAGCAATGTTTGAATTCATATTTGTGAGAGCTAGTGAAGAACCGATGATAAGGTGCTGCCGTGGGAAGTGACCGGCAGCAGTAGAGTTACCATTAAAATGCGCGCAAACGATATTCCATAGGAATTCTCGATGTCAACCGCCGATGGTGGCAGATGCTGGATGCGGTAGCATCTGATTGTGTGAGAAAATCATACATCAGCAGGAGTGCTTCAATGCTTCGGTGGAAAAAGTTACTAAACAAGAACAGAATTCGAACGTCAGCGGTGTCGGCGGATCACCGTGACGAATTTGAGCGGGACTATGATAGGTCCGTCTACTCCACGCCGGTCAAACGGTTGCAAGACAAAACACAAGTATTTCCACTTGAAACCCATGACGCAGTTCGAACTAGATTGACTCATTCGATGGAAGTTTCGGCGTTGGCAAGAGGACTTGCAATTTCGGCTTCCAAATGGCTGCTTGAAAAGAAGGAGATTAAGCCCGGAACCGAACGTCAAATAGAAGCGATTTCGGCTACGTGTGGCTTGATTCACGATCTAGGCAATCCACCGATTGGGCACGCTGGGGAAAGAGCCATACGCGGATGGTTTGAAACGAAATTTCCTATCGAAAAAGTTGCGGGCGTAACCCGTGATCCTCTCGAAAAAACTTTAGAAAACAACCGTCAGGCAGTCGAAGACTTTCGTAACTTCGAAGGAAACGCGCAGACACTACGGTTAGTCTCGAAGCTTCAAATCTTAGCGGATTTCTACGGATTGAACTTGACTTTCGGAACACTCTCTGCTGCGTGTAAGTACGTTGTTCCTTCCAATGCGCTTGATAAGGCAGCAGGACACGCTAAATCTAAGCCTGGATATTTTGCCTCCGAGAATGAACTGATCGAAACAATACGAAGAGAGGTTGGGACTGGCCAAGCTCGAAATCCGATCACTTTTCTAGTAGAAGCAGCCGACGATATCGTTTATTCCGTTTGCGATTTGGAGGATGCAATAAAGAAAAGCGTCATCACATGGGAGTTTCTTAAGGCTCAATTAAAGAAAAATGACTCAGAAGATATCATCGACGGAACTCACAAAATATTGCTGGGTGGTAGACCACGTATTCCGCGTGGCCTTCCCGACGATGTCTATGGAACAGCATTTCGGTCTGCTGCGATTGCTAAATTAGCGTCATCCGCAGTGGAGACGTTTAAGACGAAATATGGGGAAATTATGGCCGGGAGCTATTTTGGAGAACTCACATCCGATAGTGAACGATGCCATTTGATCGACTGTTTGCAGACCATCGGAAGAGAGAAGGTTTATCGCACGCAATCGACTTTGAAACTGGAAATAATGGGACAGAAGATAATTTCCGATCTAATGGATGTCTTTTGGGAGGGCGCGCAGCATTTGGACAGAGAAGGAAAGTTCGACGCTCGAACATTCCCAGGCAAGATAGCAGCGCTAATTTCGGAAAACTACAGAAGAGTCTTTTGCAATTCACTGAAGGAGCTTAAACATCTGCCCGAGAACTACCATCGTCTTCAACTTGTTACGGATTATGTAAGTGGCATGACTGACTCTTTTGCCAAGGATTTACATTCTGAGTTATTCAATGGCTGAGCAACTGGCAATTGACGATCTCAAGGACTTGCTTCGGCGTGAAGTGGCATTATTCTGCCAACACGATAAGCGCAAATGGAAATCGGAAATTTGGAAGACTATTGATGAACTCAAAACTCAGAAATGGCCAGCCGTCTTCTTTGGGGGTACGCTAAGATCCCTATTGATTTCACGATTAGCTCGAAACAGATTTGGACGTCCACGTGATGTTGACATTGTACTGAGCGGCATACGACTAGACGATATAAGGCTTCAGTTCGATAAGTATTTCTCAAGGGAAACGCGATTTGGAGGAATTCAGCTCTTAAGGAACAACTGGCAACTTGATCTTTGGCCTCTCGATCGAACGTTTGCCTTTCATGGGACCAACACCGAGCCTCAATTTGACGATTTACCTGGAACTACCTTTCTGAACATAGAAGCCATAGCAATTGATGTTTGGCCTCACATTGGAAAGGGTCGAGTCATTTATTCAGGCGATGATCAGTTTTTTAAAGGCATTCTTTCTCATACCATCGAAGTTAACAACGAAGATAACCCTTTTCCGCCACTCTGTGTGGCACGTTCGTTAGTTATCGCGAGCCATTTGCAATGGAAAATTGGACCGCGGCTGCTCAAATACATCCGAAATCACGGCGCTACGCTTTCTGATCAGGAATTTGAAGATGTTCAGAGAAAGCATTATGGTTCCATCCAACTACCAGGCGCGATACTCACACGTATCAAAGAGTTCCTGAGTACTGCTCCATACTCTAATGGGGAGGCGATTGAGCTACCTTTGCCCAAACAATTAAAGCTTTGGTCTGAGGATAACTCGCCTTGTTTCAGATTAGCATTATTGACGTCTGCCTGCCGTTCATATCACCCCAAGTCTTTCGATCATCAGGCGGAGTAGATATGACACGAGCGCTTGTTCAATCTGGAAATGGGGATCATGAAACGGCGCAAATAAGGACGGTCGTCTGATAAGAAATAGGATTCTTTCTAAAGTGCTCGCCGCGCGCGCCCTACCTCGGTGCATCAACTTCCTCCAACTTCGCTCAATACAGCGGCGAGACTTCGGATTTTAATGAGCTTTCAAATGAGGTGGGCGGGAGTCGAACCCGCGGATCCTCGGAGACATTTTTTAGGGGAAGGGAGATAAGCTTGAATCCCCGTTCTCCGCGCAAATAAATCTGCGGAGGCCGTTTTTATCATGGTTTGCTTGAAGCTGTAAATGAACTCTGGTTGCGAATTTTGAAAAGGCCGCAATCGAGCAGCATCGTCGGAGTCGTAATTATTGTCCGAGGAAATGGACCAGGACCTTACAGCGTAGTTTCCATGTGGTCGGCAAATTGGGAGTTGGTACGAACATGTAAAGATCAGAATTACATTGCGTTTATGCATCCGCTACCGGAACGGACGAATTTGGGGTGATTGACGAACAGAGTGGACGATCCCCGGCAGGAGATTGCCCGACGGCATTGCTTATGCGAGCAAAGAGAAATTTTCCAGACCTGCATGGGTAGTCGGATACCGTAATCGATGCCAAGACTAATCAAAGGCTGACCACGATGATTCGAGCTTGGACTGATTCTGTGGCTCGACCCTCTGAACTAGTCTCGGAACTGCCATTCAGCGGGGTCACGAGCGGTGTCGAGTACGGCAATGACGACGATAAGGTCTTCTTCAATTGAGAAGTAAATCCCATATGGAAATCTTCTTGTGAGGGCACGCCTGATGCCTGATCGAAGGTGTTGGTACTTGAAAGGTCCATCGAGGATTCGTGTGTAGGCAGCTTTAACCTCGTCGAGAAACTCTATTCCCAATCCTGGTTGTTCGGATTCGTACCACTCGAACGCTGCCTCAATGTCATTATCGGCAGCGAGATCAGATAGAAGACGATAACGGTTCACTTGGACTTGGCGTCTACACTGGCCTTGTCAGCGAGGCGGTTAAGCACTTCGAAAGCGGAGTGCAAGCGTGAAGGCTCTTCGCGGGAATGTTTGAGACGCTCCTCAGCTAATCGTAGATGACTTTCAGGGACAGGAAGAGTGCCGGGGTCTTCAGAGATTTGATCCCAAAGTCTTTGCAGGTAACGCACTTGCTCGACCTTTGACAGAGCGTCAAAGCCAGGTGGTGTTGGTACAGATGTTTCCGCCATAGGCCGTTAGTCTCCAGTGTTCAGGAATGAAACAATTGCGTGTTCGTAGCGATTGTCATACCTTCTCATTCTACCACCAGAACGGCATCGGACTCGAATTTTGGTAAGTCGTGAGCCGAAAGGTTGAGGTGGTGCCGAGGGCGGGAGTCGAACCCGCACGTCCTTGCGGACAACGGATTTTAAGTCCGCAGCGTCTGCCATTCCGCCACCCCGGCACGTCGTCCGTAAACCGATTCTAACAAGAGCATCGTCTCTGCGGTCAACTAGTCCTGCAGTATGTGGCTGTTTAAGTGAAGTGGCCCACAGTATATGGAAACCTTTTATCCAAAGTTAGGTTTCATGGCCATGCGATGACTTTGCCGGATTTCGTCGAGGCCTTCGAAGGACTAATTAACTGGTTGCTGAGTGGCACCGGTCGACTTGGCCGATTAATCTTCGGCGGCTTTGGATTGCTTGCGACTGCAACAGGAGTAGTGAAAGAACGCTCTGGCTGAATATTAGTTTCGCCGGCTGCACTTGTCGGTTCGACGTGTACCGGTTGGACCATGGCATTCGTTGCGACTCTTCGGCTGACTCATTCGCATGATTACTTTCGTTTCACTTGGTTCGACCTGGTCGTTCACACCTTTTTCGGGTGTACGCTGAGTCAAAGGCGCAGAAACAATTTCCTGCGGTGGCAGAGACTCATTAGCCCGTTCAGTTTTTGCTCAGCGACAACAGAGCGAGTTTGATTTGGCGCAGAAGCGGTCTCTTCTTTATTCCATGACCTGAGCCGGGCAGATGTCACTCGCTAATAACGCAACGAATAGAGCACAAGAGCTTTCTAAAAAAGCGAATCTTTTAAAACCTGAAACGGACGCCTCCCTGAACCGTCGAGAACTTGAGGCTATCGCCGGCACTAAAAGCGTGAAAGTTGTACGAGCCTTGAATCCCGAACTTCGGTGTCAACTCATACAAAACTCCACCGCCAACATTGCCGCCAAAATGCGTTGATCCGGAGTCAGTCACATAAACTCCAACGCCGCCGTTGATAAATGGCCGAACCTTGCTCGACTGATCGACGAGATAGAACTTTCCGTTAGCTGACAATTGGTAGAGGCTGGTGTTCCCGCCAAAGAAAGTCGAAAACCGCTGATATCCGAACATACCTTCCGCAGAGAACTGCGGAGTTATCATGTATTCCAATCCGGCGTTCATACTAAAGCCCGGGTCCAGAAAGATACCGAGGTCCCCGTGTGGTACCGCGACGCCCGCTTCAACAAAAACTGCGAACTTGCCTGCATCTGAACCAGACTGTGGCTGAGGCTGAGAAGAAGTAGTATCACTCCCTTTTTGATTTACCTGTCCAAGTGCCTGAACTGCGATCAAGGGAGTGAAGATTACAAGAAGAAGAATCCGAAGTGTCGAGCGCATACTATTCGATTCAAGGTCTCGTCGCGTGAGTTTCTGTCGAGTCATAAAATGTCCTCCAGGCTTTTGGAAGTAGGTCCAGTGAGGCTGGTGCAAGGAAGCGGGAGGCTACTGCGGGCTTTAGACCAGCCAATTCATTTTGCGCGAGTAAACCTACTCTCAATCTATGAGAAGGTCAATGTCATTTGGACGTCTGTGCTCGAAGATGCAATGACGTGGAGTGGCTTTTGCACAAAAAGTCAGAACGTGCGTTGGACACAGTCCGCTGCGCATGCACCCACTCGCTACCGCGATGTGGTACCGACTGTGTCCAGCAGTGAATCCGGACTTTGAGGCAAAGCCACGTGGAGCTTCTTTTGGCCGGAGCAAGCTGAAAGACCTCATCGGTTCGCAGAAACTTGCAACACTGAGACTCATGCAGTATTGTTCGGATGCCTCGCGGGGTTTGAGTCGAATCTCTAACATCAGACTCAACTCCATACTTCATTAACGCAGTTGTCTCAATCACTCAGTTTGAGATTGAGCGCCAATATAAACGCACTACAAGGTTCATAGGGTTTGGGCCAGGCCGTTCACAGTTACTCAAAACGGTTTTGATTCACCAACGCTAACTCTACCCCACGTTTGCGGAGGTTCGTCTATGCCAAAAACAAAGACCCTGGAACCGGCTCAGGACGTATTCCACGTCAGCCATTCAGGCGATGACTTCACCTTCTACCTCAAGCGCAAAAAAAGTGAGAACGTTGATAAAAAGCTCCGCGCCGGCTCGTTGAAAGGACGCCTGGAGTTCTCACAAGCCGACGGGTCCTCACAAACCACTGGAAAACCCAAAGAGTTCAGTTTCTCGGAAAGAATAGTTGTTCTGAGTTTGGCACTGACTTCAGATTCATTGGCAACAGATGAAAGGCAACTGGGGAAAGAGTTAGTTCGCAACAAAAAACTTTACCAGAACGTTTCCCGCCTTCAACCTGTATTGAAGAAACCTCTGTCTCGTACTGCCATTCTGAACGCGCTCAATGCCACCATCGATGGACCATCGCTCGAACAAGAGCAGTGGATTAAACCATTGGCTGCTTCTGAAGAAGCCTTTCTGAATTTGCTAGAGGCGCCGCCGTTGACCGTGAAGAAATGGCGCAACCGTCTTTTGTTGGAGCGGACCTTCCCTCGATTGCTGCACAAGATTTCGATCAAGAAGACTGGCAGGGCTCTCTTCTGCCTGACAAACCGCGGCAACAACATTAGCGTGACCTTTAGACGACTGACGGACAAGAGTGGCTTCGCAGCTGGTAGCTACTCGCAGAAAGGTGAGCGGAATAAAAACCTCTTTAGCATCGAAGAATATTGTGATCAGATCTATCGCAAGGTCTTTGAGCGAGCTCAATCCGTTTCCCCTGCGAGAGGTTTGTTGGTGATCTCAGGTTCGACAAACTCAGCTAAGAGCGAAATCGCCCGCGGACTTATTCATATACATCTGGCAAAGACTCTGCTCGCTCTGAAGCAAAACCCTGGCAGGAAACCGCACCTCATTACCTTCGAAGATCCGATTGAAAGACCTTATGGAACATGGCTCGACTCTGACCGTCAGTCTCTTTGGAACGTCGCAAACCTCGCGATGGTTAAGGCAGAAATTGACTATACATCGCGCGAAAAAGGAAAGGATGTCGAATCGTTAAAGATTGCTTTGAAAGACGCGTTGCGCCAAACGCCTTCGGTTTTCTTTGTTGGTGAGACAAGAGAAAAAACCGAATGGAACTTACTGCTGGACTTTGCTGCAACTGGACACTTAGTCGTCACTACTGCTCATGCCGGATCACTGGTTGAAGCAATGCACAAAATTTTTGAGGCCCGCGTTGTGAAGACCTCAGGTGATCGAAGTGAAGTTGCCAACAAACTACTGGGAGTTGTGCATCTGGGCCGTGAGAAGATTCCGCTCGATGATAGCGAAGACGAGCAAAATGTTACTCACGCTCTTTTCCCAACACTGTGGAGAAGAAACCCTCGTGGAATAGCAGCACTGACTTCCAATGGTCTGGCCTCTTTACTCCCGCATTATCCGAGCGGCGACGATGAGCCGAGTTGCCTCGGACGCAAGTGGTTAGTTGAGTGTTTGCTCGAGAAGGCTAAGGAGAAAGGACCCAGGTTACCTATCCCTCTCGAGGTTCTTGCAACGAAGATAAATCAACGCGCCACCATCCTGGACTTACAGGGGGTATAGAACGATGTCAAACCCCAAGACACTTAGATTCGGAATCCAGTCGCTCGATCGATTGATCGGCAAGGACAGCAATGGCGCCAACTACGGCATCGATCTTTCGGAGCCATCCGATGGCGACCCAACGGGTTCTCTGCCACTAACGTCGAGTATCTGCTTGAGTGGACCAGACGGAACAGGAAAGTCAGTTTTCTCCCTCCACATGGCATCCCATTATCTCGGCGACTGTTTGAGAGACGCTGAAACTGAGGGCTCTTTTTCGTGTCCGAAGGTTCTGTATATCTCAACTGACCTTACTTACAAGATGGCCCTGAAAGCATGGCATAACTTCGCGCTCGATCGTCCTTTTGAACGCAGGGAGCCACTGATTGACAGCCGTCTTGGTAGAAAACCTCGCGAAGGCAAAGCCATAGAGTTAAAGCTGGAACAGTACTACCCGGCAGTGGAATCCGACCATCATCGTAACATCGTGGACTTCATTGAAGGTGGTACAAACGAACGGACGCGCGACAAGATTACAGCCAAGGTCTGCTTTGTTGACTTAGCTTCAAAAACGGCTGGTGACGATTGGGGGTTCGTCCACCGTTTGATATCGACTTTGCGTTCCACAGGAAAAGACAGTCCAAGGCATTTGATCATCCTGGACGCTGTGGAAGGCTTTGAAACACTTGTTGGTAACGTGAATGCCTTCGGCGAGGAATCCTCACGACGCTCGCGCGTGGCGCAGGTCATGCGTATTTCTGCCGGTAAGTGCCATCTCGTTTTTGTAATTGAAGAAGGACGCGATCAGCGCTTTCCAGAAGAGTTCGTTACCGATGTCGTTATTAGAGTGCGTAGTACTGAAGTGGGCAAGTATCTGCGTCGCACGGTCGAGATAGAAAAGGCGCGGGGGCAGTCACACGTTCGTGGACGGCATCCATTTGTGATTCGCGATGGACAAGGATCGACCACCGGAGACCAGGCCAACGCTGACGAGCCTGGTGTGAGACGTTGCCCCGCACCTCCCCTTAGACCAATCGATTTCGTTAATCCGATCCTATTCGCAGCAAAATTATCGAAGGAGAGAAAAGAACAGCCCGGGTTGTACTTGAAACAGTATGGCGAACTCTCAAAGAAGCTTCGCCAATTCAGGAAGACCAAAAAAGATTCTTCGTTCAGTTTATTGGTTAAGACCATCAACCAGGTTCTTGAAAAAGAATCGCTCACGCAAGCAGAGCAATGGACGGATCGGATGTCCGAAGAGACTCTCGAACTGTTCAAGCAAAAGCCGACGGGGGAGGATCTTTTCCGGCTGAATCGATGGCTTCTCGAAGACTTATATCCCGATGATATCGCTAAATCTCACCAGAGTTATGTTCACATATTCTCGTCGCTGCACCATTACAGCCGGGAAATTATGATCGACAAATACAATCGTCGGGAAGCCCGCCCGCATTACAGGCATGCCGCTTTTGGAATTCCATTTCTCGATAACATGCTTGCCGGTTATGGCGAGAGAGCTGAAGTCGAGCGAATCAGGGAGAGGGAAGGATCATACGACACCAGAGGGCTGCCATGTGCGACCACAACAGCGCTGATCGGCGACTCGTTGACCCAGAAAAGCCAGTTGGGTCGGGCTTTCTTGAGTCGCGCGTTTTTGCCGTATGCAGAAGCGCTGGCAGGTTATCTGAAAGACAATCCGAGCCGCTTGAAATCGTGGATGGCTAAAGGAACAATCGGCGCGGAAAATCTTGAGAACCTGAGAGAGCGACATGATCCAGTTGCTGTGATGTTTACGACTCGTCCCACAAATCTTTCCGTCCTCGAACGCGATTTTTATTACTGGCTTCAGGGTTCAGAGAGGGTTAAAGCTGTTCTCCCGGGCGACCCTGCAATACGAGAGGAGCTATTCGAACCTGACCTGAAGCGATACATTCGGCAGCACACGATCTGTCGTCGTTTTGAGATTCATGACATTTCAGCTCCTATCCTCATGCACATCTTTCAAGGGAACATTGAAAGAGCGCAGCGTATTATGCTGCGCCAGGGTAGCAGCAAAAACCTTGACGAGAAGAAAAATGACCTCTTTTGCGAGTCATGGCGGATCAGAATCGTAATCGACGATCTCAGTAGCTTCAGAGATACGTTCCCCGAGATGCGCGACGATCCATTGATGCTGCCGGCGCTGCTGTTCATGTTGAATCGCGAAGGAGTCACCTCCCTCATTATCGATACCCAATCTTCCGGTAGTCCTGAGTTGCCCATTACTGAGCGCTTCGATAGTGCGGTCAGAGAGTTGGTAGAGACAAGAATCTACACGTGGCGATTGCCGTTTTATGGTGAGAGCCGTGTTGCGATCAGTTTAATTCCGCCCATATCGCTTGAGCATCGCGGTGTGATCCGAGAACTTCGACCGGAGACGAGAGGTGAAAGAAGGACGGACCGCGCGTTAATTGTGGATCCTCATTTCGAACTGTACCTTGGCTTAGAAAAAGGTCAGCCCGAACCCGTTCCGCTCGAAGTTCACCTCTACGCTGAAACGGACAACATTCGCAAATACATTGATGCCGAAGAGACGTTCTTAAGGAACGTGTTTACTCCTGTACTTTCGCAGGACTCTGCGAAGGGGAAAGTAGTGATCAAGAAGGCCGAAATCGAGGATTACGATGCGCTCCGCGATTCCTGCCACCTGCAACGCGATACCAGAACGGACCATACAACCATCTTACAGGTCGATGAGTTTTGGTGGTTGCGGAAGCCGCACCAGCGAAGAGCCGGGGCCTTCAGACAGCAATGGAGTTATTTGAATGCGGTAACCACGACCCTCAAGGAGAAACAGAAAGAAAAAGACAATCAACGACCCACACAGAGCAAGGGCAAAAAGACGAAACAGGAATTCGAATACGTCAGCGATCCGGTTGCTGATCCGTTTGGCGTTTTTCAGCCACCACCTTTCGCAAATAACGATAAACGGGCCAAGGAGAAACGCAGGCTTGATTTTTTCGATAATGACTGCGGTTATGAATTTCTGGAAATTAGAAAACGACAGGGAAAGAAACAACAGGAATACAGAACATACAACCGAGGCAATGGTTCCTACCAGGAGGATGATCATCAAGAGGAGATTGGTGAAGAAGCCTACATCGATCGTATTCCTTTCACCTGGGACTTCGGTTTCTTATTGTGCAATGGGAAGGCCTGGAACGAGGCCCGCGATCAAAAAGTACCTTATTTCTCATCGACCGGAAAAGTTCCTACCGTGAAGGATGTATGGGGGCAACTTGCAAAAGCTAATCAGCCCCGAAAGCTGCGAACGCCTGCGATCACCTGGCGAAACTTCCTGGCCGCAAGCAAGGTTGTCGCGGACGTTCAGTCATATAGAACATCTACTTCAGCCAGTTCATTCGACTTCACAATGTTGATGCCCGAGTCTTTCTCTTGTCTCATTCTCGAGATGTGGTGCTCTGAAGTATTTGACTCCTTGGCCACGTACGGTGCGGGACCTGAACCGCAGGCTGGTGAAGCCCGAAAACGGTTTGAAGGGATGTTGCACCGAGTCGGTCGGCGAGCATGGTCTTTTGATCTCAGCATCGTCGAACCTCGAACACTTCTGGACGCACTTCAACAAGAGCGTCACCTAAGTTTGGCCGACATCTTGGAAGACCGAAGAAAGAGTAAGGAAGTCATAGGATTCTCCCTCGAGCTGTATAAGGTGTGGCTCCTGCTAGTCGAATCTCTTACGCTTACAGATTTGATCAACATGTCTAGTCATTTTCATGGGGATTTCAAATCCAAGAATGTAAGTGTAAACGCAGTATCGGCTCGCCATTGGTATAAAACTGCCAGCAGCTTTATGGACTCTCTAAGTCCCGAGCAACTCGAGTCGAACTGGGTTCCTGTGCGGCTCCCCGGACACTTTTCAGTACGTGCTGACTGGTTTCTCGCTGTTGCCGGGGGCAGTCGCTCGAATCGACTTGCCGATCATGCACTGGATCTTCTGAGTAGCCAGCGCTCCAACGTGACGCGTCTGCAACAGGGAGTGGGACTGCCAACCCGGGACCTGTTTTTCAAACGGCGTATGAATCCGACGAGGAAAGACCAACCGCCTTTCCAATTGCGCACTCGACTGATTTCATCAAACCAAAAGAACAAGAGTCTGACGCCTATACTCTATGATGAGTTACGAAAGATCGGGGCGCACGATGGGGAAGATGAGTTTCATTGGCTCTGGCGTAGCAGGATCTCAGCTTACAATCGGCAAAGCCGCATCTGGCACAAATGGCTTTATCGGTGTGTGCACTGGTGGTATTTGTGGCGTCAACGTTACGGCTCGAATTGGACTGAAGGATTCGAGGTATATGACCTCATCACAGCGGTGGAGTCGAGCAAAGGAAGTGAACGCGGGAAAAAACGGAGGAAGTTAAACAAGCTGAATTTGGAAAGTTGGAATACTTTCCATGAGTTGCGAAATATTCTGATCGCCGAGTTGGAGGAAGTGAATATTCCCTCTAACTGAATGTGAGTAATTGAAGAACAAAGTCCCCGAATGGACGCTGGTCCATTCGGGGACAGTTGTTGAAGCACGCCGAAGCTTAATGCTGTGGGTTGCTGTGCCGGTAATTATCTTGAGCGTCGTCTCGGTTTTCATCCCGCGAGCTAACGTTTGCCACGTCGTCCTGACTCAGGTTGTCGTCATCACCCTGGCTCAGATTCTCGTCATCAACCAATCGCGTCTGATCGCTGTCAAGGGTTGCCCGATCGGCGGGTGACTCGTTCAAAACATTCGGGTCACAACATTTCCGGTTCTCATCCTTGTCATCGTTGGGATTGTCGTTAATGATTCGAACATTTTCGATGTAAGGGTTGTCGCCGTCCCTCGGTGCAAATGCCTTAACACTGCCGTTGTTCGCGAGTGCCAACCCGAAAATGGTCACTCCGACAAGCGTCAGAGCGATTGAGTTAAATCTCGTTTTCATGATGGTCGTCCTTTCTCCTTCAAACTGTTTCTGATCCGCGGCTGTCTCGATCTTTTTCGTCGCCTCGTGCCCGTTAAGACAAACGACGGGGGCGGATCCGCAACCCTCCAGCAAAAAAATATTTTCAAAAGCCAGGGGTTTATTTTTCGCCTGCTCGATTGTTAAAGGAGTATGATGGGCCGCGAAACGCTCAACGCCCTAAGTAATCCATACAACTCAGGCCGACTCTAAACCCGGCCTTTAAATGACCGAAAAGCAAGAGAGGTTGGTCATGAAGAAAAGGGACGATTACTCACCTGAAGTATCTTCACAAGTCGAAGACCACACAGAAATAAACGCAGCAGACGCATTTATCAGGAGATCCGAGGATGGAGTCTCCCTCGATGAAGTCTGCCAGAAGGTAATACGAGCGGCCTGTAAAGCAGCTCATTACCCATACAGAAACTCAGGCGTGCTCCCATTTGAGGATCTTTCTCAAGAGGTGATGCTAAGAATTCTGAATGCCAAGAGGCCGTATCAAGGCAACGAGAAACTCTGGCCCTTCGCCTATAGAATTGCCAAAAACCACCTGATAAATCTCTACCATAAATCCAAACGTTGCAAGAACGCTGCGGAAGTCAAAGCAGGACACGACGAATGCAGGGAGCGCTCAGAAGCTGAAATCCTCGACCATGTGAATCTCGATGCGCGTGAGATCAATCGAAATTACGTAGAAGACCACGAACTCCGCATGATCGCCGCCGAGGAATTCCAGGCGCAACTCACGCCTCGCCAACAAACCATCATGCAACTGCTGGATGAAGGGTATGAACAAACTGAGATCGCAGACAGCTTAGGCGTTTCGCCACAAGCAATTTCGAGGTGTAGAAGTCGTATCAACAGGAAACTCTGGATCTATTTGAACAGTCCCAACCACAAATCGTTTGTTAAGAGCCCTTGAAGGAAAGAGGAGCATGGAGCACTCGGATGTTCCTGCTTTTGGTAATAACGCGGACATCGCAGCAAGGGGCTGCATGATGTCGTAGCTAACTGGAGGTAAAGGAGATGATTGGAAATAATTTGGAAGACATGGAAAACGAACCGCAAAAGCCTGAGGTGCCGGCGCAGTATGTATGCATCGATCCGGCGCAAAAAGCGATGGTGCTTCAGGCGGTCGCCAACTTCGATCGGGAACTTGATGGACCAGTCATGGCCCACCTCGACCTCTGTCTTCATTGTTGTGAACTGGCGGAAGCCATAATTGCAAACTACCGTTCGGCGGCGGGGCGCGCAATGCGACCCGCGCTCAAATCGAAATCTCAATCAGGCTGTACCATCGTTGTCACGCCTATCCCAGTTCCGACCAGGGCCGAAGCTCGGCTCAAATCGAACTAGTTTCGTCGTGACAACGGCACCCGCTCCGGACGTGTAGCAGTCAGCGATCGAACCACTGCTACACGTCCAGGGAAATCAAGCACAAGTAAGGTTGAAAAAACATACCCGCCGTCTGTCTAACAGATAATCGCGGTTTGAAAAGCCACGCCGAATTTACTCTTCATTGCGTGTCTTGGATCGCGGCGGTTAGGAGGCGGCCATGTTGATTAAGGTGATGCGCGCGTTGGAGGCGGCGACTGGTTATCTGTTAGGGGTGATGTGTGCGGGCGTTCAGATCGGGACTATCTTGATCTGTTTATGTATCGTCCTGGCAGTACCGGCGGTTTTCCCTGGATAGGCCAACAGGCGTCAATGAATTGTTGAGGCTGGAGCAATCCAGCCTCAATCGTTTTCAAGTGCAAAAAAACTTATGCATTTTTGTTGGTTACGCATTAGTTGTCTTTGGTACCCCTCCGTTTCCACGCGGGGGCCTCGATGACCTGACCTTCCGACGTCACCTCGATCTCGGCAACCTGGTTGTCTTTCTGTAATTCTGCTTCGTAAACGTATCGGGGACTGGATAGTTTTATTATTTGCCCGTCCTTGAGTTCGGCGTGAATCTCGCCTTTCGCAACGTACTTTATCTTGCCCCCGGAAGCGCCCTTACGAATGGCCTCGAGCGCGGCAGGTGGTACATCTTTGAGTGACACAGCAGTCTCGCGATCGATCACGGATCCATCTTCGGCTAAAGCGATCTCACCCTTACCACTCTTGAATTCGATATCGTAGACCGTAACGCCATTCTCAACCTCACGCGTTGCTTTATCGACGCTACAACCCGGGCAATTAGACTTAATAGCGTGGGCCACGGCCGCTGGAAGTTGCGAGATCTTTAGCTTTTCTTCGCTGGTGCTTTCCTGCATGGCGATCGCGGTTGTCGTGAACACGATTGCCAGCATGACGTTTGTTAGAGATACAAACAGGCGTTTCATGGGGAGACTCCCTTCGTTGTTGTTAGTTCGTCTGTGCGAAGCGCAAAATAGCGAGGAAATTTAGAGTATGCCTGCCCAGAGAGGTTGTCAAATTAGAGCCTCGGGGTTCTTCAGCAGATAAGGGGGTCGCTCCGTTGCAGGTATGCAGTCCGCGATGAATGGCTTTCATTATGCCGCCTTGTGCGGTCAACTCGAAGTCGTCAAAGTGACGATCGATCAGAATTCGAATTCTTGACCACATTGTATATCAGGCATAGACTCCCATCTGTCCGAACTCATGCTGGCAAGTGGAAAACTCTGTCAGCTCACTCTTAGCACTCCCCCACCGAAAGGAGTCAATTCATGAAACGTTACCTCTCCATAAGTGCATGTGTTGCTTGTTTGTCGCTTTCGATAGCTACGGGGCATCACCAGGCGTTCACAGCGAAAAACTCTCCAACTCCATCCCTTAACGAGCCACTCAAAGTACTCAGCGTAAAGCTCAATCCGGCCAAACCTCAACCGAAAGGTGCATCCACTGCGAAAGCTAGCTGGCTCGATGGTCTGGAAGTAGAGATCCAAAACACCTCTGGTAAGGCGATCAGTTACCTGGTGATTTACGTTGAACTATCCGTTGCCGCATCTAAAGAAACGCCCCTAAGAATACCCTTCAGTTACGGTCAAGCGCCTGTGCCAAATGCCAAGTCAGGTAAGGTTGAGATCTTTCAACCTAGAGAGAAGGTCGAGTTGAGGGCCTCCAGGAGTGTCTGTGACAGAATGAGAAAAGAACTCGTCGAAAGCGGACGCGTACCCGCTTCGACTAAGGACCTCCAGACGAATATCCACCTGGTGATATTCGAAGACAAGACCTCCTGGTCGGCCGGGCAGTTATATTTTCCTGTGCCGGCGGACCCCATGAAATGGATAGCTGCTGAAGAACTAACGCGGAACAACTCGCTCGATAGCAGCGCTTTTGGGATGAGCTACTCAAAGGCAAGTTACAATTCAGGTTCCCGCACGCAGCCTTGCTATCGCCATATAGGGTTTCACCTGCAATACTGTTGCGAAGAGCTTTACGTGGGATCAAAAGACTTCGTAGACGATCCAAATGGACATTCTCAACCTAACCTTGTTGAGGCCTGTTGCTCTCCTGGAGATTGCTGTTCCTACTACGAAGTTCAAGGTTGTTCCTGACATGGGTCCAGCTCTCGGCCACGATTCGTACAGTAACTTGTTTTGCTACTGACTGCTCACGCCGTTGAGTAATCAACCCGGCTTGATCCCAAGCGCGAAGCCATTGACCGTGACTTCGACGGGCGCTATCAAGGCGCGGCCGAATTTGGCCGCCCTCTCAGCCTGCGCCGGTTCGCTGCCGATGTTTATCGGTAACATCGCGGTTGAAATTACTGACCTAAAACTCCGTTCGATATTTATGAATTCGATCTCCGTACGCGAAGTGCTAAAGGGTGCGCTCACTAGCGCTAGATGAATAACTTGAAGCGCATCCCGCAACTAGACGCACTTCGCGGAATCGCGATCCTGCTCGTGATCGCTTGGCACTACTTTGCGAACGCCGAAGGAGTGACCCCAGGCTCGCCGCTCGCCTACGCGCAGGCGCTATTCAGGCTAACGTGGTCTGGCGTCGACCTGTTTTTCGTCCTCTCTGGTTTCCTCATTGGGGGCATCCTCCTCGATAACCGGACGGCGGCAAACTATTTCAGGGTCTTCTATGTGAGAAGGTTATACCGGATTCTGCCTCTTTACGGCGTCGTGCTCGCGGCCTTCTATCTGCTCCCGCTCGGGGCGTGGCTCAAGGACGGTGCTGGGCCGTGGTGGATCTACGTGACTTTTACTCAAAACTTTTGGATGGCACAGACGGGCCACTTTACCCCGAACTTTCTGAACGTCACATGGTCGCTCGCCATCGAAGAGCAGTTTTACCTGGCGCTGCCCCTGATGATCCGGTTCACGCCGCCGAGGCGGCTTCCCCAGGTCGCGCTCGCCTGCGCGGTAGCCGCCCCGCTGTTGCGTACAGCTCTTTATCTGTGGCATCCGCACGGAGCGGTGGCCGCCTACGTCCTTATGCCCTGCAGGATGGACGCGTTAATGCTGGGCGTCTTTGGGGCGTGGTTTGTCAGAAATCGTGAGGGAGGGGATCGCCTGTTGTACATTGTGCTTGGCGTTACGTTGCTAGCCGTTCCGCCGCTCGTCGTCGCGAACCAAGGCATCGGCTCGCCGTTGATGTCGACTATCGGCTACTCCTGGCTTGCCGTCATGTACTTTTCGCTTGTGATTGTTGCCGTCCGAAGCGACCGCCCAAGCTTCCGTATGCGTCCGCTGGCATACACGGGCGTGTTAGGGTATGGGCTCTACCTGTTCCATCAGCCCGTCCGCGGGCTCCTTCAGGGTGGACCAGCGCGGCTCAACTATCTGCTCCCAGCCGCCCTCGCTGCAGTCTACGCACTCGCCCACTTTTCGTGGAATCACTTCGAGAAGTCCTTGATCAAACGTAGTCATCGGTTCGCATACAAGCCAGCGCTGAAGTTCCCAAAATCATAGTAGTAGTGGCCGGCATCGAGCGAGTTGGATCTTGTCAGTCTGATTAACCGACCGCATGCGAGTTCCTACGAGAACGAAGGAATCTGGATTCCGCTGAGGATAGCCGCACGAGCACTCCATAGTGCGATGAAGAAAGGCAAAATACGTTTACTACCATTGCACAGGCAACAAAGGAAAATGCTCCGAACCTTACGCGGGAAGAAGTGCTCGAAGCGCGCTTTACTGACTTACTCAAAGACTTGTGTTTGACGATCAAGTAGCTTTGCACGAAAAGTCTGATTTCTCTGTGCAATCTCTGTGTCCTCTGTGTCTCTGTGGTTGTTTTTTCGCACGATTCCTTAGCCACAGAGGCACAGAGGACACAGAGACTGCACAGAGAAGAACTCCGATAAGGACTTTTCGTGCAAAGCCCGATCAATTTATGGATTGGATCGTCGAGGCGTTGCATCAGAGCCACGCAAACAAGAAGCGGTTCAAAGAAGTCGCGATTACTCACTTGCAAGAAGAACAAAACAAGATTCAGAACCGGCTTGATAGGTGATACGACGATAGGCTTGACCGTTTTATTGAACCGGATTTCTTTGAAAGAAGGTTTGGCAGAGAGAAAAGGCCGCCGGAATAATTCCGGCGGCCTTCAAGTCGTGGCTCCCCACAGGTGGACAATCTTCGCAACTTGTTTTTGACGCGAGCGACATTCAACCGGTTGTTAGCCTGCGGCCGGGCGGCCGCCGAAGCCGATGATGTAGCCATCCGGGTCCTCGACATAGAAGCCCTTCGTGCCCCACTCGG
>Ga0209215_1000132_pt1 | contig 20391 bp, 25 predicted proteins | sample TexAe_OM2H0_M2_FD_187938 | JGI IMG/M metagenome (GOLD analysis project Ga0209215, IMG submission 187938) | Forest soil microbial communities from Davy Crockett National Forest, Groveton, Texas, USA - Texas A ecozone_OM2H0_M2 (SPAdes) (version 2) | ecosystem: Environmental > Terrestrial > Soil >...
TCGGATCGTCGATGCGTCGATGATCGCGATCGGCGGCGCCGCGTCGGGTGCGACGACCGTCGACATTCTGGCGACGCTCGCGACGGCGTCGCGCAAGCTGGTGGCGGCGGCGATCGCCGGCCTGACGCAGAGCGCCGTGCTCCGCGCCGGCGCCGCGAACGCGACCGTCCTGGCGGATGGCGCGTCCTTCACGGTAAACGACGCGAACACGGCGATCACCGTCGCCAAGACCGGCAGCGCGCTCGCGACCGCGACGCACGTCGACGTGTCGGTCTCGTACGTCATCGACGAGGTGTAGTCCCGGTGCCACCGTACTGGTCGGTGACGGTCGTCGAGGGTCCAGACGGGACTCCATTGACGCTCGCGCAGGCCAAGGCGCAGTGCACCGTCGACACCGACGTCACGGCCGATGACACGTTGATCCAGGGCTATTTGCCGGTGGCGGCGGAGCTCGTCGAGTCGAGAAGCGAGCGGGCCCTGATGCTGCAGACGTGCGTCTACGAGGCCAGCGGGTTTCCCGATGACGGCGACGCGATCGTGGTGCCGCGTCCGCCGCTCCAGGACGTGACGTCGGTGCAGTACCGGGACACGGCCGGCGTGCTGCAGACGTGGGACCCGAGCCAGTACCGGGTGATCACGACGGGGCGGTTCGGACGCATCGTGCCGGCCCACGGCGTGTGTTACCCCTGCACCGAGGACGCGCCTGACGCGGTCGTCATCGAGTTCGTGTGCGGCTACGCGGACCCAGCGGCTATTCCCTCCCGGTATCAGCACGCGCAGCTGATGCTCATCGCGCATTGGTACGCGAACCGTGAGGCCGTCACCGCCGACACCGTGCACGACGTGCCGCTTGGGTTCGAGGCGTTGATCGGCGCGCCGGCGCGCGTCGATCCACTCTGCTGATGGCTGGCGCTGGCGATCTCCGCGAACGCCTGGTCATCCAGGAGAACGTCTGGCCGGCGATCGCCGTGGCGATCACGCGCGTGGGCACCACGGCGACCGCGACCAGCTCGATCGCGCACGACTACGTCACGGGGGACTACGTGACGGTGGCTGGCGCGACGCCGTCAGGGTACAACGGCCGGTTCCCGGTCACCGTGACGGGGCCGACCACGTTCACCTACGTCGTCGACGGCGCCCTCGTGACGCCGGCGACGGGCACGGTGACCACCACGTTTGCGATGGATGCCCACGGGGCCCGCCGGGACCGCTGGTCGACGAAGACGACGATTCGGGCGCAGCTGCTCCCGAAGGGCGCGAACGAGCGGCTGCAGCAGGCCACGGTCGTGTCGCAGGTCGACCTGCGGTTCAAGGTCCGACGCCGAGGCGACATCACGACGGCCATGCGCGCGAGCTGGCGTCCGAGCTGGCCCGGCGGCCAGGCGCAGACGCTGGAGATTCACGGCGTACTGCCGTTCGGTGACGGGCGTCAGTGGATGGCGCTCGAGTGCGGCGAGGTGGCGACCGTATGACGTATCAGGCGCTCGACGCGGTGAGCGCGGCCGTCTACACGGCGCTCAACGTGCCGGCGGTGACGGCGCTGGCGACTGGCGGCGTCTCCGACGACCCGTCACAGGGCACGGTCTTTCCGTTTATCTGGTTCGAGGTCCGGATGTCGAACGTCGGAGGCCTCGGGTCCGGCGAGCTGCGCGAGGTCGAGGTCGTCGTCCACAGCTTCACGAAGGGGAACGGGCTTCGGCCGACACAGCAGCTCGACGCGCAGGCGCAGGCGCAGCTGACGCATCAGCAGCTGGTCATCAGTGGCTACGAACACTGCGCGAGCGTGTTCTATGACGACACGGTGTCCGTGCCTGTCAGTGAGTTGAACGGCGAGAAGGTGCACGAGGTGGTCTCGAGCTTTCGCCTGGTCGTGCAGGGAGCGTGACATGGGACTGGTGAAGCAGGTGGCGCAAGGGCTCACGGACCGGTTGCTCGATCGGCTCGATCGCGCCGCGGCCGCGCGCTCGAGCGCGGAGGCGTGCCCGTCCTGCGGCGCCGGGCCGGAGCGGCGCATCGAGTCCAACGGCTTCGGCGCGACGTTCGAGCGGATTTGCGGCGCCTGCGGCCACAGCTTTGGTGAGGAATCCCGATGACCTATCGCGTGTTGCCGAAGACCGGCCCGGACCACAGCATCGCCTATCCGATCGGCGCGGCGTTCGCGCGGATCCTGGCGGCGCCGGCGGGCAGTGAGGAGCGCGCCCGCATCCGCGAAGAGGAAGCGGCGGCCGGAGGTATCAAGGTCGCGCGCGCCGGCGACGTCGTCGACGACCTCCCGCAGACGAGCGTCGATGCGCTCCTCGAGGGCGGGGACATCGAGCGCGTGGTCGACGTCGACCCGCGCGACGAGAGCGAGGAGTTGTAAATGGCCAAGTTCGGCGGAGCCGATGCGGCGTTCTTCCTGATCGACGGCTACTCCGTCCTCGGCGTGGTGACGGAGATCGCCGACGAGCAGGAAGTCGTCACCGAGGATGCCAAGCCGCTCGGGTCGAAGTATCCGAAGCCGACACCGACAGGCGACCTGCTCGCGACGCTGTCGCAGAGCGGGTTCTTCGACGACGCGACCGACAGCATCAACGATGCGCTGAGCGGTCAGCAGGGCACCGCGCGCGTCGTGAACTACGGCTTCGAGGGCAACACCAAGGGCAAGACCTGCGTCGGCCTGTCGGGATCCTACGCCAGCAAGTACACGCGCGTGATCTCGAAGGGCCAGCTGCACAAGGCGAACGCCAGCTACTCCATCGCCGGCGTCGTCGAGCGGCCGCTGATCCTGCACGAGCTCGCCGCCGAGGCCGGAGACGGGAACACCGAGGGCGCCGGCTCGCAAGACGGCGGCGCGAGCTCGGCGAACGGGGGATCCGGGTTCCTGCAGGTGTCGTCCGTGACGCTGTCCGGTCGGCCGAACGTGACCGCGAAGGTCCGACACTCGGCCGACGACGTGACCTACGCGGACCTGATCACGTTCACCGCGGTCACCGCGCGCACGGCCGAGCGCAAGACCGTGGCCAGCACCGTCAATCGGCACCTGGCGACGTCCTGGGCGTGGGGCGGCGCGGGCGGTGCCCCGAGCTTCACGTTCATGATCGCGTTCCATCGGAACGCGTAGGAGAGGACCACGACGTGCCCATGAGAGCGGGAGACGCGCAGCGCCTGGCCGACATCCTCGAAGCGACGATCGTCGCCGAGCGCATGTTCATGCGCCTGCAGTTCGATGCGGATGGCGACAGCGCGCACGGGAAGGCCGAGATCGACGCCGCACAGGAAGCGCGGCGGAACGCGATCGGTCTGCGCAAAGCGATCGAGAAGTGGCCGGTCACGGTACCGGCGACGACGTAGCAAGTTCGAACGGTAAGGACAGGTTCGCCGGAATGGTTCCGCTCTCCTCGAGGAGAGCGCGCCCAGGCCGCGCCGCCCTGTGAGTCCACAAGACGTGACGCACAAGGAGCGGTGAGATGGCCAAGTACGGGGGCAAAGATTTCGCGCTGTCATTCGCAGCGCAGGTGATGACGGCGCACATCCTGTCGATCAACGGCTTCGACGTCGAAGCGGTGACGATCGACGGCAAGCCGTTCGGGACGGCGTATCCGAAGCCGATCCCCACGGGCGACGTCAACTACTCGGACATCGAGGTCAGCGGCCTCTACGACGACACGGCCACGACAGGGCCCGATGCGGTGTTCCGCGGCAACATGCCGACGGGCCCGGCGTCGGCGGCCTCCGCGCTCGTGCTGACGTGGGGCGGCGCGAAGACGTCGACCGGCACCGCCTTTTGCGTGAAGTACACGCGCAAGGTCACCAAGAACCAGATCACCGAGTTCACCGCGACGCTCCGCATCAGCGGTCAGATGACGGAAGCGTAGTCGCACGAGATCCGGCCACGAGTCAATGACGACTCGGCCGATTGCGCCGGCGGATGCGCGCGAGCTCGAAACGCTCGCCCCCTCCGCCGGCTTCATCACACGAGGAGAAAGAGACCCATGGCACTCGTATCGTTCCTGCCCGCGCAACGGGTGGAGATTCCCCACGAACCCGGCAACTGGATCGAGTTCCGTAAACCGTCAGGCGCGGTCGTGCGCGAAGCGCGTCGTGTCGTCGAATCGGAAGGCCGGAAGGGCGTGCGCGACTTCGGCGCGGAGATCGTGAAGGCGTTCACCGGCGGCGATGACGACGACGCCGCCGTGCGACGGACGGCGAAGCTCGCCAAGCAGCAGGAATACGACCCGAGCTCGTTCGACCGCACCACGCTGCTCGCCGGCTGCGCGCTGGACGGGAAGGACGTGAAGGGCGCGATCGTCGCGTGGGGTGGCGACAGCTACACCGGCGCCGACGGCAAGGCCGTCCCGGTCATGCGCGAAAGCGTCGACGACCTGGACGAAGCCACCGCGCAGTGGGCGCACGAATACGTCGTCGGCCTGATGAAGCCGCCGACGCCGGAGGTGGACAAAAGCCCTGCTGCGGCAGCTGCACCAGGCGCTTAGCCAGCAGCGCGACGAGGACGGCGAGCGCATCGCGCCGCCGTTTCTCTGGCTGGTGTCCCGGCTGTGCGAGGAGTTCGGCGGCTGGCCGACACGCGCGCTCTGGGAGCTCGAGCACGACCCGGACGGGATGGCCGTCAAGATTCTCGGCCTTCGCAGCTATGCCGCGGCGCGCCGGGAATACCAGGAGGCCTCGAAGAAAGACGCCGCGGCGGTGAAGGCTGCGATCGAGCGGAACCCGATGGTGACGCAGGTGATCGACATCGAGCACGAGCTGGTGGCCGAGGAGCTCGAGCGGCGCAAGGCCGCCGCGATCGCCAGGGCCATGGCAGAGGAGATCTAGAGCGGATGGCGTCGCGGTACAAGCGGTCGTGGAGCGATGCGGCGATCCAGGGGCAATCCCTCTCGGGCGCGACGGCCGCGCTCCGCGAGCTCGATCAGATCCTCGGGCTTGAGGACGACGTCCGCGACGACATTCGCACCTGCACCGAGGATGCGCACCGCGACGCGCTCGCGCGCTGGAACGCCAGCGCCGGGCAGTCTTCGCGCAACACGCTTGATCGGTCGGGCGCGCGGCGTACCACCAGTCGGACGCAGCGGTATCGCGAGGCCATCGGGCGGATCTTCTTCGACGACGGGATGACCGGCAAGGTCTTCGTGCGGTTCCCGATCAGGGGCTCGAAGGGAGACCGGCCGGTGAACCTGCCGCTGTGGCTGGAACACGGCACGCGATACATGTCCGCGCGGCCGCACCTGATTCCCGCGTTCGAGATCGCAAAGCGGAAGCTCGAGCGGCTCATCGAGCGTCGGCTGAACGCTGCCCCGCGAGGCTGACCCATGGCCAACATCGTCCACACGATCAAGCTCGTTGCCGACGCGAAGAAGGCGATGGACGACGTACGCCTCTACCAGGATCAGATCGTCTCGACCGCGCAGACCGTGAAGCGCCATGAGGCGACGCTGAGCGGCGACAAGATCTTGAAGTCCGCGAACGACTGGACGGCGGCCGTGGCCAAGCTGGGTGGCGCGACGAAGGACGCGGCGACGAACGAGCAGCTCCTCGCCGGCGTCGCCAAGCTGTCGGCATCGGAGAAACAGCGGATCAACGGAATCCTCACGGAGGCGATCGAGAAATACCGGCTGCTCGGCAAGGAGGCCCCCGCCGCGATGGTGGCGGCCGCCAACGCGACGAAGAAGGTTCCGGCGGAGACCAGCCGCCTGACTTCCGCGCTCAACTCGCTCAACTCGGTGGCCGGACAATTCGGCCTGGCGGTATCGGCGGGGTCGGTGATCGCGTTCGGCAAGTCGATCCTCGACGCCGGCGACGCTATCGTGAAGACGTCGGATCGAACCGGCCTGCTGCTCAGTGAAGTTCAGAAACTGCAGTACATCGGGGGCCAGGCGGGCAACTCCCTCGACGAGCTCACGAGCGCGGCGAATCAGATGCAGGATCGCCTGACCAGCGGCGACAAGTCCGCCGTCGGCGCGGTGAAGGCCCTGGGTCTGAATCTCCAGACGCTGCGGAACGAGAGCCCCTATCAGCAACTCGAGTCCATCGCGACCGCGATGGCATCGATTCAGGATCCGGCAGAGCGCGTCACGGTCGCGATGGACCTGTTCGGCAAGAGCGGCGCCGCCATCATGCCGACGCTGATCAGCGACTTCAACGAGCTGGCGGCTGCGGCTCCGGTCATGTCGGATGAGACCGTCCGATCGCTCGACGACGCCGGCGACGCGATCGCGCGGCTGAAGTCACAGACCCAAGTGCTTGGCGCGGGGATGGTCGAGTTGTTCTCGCATCTCGGCGACGGGATTGTGCTCGGCCTCTATCCCGCGCTGGCGAAAGTTCTCGACGCGTTGGCAGCGGTGCCTGCAGCGCTCCTGAAGATTCCCGGAGCGGCGAAGGTCATTCCGAACCTGCAGCGCGACACCGACAGCTTGCGTCAGTCGGCGCAGTGGTTCCGTGACGCGGCCGATGCGCAAGGCCGCCAACTCGACGTCGTCGCACAGAAGGCCGAGCAGGCGCGGCATCCGATCCGCCGTCTCGCGACGGCTCACACAGAGGCGGCGGCCGCCACCAAGCGTCACGAGAAAGCCGTCACCGAGCTGACTCCGGAGGCACAGCACGCGAGCGATCTCTTGGGGCGCGCGAAGGATCACGAGGCGGAACGGGTGAAGTTCGCCGAGAGCGCGTGGCGCAGCTGGGAGCAGACGGTCTCAAAGGCCTTGCAGAACATTCAATCGAGCCCTGTGCTGCTGAAGGGCCGCGATCTCTCGGGCCTTGTGCCGCAGATCGATGCGAGCGGCGCCGGCAACCTGGCCGGCTTCACGCTGCCGCCGGCGGCGAAAGCAGGATTCTTCGCGTCCATCTTCGGGTCGCCGGCCGACTTCGGCAAGCAGATGACGCTAACGATCATGGGCGCGCTCCAGGGCGGCGGCAATCCCTTCGCCGCGGCGAGCGGCGCGATCGGTTCGACACTCGGCGCCGGCGTCGCCGGCAAGTTCTCTGAGCGGTTCCTGAAGGACGGTGCGGGCGGGCTGTTCACCAAGGCCCTCGGCGGCGTGCTCAGCTCCGCCCTGCCCGTCGTCGGCTCGCTCGTCGGCCCGCTGGTCAACAAGGTCTGGGGACACTTCTTCGGCACGGCGGGCCGCGACGCCGTGAAGGACTTCGCCGCCGACCATGGCGGTTTTGACGAGCTGCACCGCGAGCTGCTCGAGGTGGGCGATGCCGGCGAGGCGATGTGGATTCGCATTACCCAGCGCGTCGGTCGCAATGACGCCGAGGGCGCCCGAGCGGCGATCGCGGCCGCGAACGACCTGCTCGAGGAGCACCGCCGCAAGACCGAGGAGGCCGCGACCGCGGCAGAAGAGGCGGCCCATGCCGTCACCGTGGCGCAGCAACAGGCGGTTGACGACGCGAAGGCCGCGCTGAAAGCGCTCGACGACGAGATCGCGGGCCTGCAGAAGTCGATCGACAGCGAGGCGCCCGAGGAAGTGATGGGCGTCGTCGAGGCCCAGGCGCGCGCCCGGCTCGACGCGCTGAAGAAGGAGCGCGATGCCGCCGCGCAGCACGTCGAGGAGGTGCAGGACGCGCTGACGGAATCGCTCGACCACGTCGCCGCGGCGATCGAGAAGATTCCCCACGACATCGAGATTCGCGTGAGGACCTCGTACGACGGCACACCAGGCGGCGCGCCAATCCCGATGGCCGACGGCGGCGACTTCATAGTGACCAGGCCGACGCTGTTCCTCGCCGGCGAAGCCGGGCCCGAGCGCGCGACGTTCACGCCGCGCGGCCAGGCGCGCAACGGCGGCACCACGATTCTGCAGCCAGTCGCCGTCAACGTCGACGGCCGCCAGTTCCTGCAGACCCTCATCGACGTCTCGCACGCGGAGGGCGCGCTCTAGCCGTGGCCGTCTACGTGTTCCAGGTCAACGGTGTCACGAAGGACCTGCAGCCGGGCTGGTCGATCCAGGAGTCCGGGAACGGGCGCAACCGGATGCAGTTCGCGGTGCTGTCGCTCGACGGCAGCTTCCGCATCGTCAACGACGACGTCGTCACGTTGACGGAGGACGGCACCACGATCTTCGGCGGACTCGTCGACGCGCCGGCGGAATCGGGCTTCGCGGGCTCGAGCGCGTCGGACGCGATCGAGCAACGCCTCAGCGCCTTCGACTTCAACGTCTACCCGTCGCGCATTACGGTCGGCGCCGATACCGACCGGCCGTCCGAGTCCCTCGAGGCGCGCCTGACGTGGATCGCGGGATTGCTCACCGCCCAGGGCGTCAGCGTGTCCGGCGCTCAGGTGACCGGGCCGACGCTGCCCGCGGCGTCCTACACCGCCGACCAGTTCCTCGTCGACGTCCTGAACGATACGGTGGCACTGGCCAGCGGCACGGGCGCGACGTCGTGGGTGTGGAACGTCGACTACTCGAAGGAACTTAGCGCGGTGGAGGCCGGCACCGCCGCGGCGCCCTTCAACATCACCGACGGCGACGACAACGTCATCGGCGATGTCACCGTCGAGCAGCCGCGGCCGGCGACCTTCGCGAACTACATCATCCTGCTCGGCGGCCAGGGCACGCGCGACGTGTCGGATACGTTCTCCGGCGACGGCGTCACGACGACGTTCGCACTGACCTACTCGCTCGCCGCGAGCTACGGCTACGTGACGGTCAATGGCGTCTTCGAGACGCTCGGCACCGGGGCGACCTGGACGTACGACAGTGCGACGAACAGCATCACCCGCGCGTCGGCGCCGCCGGCGGGCACCGACAACATCGTCATCACCTACGTCGGCCAGTTCCCGAAACGCGTCGTCGCCGACAGTGGCGTCCCCGCGGCGAACCGGCGAGAGCGCGTCTACAAGAAAACCGATGTCTTCGACGTCGCCATCATGCAGGCGCTCGCGGAGTCCTACCTGACGCGGGATTCCCAGGAGCCGAAGACGGTGCGCTACGGCGCCGCCTTCGACAAGACGGAGCTGCACCCGGGGCAGACGCAGACGATCACCAACACGAAGCGCAACCTCTCGGCCGTGACGGTGCTGTTCACGGACGTGCAGATCCGCCACATCGCCGGCGACCTGGTGCAGCGCCAGGTGACGGCCGTCACGACGACGCGTCTGCCGGCGACGATTCGCGAGCAGTTTCAGCAGGCGTTCGGGGGCGGCGGCGGCGCCGCGAGTTCCAGCGGCATCACGATCATCACGGGCGGCACGTTCCTGTCGTCGCCGGCGTCCCTTGGCGGCAGCGACATCACGTGGCGCGCGTGCGACACGGCGACGCGCGTGCCGAACGCACAGCCCTACGACGCACCCGCGACCATGGCCGTGACGGTGAAGGGGCTCGTGTCGTCGCGCACCGCGCAGAACGTCACGGTGATCTTGTGGGACGAGACGGACGGCGCCGTCGAGTTCTCGTCCGTCGTGGCGGCGACGTCGACGCCGACGGCGTTCTCGTTCACCGGGACGATCGCCAGCGGGCATCGGTATTGGCTGTATGTGCAGGCGGGGACCGCTGGGATCTCGGCGACCGCCTGCGGACAGGTGGCGGCATGACGCGACGAGTGTGGGTGTGGATCGTCCTGGTCTTGGCGGTAGTCGCGAGCGGCGCGCCGGCGGCCGCGCAGGATTCGCAGGCCTTCGACAAGGTCTATCTCGGCTCGGCCGGCTGCACGCTGCGCACCGGATCGGGATCGCCCGAGGGGTCCTTGACGGGATCGGTCTGCGACACCTATGTGAACAGCGCGACGGGCGACGTCTACACGAAGCAGTCCGGCACCGGGAACACCGGCTGGACGATCGTCCCGCGGCTCGCGGCGGCGAACAGCTGGACCGGCGTACAGACGTTCAGCGCGCAGATCCTCGCCGCGGACGGCACCGTGAGCGCTCCGGCCTATGCGTTCGGCAGCGCGCCCGGGACCGGCATGTATCTCAGCGGAAGCTCGCTGCGGTTCTCCCGTGCGGGTGTGCTGGCGGCGCTCTTTGAAAGTTCCAGCACGCCGCGGCTTCAGCTCCTGTTCGGCCTCGACCTTGGCGGAAACGGTGACGCCAACCTATACAAGGACGCGGCGAACGTCATCGCGCAGCGCAACAGCACTAGCAATCAGGCGTTCCGGGTCTACAACACCTATACCGACGGCAGTAATTGGGAGCGCGGCGAGCTGACAACCTCGGCGACCGAGTTCCGGGTCGGCACGCACGCCGCAGGCACGGGCACCGTTCGCAATCTCGTATTCGCGACGGGCGGCAGTGGCCGCTGGGTGGTGAACGCAGCCTCGACCGGGTTCGTCCCTTACAACGACAACACAAGCGACATCGGCACGGCGTCGGCCCGCGTGCGGGCACTGTTCCTCGGCGCGAACGGGAACACGAGCCTGACGACGAGCGGCGCGTGGGTGCTGAGCGGATCGCCCGGCGGCGTGAGTGCCTCGACGCGCTACATCTCGGGCGGCGGTGCGTCCAATGCCTGGTATGTCAACGTGCCGACCGGCGGCACGACCTACTTCGCCGTCAACGAGACCGAAGTCGCGCGCGTCACCGGCACGGGCTTGACCTTGGCCGGGACCGGGACGTTCAACTCCACGACGGCGACGGCGGGTGACGCGACGTTCGCGGCGAACGTGGGCACCTCGAGCTTCGTGTCGCAGACGACCGGCTGGCGCGCGACGGCCGCGGGGGCGCTCGACGTGCGCTACCTCTACACCGATGAGATGCGCGCGAAGCTATTCACGGCCGACCTCGAGAGCGTGCTCGCTGGGTCGTCGCGTGTCACGAAATCGTTCTCGGTGGTCTCGCAAACTTTCACCTGTCCCGCGCTGAGCGGCACGTCGACCCTGTGGGTGAAGGACGCGCCCACCTACGGAGATGCCGCGGTGTTCGTGTCCGGCGACTCGGTGGTCATCCGGTCGCAGACCCGCAGTGCGTTCGGCCCGTTCACCATCAGCGATTGCGTCGGCGTCGTTACCAGCTACGCCGACGGCAGCGGCGCGAACGCCGGGCAGCAGTCGTGGACCTTCACGCGTAACGCGGGCGGCAACGGCGGCGCGATGTCGGCCTCGACGACCGTCGCCGTCAACGAGCTGGTGCAGGACTTGGGCACGACCGGCAACGGCTACGTGGAAACGACGGCGGTGGACGGCGCCGCGGGCGTCAACGCGCCCTATACGCAGATCGTGACGTGGGCCACTGCGCCCGTCAGCGCGAACCTCACAACCAGGTGTCGCCTCGGCAACCTGCGCGGGCTCACCTCGGTCACGGAATACGGACTGTTCTGCGGCAACTTCAGCGGCAACGCCTTCGTCCGCTTCAGCGACCAGAACGCGGAGATCCGCGGCATCCCGCTGAAGCTCTACGACGGCGGCACCGAGACCGTGCGGCTCGACGCGAGCGTGCCGTCGTTCGCCATGGGGTCGACGCTGCCGAGCGCCTTCGGCACCGGCACCGGCATCTGGATGGGCAAGGACACGACCTACAAGTTCCGGGTCGGCGACCCCGCGGGCAACCGGCTGTCGTATGACGGCAACCTGACACTGGTGAGCGCGAACCTCACCATCGACAGCAGCGGCGTCACCGTCGCGCCGAACACGGTGCCCGACACCTTCACGACGGTGCGCGCGTTCAACTTCACCGGCGGCGGGAATTGGGGCACGGGCGGCTGGTCGAACGGGCAGGACCGCGGCGTGATCATCGCCAACGAGCGCAACACCGCGACGGCGGGCGACACCGCCTACGTGAGGCTCGTGAGCTCGGCCAGCAACGCGAGCACCGCCGAGGATACGTATCTCACCCTGAAGTCGCACACGACCTCGACGAGTGGCGAGGCGAAGCTCAAGGCCTACACCGTCGACATCGGGAACGACTTCACCTCGGCCGGGCCAGGGAACGGTGTCCTCCGGCTCGTGAACGGCGTGCTGAAGTTCGGGCACCCGACGTCGGCGTCGTGGCTCCTGACGTTCGACCCGAACACGTTCAGCTCGGGCTATCTGTTCTCGATCGGCAACGGCTCGGCCTTGACCACGACGGAAGTCAGCGGCGCGGTGCGCGCGAAGGATTGGGTCAGCGGCCTCGCGTCGGGCCTCGGGCTCGAGACCGGCATCAGCGGCGGGCAGGGCTACGTCATGGCCTACAACCGAACCTCGTCGGCCTACGCGACCCTGAACCTCGTGTCGGGCTCGACCACGATTGCGCTCGACGGCTCGACGGTCGCCATCGCCGGGCCGGTCACGACGACCAGCACCATCAAGGAGCGCAGCCGGTCGACCCCGATGGGCGAGTGGATTTCCGTCGCTTACAGCGCCGGGAGTTACACCGCCGGAAGCTCGATGACGTGGACCGTCGACAGCGGCGACGTGCAGGTCTACGCCTACACCCTCGTCGGCAAGATGATGACGGTCGCGTTCGGCGTCAACACGACCACGGTCGGCGGCACCGCTGCGGCCGACCTGCGGATTGCGATCCCTGGCGGGTTCACGGCGGCGAAGGTGGTCGACTCGACCTTCAACTACTACGACGGCGCGACGGCCAGCACCGGCCTCGCGCGCGTGAGCACCGGGTCCGGGCTTATCTTCCTGTTCCGCTCGATTGCCGCGCCCGCGTGGGTACTCGGCACGAACACGACCTATGTCACCGGCACCATCACGTTTGAAATCAGCTAAGGAGAGGACTGCAATGCAACGACTCGGATACATCGGACTGGCGCTCGCGGCGACCGTGCTTGCGCTCGCCTCGCGCGCCCCCGCGCAGGAGAAGGTCACGCTCTCAGCCCCCGTGTTCGTCGACGCCGGCGCGACCGACTTCCGCGTGGCGTCGATCTACCTGAAGCGCGACCACCCAGACGGCGCCGCCGAGATCCGCGTCATCTTCCGCGAAGTCACCGGGAGCGGGTTCGTCTTGCACGGGCGGGATCTGACGTGCAGCTACGCCGGGCCGGACGCGGAGACCCTCCTGCGGCAACTTAACACCATGAACCTATCTACGACCAGCCTGGAGAAGCGCGTCACGACGCGGTGTCAGGCAGACAACAAGCTCGGCGCGGGGACGATCACCGGCACCCCGCAGTAGGAGGACAAACGTGAAGCGATACGTGATCGGAATCGTGCTCGCGCTGGCGCTCGGAGGCGTCGCGTTCGCGCAAGAGAAGAAGGACGACGCTCCGAAGGCGCCGGCACTGACCGAGGTGCAGAAGCTCCATGTGCAGAACCTCGCGCAGCGGCTCGAGCTCGCGCAGACGCAGATTCGCGCGGCGCAGCTGGAATACGAGCGCACCGCGCAGACGCTGACGCAGCTTGTCCAGGCGCTACAGGTGCCAGGCTATGACCTGAACCTGCAGGCGCTGGAGTACGCGAAGAAGCCGGAGCTCGGGAAGGCGCCGGAGAAGAAAGAGGACCCGCCGAAGTAACGGGTCAGGTCTTGGGCGAACCCCGCCGCTGGCCGGCGACGGGGTGAAGGGTCTCGGCAGGGGCCCCGCCCAATCGTAAAACACACATCCTGCCATCGCACGGGACTGCCGCCCGTTTCGCGCCTCACGCGCGAAGCGTTGGCGGCTTTTTGTATTTGAGGAACCCGACGGGGAACAGCCATGGAGATCACCACGAGCGACCTGCTGCAAATGCAGGACGCCATCACGTCCACGGTTCGGCACGAGGTCGGCCAGGCGCGCCAGGAGTTCAGGGCGCAGCTCTCTGACGTCCGGGTCCGCACCGATCGACACGAGCGCGACATCGCCAGGCTGCAGGCGCGGACCAGGGGGGCGGCGCGTCGTGTTGTGAACAGCCTGTCCCCGAAGCAGAAGGCGGCGCTCTGGTCGGTCGCTATCACTGCCGGTGGTGCGGCGCTCGACGGCCTGCGACACATTGTGGTCGCGATCATCGGCCTCTACGCGAAGGTCGTCCGGCTGCCATGACGCGGGCTCCCTGGCCGATCGCGGGCACGGATCTCACCTCACAGATTCGCTGGATCGTCTGGCGTCTCGAGGGCGGCGATCGCTACGGCACCACCGTCACGACGGCACGCCACGATCGGGGTCGCGAGACGATCGCCGGCCTCACCTGGCGGTGCTACTCCGAGGACTACCTGCGGCTGCCGCGCGGCCAGCGATGTCCGCTCGCGCAGTTCCAGGCGCTCACGCTCGACGACGTCGTCGAGGTGATGAGCGAGGTGTTCGCGCTGCGCACGAACCTCTGGAGGATCGCGAACCCGCGACTCCGCCTGGTCGTGATCGACTACGCCATCAACGCCGGCGCCGACGACGCGATCCCGGCGCTGCAGCGGGCCGCCGGCGTGTCGGCCGACGGCATCTTCGGACGGCAGACGGAAGCGGCCGTGAACGCCGGCGACGTCGAGGCCCTGCGCGAGGCCGTCATGGCCGACCGCTACGCGAAGGCCGCGCGGGAGGTCCTGAGGGACCGCGAGCAGCTCGCCAACCTGCTCGGGTGGATCAACCGGTTCGGCCAGGTGCTGCAGTGGCGGCCAGGAGCGGCCGCATGAAGCCGTTCGCCTATCCCCACGATCACGAACGCGCCGGCCTGCGCGACTACTTGCCATCGCCGCGGCGCCGGCGTCGCTGGCCTCGGCTCATCGCGATCGCGATGGCGGGCGCGGCGATCGCCGCTGCGGCCGTGACGCTGGCGGCCGCCGAACCTGTCGCGCTGCAGGTGCGTCCGCGCGTGATGCTGCAGCGCGGCGACATTCGGATCGAGGCCCGCGTCCCTCGTGACGTCCGCAACCAGATCCTCGCGATCGCGTGGAGCTCCGACGTCGGCTCGGCCGGCGTCACCCAGCGTCCGCTCGAGGGCGAGGACGCGCCCGTGCTCCACGTCCTCGAGCTGCGCTCCCAGCCAGCCGCCAATTACCGCTTCGTGGCCACCGTGTACGACCGGGCCGGCAAGATTCGCGGCCGCACGGAAGCCACTGTTCAGATCCCCGACATCCAGGAGCCCGTTCGATGAACCGATGTGTTGCGTTGCTCTTCTCGCTGGTCCTCATCTCCGCCCCGCCGGCGGCCGCCGTCAGTCTCAATGCCGCCGGGCACGTCGCGCACGGCGTCGGCAGTCACACCATCGCGATCGACAACCGGGGTCTCGCCGCCGGCGGCGCCGCCGAAGCCTCGCTCTGGTACGACGCGACACGGGTCATCTACACCGACACCGACCTGCAGCTGGCGCTCATCGACGCGGACGGGCGCCGCGAGGTCGTCTCGCCTGGCGGGAACACGATGCGGGCGGGCGGGGGCGTGTGGGCGGCCTGGCGTCCGGACATCGGGCTCTACACGTCGACGGGCCTGCAGCTGCCGCGCGCGGGCCTGCGCGACGTCGGCCCGGACGGCGCGATCGGGTACGTCCCGGACTATCAGTCGGGCCTCGGGGTGACCGTGCGCGAGCGCGACGGCCGGGAATGGCGGCTGAGCGATGGCTTCGTGCTCGACCTCGAGCTGCTCGGCGGCGGACGCGCGATCTGGCAGGACGCGGTGACCGCGAAGACGATCGGTCTGCCGCCCGTGACGACGATCACCCCGCGCGTGTGGCGGCCGCGGGCGGCGTTTATTCGTGGGGAATGGTGGGTCACCTACTGGACCGACGGGCAGCTGGTCCTGCATCCGTTTGCGTCGACCCGCGGCTACCGGATTCGCCAGGGCGACGACGCGTTCAACCATGACGTGGTGGGGCTCGGCGACTCGACGGCGCGGATCGCGTTTGCGACGAACGCCGCCGAGACCCCGGGTAGCGTCGTGGTCCAGGACATCGACGTCGCGACGGCGCCACGGGTCGAACTCGCGCCGACGATCGCGCCACCACCGGCCCCTGAGCCTCCGCCGACCAGGCCGGTACGTCCGCCCGCGCAGGAGCCCGCCTCGCTCGCCGGGGATGTCGCCACCGCGCGCCAGGCCTACCCAACGCCCATGACGCCGGCGCAGCTCGCGGCCCTGCTGAACGCCGTCGCCTGGCAGCACCGCGCGGAGGGCTGGGGGCTGCTCAGCAAGCCGGCTGGCAACAACTGCCCAGCGCCGTCGGGGGTCTTGGTCGCGTGCGACATCCTCGTGCATCGGCCGAGCGGCCTGCACTTCGACGTTCTGGGCGACGCGGAAGGCGCGGCGCGGCCGTCGTGGGGCAACGCGGGCCCGATCGACATGTCGCGCTTCATGGCGCCCGTGGAACCGGCAGGCGCAGGCCCGTCGCCGGACCCAGATCCCGAACCGCCGACACCGGCGCCGCCCGCGGTCGACCTCTCGGCCGTGCTGTCGCGGCTGGACGCGCTCGCGCGCCAGATCGCAGACCTGCGCGCCGATGTCGCCGAGGTGCGCGAGCAAGTCATCACGATCGGATCGCATCCGGTGGTGTTGCCGCCGATGCTGTTTCCCGAGTACTCGGGTAAGGTCCTGGGCCAGACGATCACGCTGAGGCCGCGCCAGTGACGGCGCTCTCGCTCGGCGACTTCGTCGTCGCGGAGGCGTGGCTCCTCCTGCTGTTTCTCGTCACGTTTGGCGCGGCGCTCGCCATCGTGCTCGTCGCCGGCGCGCGCGCGTGCTGGAGGCGGCCGTGATGCCGTTCCTGCCCGTCCAGGGCACGGACGGCTGGGAGGTCGACGACCCAGATCCGCGGCACCCGCGCAACTGGTGGCGGGAGGGATCGTTGCTCGTCGAGGAGCTCGCGCAGCACGGTCTCGAGCTCCTCGGTGCTGACGACCCCTTCGTCTGGTCGACGGATCTCGACGGCGCGAAATTCTGGGAGCGATGGCCGTGGTTCCGCTCGCGAAAGGACAAGCGCGATTGGCTCGCCGGCAGCAAGGCGCTGCGTTGGTACCTGCTGCGGTACTGGCCGCTCGATCGGCCGCGGCCGCCGCTGGTACTCGTGACGCATTCACACGGCCTGCAGGTGGCGCTCTATGCCGCGGCCGCAGGCCTGCGCATCGACTATCTGCTCGACATTGCCGGGCCCGTGCGCGGCGATGTCCTCGAGGAGACCGCCGCGGGCTTGCAGAACATCGGCCACTGGATGCACGTCACCGACGGCGAGGGCGATCTGATCCAGGGGCTCGGCCGGATCGGTGACGGCCACGTCGGCGGCGCCGTGCAGCTGCCCGCGAGCGTCGAGATCGTCGAGATCCCCGACATCGATCACTCGGAACTGCTCTCGAATCCGCAGCTGGTCCCCTCGGCGTGGCGCGAGTACGGGCTGCTCGATTTTCTCCTCGAGGCGGAGGCCTCCGCGGCATGACCGATCGGATCTTCGACGAGGCCTCGACGAACGCGCAGCTCGAGAAGCTCCAGCAGCTGCCGGCGGCGGAGCAGGGCGGTGTCGGCGTGGTCGTCGAGAACGGCGACGTCGGCGTCACCGGCGCCGTCAGCAAGCAGCTCGGCACACGCGGCTGGTTCGTCCAGGGCGAAGGGTCCTGGATGCGGCGCTCGGGCTATCGCGTCGCGGGGTGGTTCGGATGGAAGAAACCGAATTCGTGATGTCGGTCGGCGACTTCTTCTGGTTGCTCGAGCAGCTCCTCGGCGCCGACCGTGATCGTCCGATCGCACAAGAGGATTTGAACAATCTCGCGGACCTCGTCAATGCGGCGGCGCCGGATTTGACTGCCAACTAGGGCATTCACGCGGTTGCACAGCGTGGCGCTCGGAACCCCCCAGATCTTGGGCTGTTAAGCTCCCAAGACACGAGTGCCGACGTCAGTAAACAGTGAACCATCTTTTCTACGGCGATAACCTCGACGTTCTCCGGCGGCACATCGCCGACGAGTCCGTCGACCTGGTCTATCTCGACCCGCCGTTCAAGAGCGCTCAGTCCTACAACGTACTGTTCGCCGAACGCGACGGAACTCAAGCTGCGGCGCAACTGCATGCGTTCGAGGACACTTGGCAGTGGAACGAAGACTCGGCGCGTGCGTACCAGATGATGGTCGAATCGGGCGGACGCGTCTCCGCGGTTCTGCAGGCGTTTCGCACCTTCCTCAATACCAGCGACATGATGGCGTATCTGTCGATGATGGCGCCGCGGCTTGTTGAATTGCGCCGCGTTCTGAAGTCGACGGGCAGCCTCTATCTGCACTGCGACCCGACGGCCAGCCATTATCTAAAGATCCTGCTCGACGGAATCTTCGGACCAGAAGGGTTCACGAACGAAATCATTTGGAAGCGCTACGGAGCACACAGCAACTCGCAAGTGTTCGGCGCAGTCCACGACGTGATCCTCTTCTACACGAAATCGAACGACCACACGTTCAACCGACAGTTCCAGCCGTACGACCCCGCGTACGTCGCCGAGCGATTTCGCTTCACCGACCCAAACGGTCGCCGCTGGGCGGAGCAGAATCTCAATAACCCGGCGCGGCGGCCGAATCTAACGTACTCGTTCAAGGCGAGGAACGGGCTGATCTATCAACCGCCGCCGAACGGCTGGAAGTACACCCGCGAGCGCATGCGGGAACTCGACGAGGCGGGCAGACTTCACTATCCCGCGAAACCCGGTGGCCGACTGCGGCTGAAGAGCTATCTGGATGAAATGCCTGGCTTGGCAGTGCAGGACGTGTGGACCGATTTGACGGCTCTCGGAGGAACGAGTCCCGAGCGACTCGGCTACCCGACGCAGAAGCCTGAGGCGTTGCTCGAACGGATTGTTCGATCGAGCACCAACGAGAACGATGTCGTGCTTGATCCCTTTTGCGGGTGCGGCACCACCATCGCAGTCGCGCATCGCCTGAATCGTCAGTGGATTGGCATCGACATCACACAGGCGGCGATCGTTGTCATCAAGCAACGATTCCATGATCGGTTCGGAATCGAAATTCCCTGCGAGGTCCTGGGCGAGCCGACATCCGTGCCTGATGCCGAAGCTCTCGCTTCGAGCGACCCGTACCAGTTCCAGTGGTGGGCGTTAGGGCTCGTCGACGCGCGCCCGGTCGAAGGTAAGAAGGGGGCCGATCGCGGGATCGATGGTCGTCGATTCTCGGTCGATCCTCGGTCGGGCCGGACGGACCAAGTCGTCTTTTCCGTGAAGGCTGGAAGCATTACGGTGGCACATGTTCGCGATCTGCGCGGAGTCATCGAACGCGAAAGTGCGTCGCAAGGGGTGCTTATCAGTTTCGAAGACCCATCGCGTCAAATGCGCGCGGAAGCGGCCAGCGCGGGGTTCGTCGAGACGTCGTGGGGCCGCATGCCGCGGCTGCAGCTTGCGACCGTCGCGGATCTGCTGCACGGCACCGCCGGCCTTCAGTTGCCTCCGGCACGCCAGATTGGTGTCACGTTCAGGAAGGCGCCTCGCATCAAAGCGAGGGAGCCGGAACAGCCGACGCTCGTCGAGCAGCCGCCGGAGCTGCCGAGCAAGGCGGCTCGCATGGCCAAATCAACAGCGACGAGCCGACGGCCGACAAATGCAAAAACGGAAACGGGGCGCGTGACCTTCAAAGACTTGACCAAACGTCGGAATCCTGTTCGTGGATGATGCTGCTTCCGACTGCGAAAGCCGTCGGACGAAGAACATTGTCTGGAAGCAACAGCTGGCGACTCAAACGATGTTCAGCTTCATGTCCCTGTGGAGTCAGCAATTCCTGCCGCTGAAACCCGTCGACTCCCCGCACGGTGCTGAAACTCTGGATTGTGGTCCCGTGAACTTCGCAACGTCGGCGAACGCCTACGCCGCCTACGTTGACGGACCCCGATGGGGGGTCGACGGCACTGAATGCAACGTCGCCGGCGCTTCAGGTTCGCGTAGCGACGCTTCTGGCACAAGGAGAGCCGCTGCCCGCGTGCATGCTTCGCGGGCCGATTCGTGTCGTTACAGCGCGGGCAGCGCGTCGACTTCGTCCACGGCCCTCCACACTGTTGACAGAGACCGGCCGCCAGGCGTCGCAGCTGCCAGCGACGCGTCGGCGAGAGCCCGGACCGCGCCTTCGAGATGGCAGGCTTCATCGGGCGTCGCTCCGGACGCCACACCGTTCCCGGGCGCCAATCCACGCAGTCCTGCCCGAAGCGATGTCAGATTTTGGTCCCGCAGGCGGCGGCACACGTTTGCCGCGTTCGCGCCCGGATTTATTGGAGAGATGAAGTGGTGAGCCGCGAAGGAATCGAACCTTCAACCCGCAGATTAAGAGCCCGGCCGGAAGCGCCACGTGCAACCCCTTGGTCATTGTCCGTTTCGCGGTTTTCGCGATCCGGAACCTGACACCCGGGGTCGCGCTTTTTCCTGGGCGATCTCGACGCCCGACTTGGCCAGTCCCTCAGGTCGGCCCCACGGCTTTTTCGGGGCGCCGATGATGTCGGCGACAGGCATACGCCGGCCGAGTTCCTCGAGCGGCAGCTCCTCGTCGGTCGGCACCATGTGGGTGTAGATCTTCGCCGTCTGAGGATCCCGCCACCCCATCACGCGGGTGCGCAGCGCCTCAGGGACGCCCATCCGCGCGAGCTCGGTGGCCATTGTATG
>Ga0209215_1000134_pt1 | contig 20277 bp, 12 predicted proteins | sample TexAe_OM2H0_M2_FD_187938 | JGI IMG/M metagenome (GOLD analysis project Ga0209215, IMG submission 187938) | Forest soil microbial communities from Davy Crockett National Forest, Groveton, Texas, USA - Texas A ecozone_OM2H0_M2 (SPAdes) (version 2) | ecosystem: Environmental > Terrestrial > Soil >...
GGTATGGCGCGGATTACGTCGCGAGCTATACAGCCGTCAATAACATTGCGGATGAGTTGTATTCAATTTCGGTGACGGATGGCGCCGGACGTGTGATTGGCACCATGGGCAATCATCCCGGCAGTGCAGGCGGCTATCGCCTCGACAACACCGTCTACGATCAGATGGGCCGAGTGACGAAAGTGTCTAATATGACGGAAGTAAACAGCACCGGGGTCGCAAGTGGCGACGATGCCGCCGGCCTCTACTACACGCAGCAAAGTTACGACTGGAAGGGCCGGCCTTTAGTCACCACCCACCCTGATTCAACAACTCGCTCGGCCAGTTACTCTGGCTGCGGTTGTGCCGGTGGTGAAGTGGTGACGCTCACTGACGAAGTCGGACGTCGCCAAAAGATTTACAGTGACGTGCTTGGCCGGCAGGCCAAGGTGGAAATACTCAACTGGAGTGGCACCGTCTACTCAACACGCACGAGCGCCTATAACGCTCGCGATCAGGTAACCAGTATCAAACAATATCAGGGGCCGGAATCAAGTGGCGTTTACCAGGAGATAACCAAGTCATATGACGGCTACGGCCGTGTTATAGGTAGCAAGGATCCGATCGAGACGGCCGCCACAACTATCGCTTACGATACCGACAGTCGCCCAATTACAACCACCGATGCCAGAGGAGTCACTCAAACGGTTACCTACAATAATCGTGATCTCCCAAAGGAGATTTCCTACAGTGGTGGGGCACCACTCGCAAGTGTGAGTTTTGACTATGACGCCGCCGGCAATCGGATCTCAATGACTGATGGCACGGGAACCAGAAGTTACAACTACAATCAGCTTTCGCAGTTGATCTCGGAGACCCGACAGTTTGCCGGATTGAGTGGAAGCTTTACCTTGAGCTACGACTACAGTTTGGCCGGCGCTTTGAAATCCATTACTGATTACACCGGCTCGCGAGTCGATTATTTCTATAACGACTCTGGCATGCTGACGACGGTTAACGGTTCGGGAACACACAGTGCGCCGGTCTATGCTTCCAATCTAGTGTATCGAGCTTCGGGAGCCATCAAGGACATGGACTTTGGGAACGGTGCGCATCAGCATCTCAACTTTAATGCACGCCTGCAAAACACTTCCCTCACGCTTTACAAAGGTTCGCTGAGTGCTACCTGGGACTTCGACTATTATGCCGACGGCAAGCTCCGCAAAGTGACCGATAGCAACAATCCGGTCTTCGATCGGGCCTTTGATTACGATCATGTGGGTCGCTTACAGGAGGCACGCTCAGGTACGGAAGCTCGCGGTGGAACTACTGCCGATGGACCTTTCAAGCAAACGTACAGCTACGATGTGTGGGAGAACACGATTAGCCGCATGCATCGGCTTTGGACGGAAAGTCCTCAAACAGACAGCGTTAGTTTTACGAACAACCGGCGGCAGTATTGGTCCTATGATAATGAGGGTAATCTCACCAGTGACCTCAATGCTCTTTACCACTACGACGCAGCGGGCAGGCAGAAGGAATTCCTGGCCAACACTTATGTGGGTGGCTGGCCCAGTACCAATCCAGTGGAGTCAGTATTAGAAGTCTCACAGACCTTCGATGGCAATTCGGCCCCGGCCAAAAAGACCACCATCAATCGCTGGGAGCAATGGATCGGTGAGGAAGTGCAGACACAACAGTCAATCACCACAGTCTACTACCTGCGTTCCACAGTACTTGGTGGGAAAGTAGTAGCTGAACTTAACGAAGCCGGCGTGAAGCAAATGGGGTACATCTTCGCGGGCGGCATGCGTCTCGCCAGTCAGTACATTTACACTTCCAGCTCAGAGACTGTCTGGACAAGCACCAGCCCAGCTACGGGAAGCGAATACATGACCGATATATACCTTGCCCGGACAGAACTTGATCCATTAGGTGCTGACGTCACCTCGCCGCCGGCACCTGAAGTATTCCCCGAACCGATCTTTTACAATCCGAAGTTTGATCAGATGCCTTTGGAGATAGAGGGTGGACCAAGTGAAGAGTATGAGCAGGCAAATCAGCAGTGGGCTGCTCTGATAGCTGAAACCATTCAGGCGATTCGAGACAGAGACCAAGCCGAGAAGTTATGGCAGGCAGGCAAACGCAGTGAAGCGATGGCCATCCTGCAAAAGAACCCGAACGTGGGGATTGAGTATCGAGCTTTCTACAACGGCGAACAAATCAAACATGGTTCATACTTCGGCAAAGACGCTGCGGACTTTCTCAATGGGCTTGATATTGCGATTGGATCTGGTTTACTCACTTTAGTGACACAGGCCGGCACGTCCTCTCCTCAAAACACGGGGCGAAAGCCAATGGACACGACTCAGACGGAAAAGCTACTGACTGGAGACTGCGTTCATTTTCTCAATAGTATCCTCGCTCAATTAAAAAATCCTTACAGCACTAACTTCCTCGACGTCCTTAAAAAAGCCAAGGAATTCCCTCTCTATACCAAGAACTTGACAGCCGAAGAAAAGAAAAAGGGGTTGGGGGGAACACATAACAGCGTCAGTGATCCGACTTTCTCTATCTATCTTGACGAAGACTCCTATGCGAACGATCCGTACATACTGATCCATGAACTCTTTCATGGCGCAGACGGCTCCGGCAAGGGATATACCCATTTTCAGATGGCGAATGCGGCGTACAATGCAGCTCGGGCTGACTCAGCTTTCATGAAGTGGATAAACAGACACGGCGGCCTCAAGGAACCCAGAACGCCAGTCTACTCACGTGACCCGCTCGACTGGTATAATGCGGAAGTTTTCGACTCCATTGCTCGGCGCGGTTGCACAAAACCAATTGATTGGAACTGGTAGGATTCAGGTGCAAAAATGATTCGCGTAAGTTCTCTCGTGGCATGCCTGGTTCTTTTTGGATCCACGCAAATGCCTTCAACAACGGATTGGCGAGGCTTGTCTCCGTTAAAATCGACTCGTATGGATGTGGAACGGACGCTTGGACCTCCCGACAAAAAGATAGGCGACGGACAGCTGACCTACATCTTTCCCGATATGGACGTGTATTTTTCCTTTAGCAGCAATCCGAACTGTCAACAGAAACTGCCTTATACTTCGTGGAACGTGACGTCTGATACAGTTACTGGAATATATGTCATTCTCACGCGCGGGCCACGAGTCGCAGACACAGGTATCGATCTGACCAAGTACAAAAAAATCGAAGTGGGCGGTGACTTACTTAACCGCTACGCCTACTTGAATGCGGATGATAGTTTCGTAATCGAAGTAGGGAACAACTATTTAGCGGGCTATCTTTATCAGCCCGGAACGAAGCACAACGATTTACGCTGCGAACTTACCAAGCAGCGCTAACCCCCGCAGAACCCCATAGACTAAGCCGCAATTGAGAAGACGACACTCGCTGCGCTCGCGGACATCGCCTGTAAGGACTTTGCCGATACTGTACTAGGCGCTGTCGTTGCGTCGGAACGCAGAGCTTCGCCCGTTGTGGTTGTGTCTGCGAAGAGTGGCGTAACCCATAGTTTGCTGAGCGCAACAAGTATCGCAGTTACAGGTGACGCTCAACAGGCATTCGCTTCGCTCGAAACTGTTTTCAAACGACACGAGCTCGCGGCGCAAGAGCTGGTTTCGGGTTCGAGGCGAGAAGAATTCCTCAAACACTTGAACAGTGCCGCAGATCAGATTGCGGAACTGCTCAAGCTGTTTGCTGAAAAACCGGCAGAGCGAAAACAACTACAGGACGCAGTTGTTTCCTTCGGCGAGATTCTTTCCAGCACTCTGCTGGCCGCGGCTTTGAATGAACGCGATGGTCGTCAGCACTGCTAAACAGGGCACTGGGCTTTTGGTCGAGCTTTATCTTGTCCCACGTGAACGAAAGCTATGATGAAGATTTCGCAAAACAGCTGATCTTCTCATTCAAACATGCAGTGATTTGATTCTGAGTTTTCTTGACAACTTTCAGCTCTCGCTCTAACGTGTGTCATCACAACTTGATCTTTTAATTCCAAGAGTAGAGGCGCGGCCTCCAAGAGTAGGCAAACGTAGGTGAAGGGATTTCGTTTGACTGAAAGGGGAAGGTCGCCGAAGTTCGTGTTCGTTTCCTTCCAACGAACGTGAGTTGGTTGCCGCGGCTAAATCCGCGGGACTGTCACCGATACACCGGTGGAGTGCTACGACGAAACGATTTGTGACGCGCCGAACTCGCGCGCCATGAATCTACGATCTCAAAGAGGTCGGTCGTGTTCACTTGCGACCGGCCTTTAAATTTTTATGGCTATCGTAATGAAAATTGGCGGGACGTCAGTTGCTGATGCCGCTGCCTTCGAGAACGTCGCACAGATTGTCGCGTCAGAGCGCAAAGCTTCGCCCGTCGTGGTTGTTTCGGCGATGAGTGGCGTAACTGATAGTTTGCTGAACGCAACCAGCATCGCAGCGACACGCGACCACCAACAGGCGTTCACTTCGCTCGAAAATGTTTTCAAACGACACGAGCTTGCCGCGCAAGAGTTGCTTTCCGATTCGAGACGAGAAGACTTCGTGAATCAGCTGAATATTGCTGCTGCTCAGATTGCCGAACTGCTCAAGCTGTTCGCTGAGAGATCGACAGAGCGAAGAGAGCTCCAGGACGCCATTGTTTCGTTCGGCGAAACTCTTTCGAGCACTCTGCTTGCCGCGGTGTTGAATGAGCGTGGTACCGAAGCGCGACAGGTTGATGCGCGCCGGTGCGTCATCACAGATCAGGAATACAACTGCGCAGCTCCGTTGCTGGCCGAAACATCGACACACACTCAGAATGAACTGCGTCCGGTGCTCGAAGACGGAATTATTCCCGTCCTGGGCGGGTTTATAGGCGCTACCACCTCAGGCGTTACAACCACGCTCGGTCGCGGAGGTTCTGATTACACCGCCGCCTTATTAGGCGCAGTGCTTGATGTTAGTGAAATACAGATCTGGACCGACGTGACGGGAGTTTTGACTGCCGATCCACGAGTGGTCGCTGATGCACAGACTATAGACCGCCTGTCGTACAGTGAAGCCGCCGAGCTTGCTTACTTCGGCGCCAAAGTCCTTCATCCAAAAACAATTCAGCCGGCCATTGAGAATTCGATTCCGGTGCGCATCTGCAACTCGCGAATGCCGAAAGCACAAGGCACCCTCGTCGGTCCAGAAGGTGAGACGTCGCCGCGAACGATTAAGGCGATCGCACACAAGACCGGCGTCACGATCGTTCAAATCACCTCATTGCGAATGCTTGGCGCGTACGGTTTTCTGCGGGCGCTTTTTGAAATCTTCGATCGATATCGCACTGTGGTCGATGTGGTTACAACATCTGAAGTCAGCGTCTCGCTTTCATTGGATGAGGCGAACTCTTTACCGTTGATTGTGGAGGAACTAAAACAACTCGGCACGGTGAGAGTCGAAAAAGGACAAGCGATCATCTGTGTGGTCGGTGAAGGACTGAGAGGCACTCCGGGGATCGCGGCGCGAGCGTTCAGCACGATCAGCGACATTAATGTATCGTTGATCTCACAGGGGGCTTCGAGTATCAATTTCACTTTCGTCGTCGGCGAAGAACGAGTTCAGGAAGTGGTCACGAGATTGCACGAAGAGTTTTTTGCCACAAAAAGGCACATAGAGCAGAAGGCATAGCCACAAAGAGACACACAAGGCAGAAGGCATAGCCACAAAAAGGCACATAGAGCACAAGACAGAACAGGCATGAGTGTTTTTACTTTAACGAGAGAGTTGATTGATATTCCGTCTGTTACTGGTGACGAACTGGCGGTGGGCCAGTATCTTTCGGAGCATCTCGAGCGGCTTGGATATCGTGTTGAGAAACAGGAGATAGCTCCGAATCGCTTCAATGTGCTCGCTACCACCAAAGCCCCGCCGCGCGTTGTATTCTCGACGCACATGGACACGGTGCCGCCGTTTATCGCATCGAGTGAGGACGAGGAATTTATTTACGGCCGTGGCTCGTGTGACGCGAAGGGAATCATTGCGGCGCAGATTTTTGCCGCGGAACGTTTGCGCGCGGAGGGGTTTACCGATCTCGGACTACTCTTTACGGTTGATGAAGAACTCGGCAGCCACGGCGCGCAGGCGGCAAACAATCATCCGCTCGCACGCGAATGTCAGTTCTTGATCAACGGCGAGCCGACTGACAGTCGCCTGGCAACAGGTACAAAGGGATCGATACGAGTCTTTATTACGACTGAAGGACGCGCAGCACATTCCGCGTATCCGGAGGCCGGCGAGTCGGCGGTGGAGAAACTACTTGATATTCTCCATGACATTCGCAGTTGCAGGTGGCCCGAAGGTAGTTTCTTTGGCACGACAACGTGCAATATCGGAGTGATTAGCGGTGGAACACGGCCGAACGTGATCCCCGATCATGCCCGTGCCGAATTGCAAATTCGGCTCGCTATAGATATAGAGCACGTCAAAAGAGTTCTCGATGATGCGGTTGGCACCCGCGGGCAGCTTGAATACGCGTCGGCGCACAATCCGGTGCGTTTGTTTTCGGTTCCCGGATTCGATGAGTGCGTGGTGCGTTTCACGACTGACGTTCCATATCTATCGCAATGGGGCAAGCCGCTTTTGCTTGGACCAGGATCGATTCTCGATGCGCACACGGATCATGAACGCATCTCGAAAGTTGAGCTTGAAAGTGCGGTAGATCTGTACGGTAGATTGGCGAAGCAGTTGTTGCCAGAGATGAACGCAGATAAACGCTGATCTGCGTCATCAGCGTTAATCCGCGGCTAAAATATTATGAGGATAGCACTGATTGGATTTGGGGTTATGGGGCAGTTGGTTGCCGCTGAGGCACGGAAGGCAGGCGACGACGTTGGTGCTGTGTTCACGAGCAAGGAGAACGTATCAACGGAAAAACTTTCGGGTCATGACGTCGCGATTGACTTTTCAGTCGGTGAGGCGGTGCTCAAAAATATTGAAGCGTGTGCTCGCGCGAAGATGCCTCTCGTGGAAGGTGCGACCGGCTGGAAGCAACATGAATCGGAGGCGAAGCAGATTGTTGCCGAGCACTCCGCAGCGATGGTCTATGGCGCAAACTTTTCCATCGGCGTGAATCTGTTCTATCGGATCGTAAAACACTCTGCGGCACTCTTCGCCGCCGTTGATGGATACGCCCCCTTTATCGAAGAAGCGCACCACAGTCGCAAACGCGACGCGCCTTCGGGTACGGCTCTCAAGCTGCGCGACTTGATGTCCGAACATCTCGGACCAGACATCCCGACTTCATCGACGCGCGCGGGCTATATCCCCGGAACACATCGCGTCGGTTTTGATTCCGAGGCGGATCAGGTGCTGTTGACTCACACTGCGCGTTCGCGACAGGGCTTTGCGAGCGGCGCATTGCTTGCCGCACACTGGATCGCAGGTCGAACAGGTGTGTTTGAGTTTGGAGAAGTGATAGAAGAAATTCTTAATCGGAGGTCACCATGACATTACAACTGGACTGGCTTCGCGGATGTGCTACGGCTCTCGTTACACCTTTTACCGCCGATGGCGCAGTTGATGAGAAACGTTTGCGCGCCCTCGTCGAATATCAGATCGCTGGCGGCGTTAGAATACTCGTTCCGTGTGGCACTACCGGTGAGAGTGTCACGATGACTGAAGAAGAGAATACCTTCGTCATCCGCACCACCGTCGAGTTATCACGCGGGCGCGCAAAGGTGATTGCCGGAACCGGCAGCAACTCGACGGCAGTGACGATTCGACGTTCACAAGCTGCGCGAGACCTCGGCGTCGATGGCGTGTTGACGGTCGCGCCTTATTACAACAAACCAACACAGGAAGGACTGTATGCGCACTTTAGCGCGATCGCTGAAGCAGTCGGCGATTTGCCGGTAGTGATTTACAACGTGCCCGGCCGCACCTCATCAAACATTGCCGCAGAGACAACGTTACGACTCGCACGCGATGTTGAAAACATCGTTGCCGTTAAGGAAGCATCCGGTAATCTCTCGCAGATCATGGAGATTCTGCGCAGCCGGCCGGAAGGATTTCGCGTGATTTCCGGCGACGATTCGCTCACTTTGGCGTTGATTGCACTCGGCGGTGAGGGACTGATCTCCGTGGCTTCAAACGAAGCTCCGGGAATGATGTCGCAACTCAACGATCTCGCGCTCGCAGGTGAGTGGGATAAAGCGCGCGCATTGCATTATCGCCTGCTGCCGTTAATGGAAGGTAACTTCATCGAATCCAGTCCTGGTCCAGTCAAAGCGGCGATGGCATTGATGGGATTGCTGGAAGAGAATCTCCGTCTACCGCTGGTGCCGGTGCAGGAAAAGACGCGCAATCGCATGCGTGAAATTCTCGTCGAACTAGGCTTGCTGAAGGAAACGTCGCATGCCGTTGCGTGATGCGATCGAGGCGCTGGCGGCGCGTGAGAAAAACGAATTTACCCACGAGGACAGGACTGTTTTCGAGGAGTTCAAGCAGGCACTTAATCGCGGCGAAGTTCGTGCTGCTGAAAGAAGTGCGGACGGTAAGTGGCTGGTGAACTCCTGGGTGAAGCAGGGGTTGCTGCTCGGATTTCGCATGGGCGCAATCGTCGACATGTCCACAGGCGAAAGCTTTAAATTCTTCGACAAAAATACTTATCCAGGTCGTCCGACAAAGATCGAAGACAATGTTCGAATCGTCCCCGGTGGTTCGACAATAAGAGATGGTGTGTATATTGCGCCTGGAGTCGTCTGCATGCCGCCGATGTTTGTAAACGCCGGTGCGTATGTGGACGAGGGAACGATGATAGATAGTCACGCACTCGTCGGATCGTGCGCGCAGGTTGGTAAACGTGTTCACATCTCTGCCGCGGCACAGATCGGTGGGGTGCTGGAACCGGTGGGCGCCGTGCCTGTGATCATCGAGGACGACGTGCTTGTCGGCGGCAACTGCGGAGTTTACGAGGGCGCGATTGTGCGAGAGCGCGCCGTGCTGGCTTCGGGGACGATCTTAACGGGCTCGACGCCGGTGTACGATCTCGTTCGCGGTGAGATTTATCAGCGAACTGCGGATGGGCCACTCGAGATTCCGGCAGGCGCGGTGGTTGTTCCCGGTTCGCGTTCGGTCACGACCGAGCGTGGTCGTGCGTGGGGACTCTCGCTTTATACGGCAATCATCGTTAAGTATCGCGACGAAAAGACTGACACGGCGGTGCGGTTGGAAGATTACCTCCGTTAGGACTAATTTTATCGGCGGTAGAAAACATGAAGTTCACATTGCCGAAACGGTTGCAGGGAATCGAGAAGAGCGTTATCCGCCAGGTCTTCGATCGCGCGCTCCCCGGCAGTATCAATCTTGGTTTGGGTGAGCCCGATCTGCCTACTCCCGAACTGATTCGCGGCGCTGCCGTCAAAGCAATCGTTGAGGAACAGAACGGTTACACTTCACACGCTGGTCTCCCTGCATTACGCGAAAAAGTTGCAAGCGAGTACGCCTTTCTTGAGGGGAAGCCGGAACGCGTTGTTATTACCGCAGGCTCACAGGAAGCACTCTATCTTGCGTTGCTCGCTCTCGTAGATGAGGGTGACGAAGTGTTGCTTCCCAATCCCGGCTTTGTTGCCTATCCGACAATCGTACGGATGGCTGGAGGCACTTCACGCTTTTATCGCTTGCCGCGTGAGAGTGGTTTCTCCTTTGATACGGATGAGTTTCGACGCGCACTGACGCCACGTACGAAGGTCGTGGTTTGTATCAGTCCGTCGAATCCGACGGGTCGTGTTTTGACGAATGACGATCTGGCGAGTATTGCAGATGCGGTGCGCGACCACGGCTGCTATCTGATCAGCGATGAGATCTATCGAGATCTTTATTACACGCCGGAGAGACCACAGACATTGTCGTCTTTTTATGATCGGACGATTGTTATCAGCGGACTGTCGAAATCGATGAGTATGACGGGCTGGCGTCTGGGTTGGTTGTGCGGCGACCAAGCGGTGGTCCAGGCGGCGCTCGTGCTTCACGGTTACGTGACGACGTGTGCATCAGCTGTCTCACAGAAAGCGTCGTTAGTGGCATGGAACGATGAAGCTGAAGAAGCCCGTGCAGGTTTTCGGGAAACGTTTCGTTCACGACGCGATCATCTGCTGCGCTTGATTGAATCGGAGTTGGGATTGCGCGCGGTGACACCCGACGGTGCTTTCTATACGATGCTCGACGTCAGTAAATATGGACCATCGATGAAAGTTGCTGAAGCTTTGTTGAGTGAGAAGGTGATTACGGTTCCCGGTGCGGCGTTCGGCAGTGAAAGCGAAGGATTCCTGCGTGTTTCGTTCTGCGCCAATCACGACACATTGGAAGAAGGTGTACGTAGAATCAAGAAGGGATTAACTTTACTGTCCACAGATTACACAGATGACACAGACAAATAGCAGGAAGTTTCGAGTTGGCATTCTTGGGGCGACGGGGATGGTGGGCCAGCGGTTTATTCAGCTGCTCGAGAGTCATCCGCAATTTGAAGTAACAGCCGTGGCGGCCTCGGATCGATCGCAGGGCAAGGCTTATGGCGACGCGTGTTCCTGGCGTTTGCAGGGCGAGATGCCTGCAAGCGTTCGCTCACTGCCGGTGCATGCACCCGCGCCACCGCTCGAATGTGATCTCGTGTTCTCATCTCTCCCTGGTGACATCGCGCGCGAGACTGAAGGTAGTTTTGCCGCCGCTGGTTATCCCGTTATCAGTAACTCGTCCGCGTTTCGAATGGATGAGGATGTGCCGCTGTTGATTCCGGAGGTCAACCACCAGCATCTCGATTTGCTCACGCGACAGCGCCAGCGATACGCATCGGGCGGGTTCATCGTCACCAATCCGAATTGCTCTACGATCATGCTGGCTCTCGCACTTGCGCCATTGCACGCGTCGTTTGGCGTCTCTTCAGTCGTCGCGACGACGTTACAGGCACTGTCGGGTGCTGGATATCCTGGCGTTGCTTCACTCGATATCCTCGACAACGTCCTGCCGCACATCGGCGGTGAAGAAGAGAAGATCGAAACGGAGACAAAGAAGATCCTGGGCCAATGTGTCGACACTCAGATTGATCCGGCGCCTATGGCTGTGAGCGCGCAGTGTCACCGCGTTAATGTTGCTGATGGGCATATGGCGGCTGTGCGAGTGAAGATGTCGCGTGCCGTTGAACTAAACGAGTTGCGTGATGCGTTTTCGTCGTTTCATTCGTTGCCGCAGGAACTCGGGTTATATTCTGCGCCGCGTTTCCCGATCGTTGTTCGTGACGAAGTGGATCGACCACAACCCAGGTTGGATCGTGATGCGGGAAATGGTATGACGATCACGATTGGACGGCTGATGCCTGACGCAGTGCTTGATTACCGGTTTGTGGTGTTGAGTCACAATACCATTCGTGGCGCGGCGGGCGCGGCGATACTCAATGCGGAGTTGTTGATTGCGTTGGGGCATTTGACAGGATGAACAGGATTGTTGACTGGATGAACAAGATAAAACTCCATGACCAGATTCGTTAAAGTATTCGTCTTCCTGCTTGTTGTCTCGATCTCAGCGGCGGACCAGCCGCTAAACTGTGCTGGTTTCCGATAGCCTTAATAATCAAACTCGCTTTCGCTAAATACTTTTGTGCGTTTTGTGCCTCTTTGTGGCCAAACTCCGAATTTCTGTAGACGATAATAGAAATTTGGATATACTTTCCAGCCTAAGATTCATCTGGAGCTAAATAGCAGCCAAAACGCGGGCTTTGTTAATGTGATCTCCCCAGAGGCGCTCGCGGAACGGTATCTGCAAGAAAGCTCTCGAACAAGAATTAGCTCAGGGATAAATCTGCCTCACCTTTCGGATTCGATGTAACAGAGTAAGCAGCGGTCAATGAACTCGATCAGTGACCCGGATTGCAGTCAACACGTTGATCAACAGCTTCTCGCGTTGTCCGACGCGGCGTTCCAGGTCTCCCAGATCCGCAAACTTGTATCGGAGGACTCAATGAAAACAAGAATTTTCTGGAGAAGTACAAGCCGATTTGCAAGCATTTTTGTGCTGATCGCGCTGTGTACCCTTACCGCTCTGGCGCAGCAAGGTCTTTCCACTGTGCGCGGCATAGTTAAAGATCCCCAAGGCAATGTCATTGCCGGTGCGTCGGTGAAGCTCACTAGCGTAGCGACGAGCGTCGCTCGCACCGCAACGACCTCAGGGGACGGCATATTTAGCTTCGAGGCGGTTCAGGTTGGCGACTATAGGATTGAAGTTGAAGCAGCGGGGTTTAAGAAAGGTGTCGTTACCGACGTTCATGCGCTGGTCGCGACTCCAACATCAGTCGATGTGCAACTCGAAATCGGCAGCATCGCTGAGTCGGTAACTGTTTCAGCCACCTCCTCTGAGCTCCTGGTCAACCGCGAGGACGCGACTCTGGGCAACACCTTTGTGAACAAACAGATCACTCAGTTGCCTTTGGAAGCGCGAAGTGTTCCCAGCCTGCTCACGCTTCAGACTGCGACCACGCGCGATGGTTATGTTGCCGGATCACGTGCTGACCAGGCTAACATCACTTTGGACGGCGTTGACATCAACGAAGCTCAGACAAACACGATCATCGGCTCCGATCCAGCAAACGGAACCGACATCGCGAATCTCTCCCCATCAAACTCGACTGTGTTACGCCTGAACTCGGAGGCGATTGAAGAGTTTCGCGTTACTACCACCAATCCAAACGCGAACCTGGGCCGATCGGCAGGTGCTCAAGTTTCACTGGTAACCAAAGGCGGCAGCAACGACTTTCACGGTTCCGCTTTTGAGTTTTATCGCACCTCGGCCTTTGCGGCTAATAACTTCTTCAACAACCGTTCGGGTGTTCCACGCCCATCGTTGATCCGCCACACGTTTGGTGGTGCTGTCGGCGGTCCGATGTTGAAAGAAAAAGCGTTCTTCTTCTACAGCCTTGAAGGAGACCGTATTACTCAATCGTTGCCGGTTGTGAGAACAGTGCCGCTGGCAACTTTGGGTCAGGGAATTGTTCGTTATCCCGGACCGGGTAACACGATTACCTCGCTCACCACTGCGAATATCAACACTATCTTCCCGGCGGTCGGCGTGAATCCCGCAGCGGTCGCAGTTTTGAGAGATGCTGCCGCAAGGTATCCGGCGAATGACTTCAGCATCGGCGATGGATTTGTGATCAACGGTGTCAGAGTGCCGGGGAATGTTGCCGGGTTCCGATTTAACGCACCGATTCCCGTGCAGCGTAATTCCCATGCCGGCAAGTTTGATTTCAATCTGACCGAGAAGCAGCAGGGCTTTGTACGGGTCAACATCATTTACGACCTGCTGGCTCGTGAACGGCAGTTTCCAGACAGTCCGGCGCCGAACATCTGGTCGCACCCGATGGGTATAGCTGCCGGTCACACGTGGACACTGACAAACACTCTCATCAATACATTTCGCTATGGTCACACGCGAGAAGCGTTCAGCTCACAAGGTGACTCAGCGAATAACTCGATTAGTTTTCGATTCGTTTACTCGCCACTGGCCTACTCACGTACTACCACGCGCATAACTCCGGTCCACAACTTTACCGATGACGTTTCGTGGACCCGAGACAATCACAGTCTCCTGTGGGGCACAAATATTCGCCTGATCAGCAATACGCGAGTCAGTCAGGCGAATTCGTTCGATAGTGCCATTACCAACCCGTCGTTCTACGTGGGCGGCGGCGCCAGCATTTCGGGCCCTGTAAACGCTTTCTCGGCAATCAATGGATCGGCGGTGGGCGTGCAGAATTCCATCACCGCACTGATTGGCAGATACTCTCAGTATTCGGGCAACTTCCTGTTTGACCATGATGGCAAATTGTTGCAGCCGGGAACTTCCAGTGAACGCACATTCAAGACACAGGAATACGATGTGTATGGCCAGGATTCGTGGAAAATCTCTCCCCACCTAACCCTGACTTATGGATTGCGTTACAGCATCAGCAAGCCGGTTTACGAAGCAAATGGTTTCGAAGTCAAAACCGATATACCTTTGTCCGAGGTCTTCCGGCTCCGCCAGGCAGCAGCGGCACAAGGACAGAACTACGTGCAGCCTTTAACGCTGAATCTTGCCGGCCCGGCAAACAACGCTGGACCACTGTATGACTGGGACAAAAACAACTTCCAGCCACGCGTGGCTGTCGCCTGGTCGCCTTCCTTCCGGAGCGGCATCTTAGGCAAGTTGTTTGGCAAGAACAATCAGTCAGTCTTTCGTGGCGGTTTCGCTATTACGAACGACTATTACGGACAACAACTTGCGGTTAACTTCGATGGAGCCAATACGCTTGGTTTTTCATCAAGCACTACGATCGCGGCTAACACCTTCAACCTGACAACCAGACCGGCCCCGCAGTTCACAGGGTTTGGGCAGGACATCAGATCGTTGCCGCGCATTACGGTTCCCGGGAACATCAGCTTCCCACGAACGCAACCATTCGAAACGGATCCGGCATTCCAGTCGGCCCGCATCGAAACGAGCTTTGACTCGCAACTCGTTGCCCCGATCAATTACTCGTGGAACGTCACGTATGAGCGCGAGTTGCCGAAGGGTCTCGTACTTCAGACCTCATACATCGGCAGGATTGCTCGCGATCTAATTGCTACACGCGACGTGATGGCGCTTAATAATCTCGTCGATCCGAAGTCTGGAATGGATTGGTATACAGCTGCCGGAATTCTCGAGAGCCACCGCAGAGCCGGCACGCCGATCGATCAAATTCCAAATATTCCGTTTTTCACCAATTTCCTGCCGAGCAACATTGCCCAGTTAATGGATGACATTTACTTCGGTAATTGTTGCGACGTATTTCCAACTCACACCCTGACGCCGACGCAGGCCGTTTATGCTGTTGCCTTGAATTTCTATGGCAACGACTGGACGGACACTCAGGACGTTATCGAAGATGGACTAGGAAAGAACATCTTTTTCCATCCGCAGTATGGCGCCCTGGCGGCTTACAGCAGTATCGCGCGGTCGAATTACCACGCGGGCACGATCAGCATTCGTGAGCGTCTTGGTCGCAGTCTCACGATGGACTTCAACTACACGCTTTCCCATTCGATGGATGACGCTTCCGGACTCCAGACCAGTACTGGGTACGCCGCCGCGTTCATTCTCAATCCGTTGCGGCAGGATGATTCCTTTGCCAATTCGGATTTCGACGTTCGGCATATCATCAATGCTAACGCCGTTTGGGAAATGCCGTTTGGTCATGGCCGCCGCTTCTTCAGCGGAGCCGGCAAGCTTACCAATGCCTTTGTCGGTGGTTGGCAGCTTGGCGGTATCTTCCGTTGGAATTCCGGACTTCCGGTCTTCAGTCCGTACGATGATGCTCGTTGGGCCACGAACTGGAACGCCCAGAGCAGCGGTGTACGGATAAGGCCAGTAGAGCCTTGTCCGACTCGTGGCGGTTCTCTCTTCGGCAATTGCACTCTGGATGCTTATAAGAGCTGGCGTGGAGCATTCCCCGGCGAGACCGGCGACCGAAACGTGCTGCGTTTAGCCGGTTATGTCAATCTCGACGTCGGTCTGAGCAAGTCGTTCGACATGCCCTGGAGTGAAAAGCAGAAACTACAGATCCGCTTCGAGGCATTCAACGTCACTAACACCCAGCGGATGGGAAATATCGATGGCAGCCGTACTGGTTTTGGTTTGCAACTCGACCCGGACCAGGTCACTTCGCTGACAGCAATTCCCACCAACTGGTCAACCTTTACGGACATTCAGGGCCAACCGCGCGTTATGCAGCTCGGAGTTCGTTTCACTTTCTGAGCTTCAGCTATAGACGCGTAAAAACAAGACGGGCTGGAGCTCCACGCTTCAGCCCGCATTTGTTTCGGTGGTCACCTCTAATTTCATGTTCTTCTCTGTGCAACCTCTGTGTTCTCTGTGCCTCTGTGGTCAGTGGCACTGAGAAATGAACACCACAGAGGCACAGAGAACACAGAGGTGCACAGAGATGGCATATTAGAAGATTACCTTTGTTTTCAATGATCTTATCGTGAAGCTGTGATAAATAAAGTGTTCGCGCGGATAACCAACGGAGGCGGATCATGTCTCGAACGTACGCATGTCTGATTCAATCGCTCGCGGTCTTATTGATGCTCTGCGTCGTCGCGGTTGCTCAGTTCCCAGACCGCCAAACTATACTCGGGACGGGCGGTGGCGCTTACACGCTATTCGGCGATCTCATCGTTGATGAAGGCGGCACAGCCGGTGCGAAACCGATGGTTTTTGAGGTGATTCTCACCAACCAGGGCGGCACCACGGCGGCACGGCAATACGTGAATTCAGGAGGGCGCTATCAATTTGTAAATATTGCCGCGGGGCAATACGAAGTTGTTGTGCTTTTGGACCATGAGGAAGTGGCACGCACACGCGTCGAGATCCTGCCTGGTCCTGCACAGGAACGCGTTCGTCAGGATATTGCGCTGGCTTGGAAAGCAAGCGGCGGCAACACGAAACCCGGCTCACTCTCAGCGGCGGACCTCTATAAGCGCACTGATAGTAACGAAAAAATATTTCTTAAAGCCAAAGAGGCGACCGATCAAAAGCGTTACGACGACGCGATCTTAACTCTACAGGAACTCGTCGCGGCAGACCCCCATGACTTTCAGGCGTGGGCAGAACTCGGTACGGTTTTTCTTTTCAAACAGAAATACGACGAAAGCGATAACGCTTACGTTAAAAGTGTTACTGAACGACCGGCATTCTTTCTGGGCCAGTTGAATTTGGGACGCCTCCGAATCCTGCGTAAAAACTATGAAGGCGCCATCGAGCCGTTGACCGCGGCAGTAAACATTCAGGCTACGTCTGCCGACGCCAATTACTACCTCGGTGAGGCTTATCTTCAGATCAAGAAGGGCTCGAAGGCAGTTGTTTACTTTAATCAGGCGCTCAAGCTCGATCCAGTCGGCAAGGCCGACGCCCACCTGCGTCTGGCGACGCTCTACAACGCGGTTGGAATGAAAGACAAAGCCGCAATCGAGTACGAAAGGTTTTTGAAAAAGAAACCTGACTACCCTGACGCCAAAAAACTCAAAGACTACATCGAAGCAAATAAGCCAAAAAACTAAGCCGCAGATCACACAGATTTTTCAGACGGCAATCCGTACCAAATCAGTGTTAATCTGTGGTCTATGCTGCAGCTCATCACGACCGTTGTCATTCTGGGTGCGACTCTGATTGATGGTTCCGGTCGCGCTCCAATCCGAAACTCCGCCGTAGTTATCAAAGGTAATTCCATTGTTGCCGTTGGTCGTCGCGGGCGAGTCAAACTTCCCGCCGATGCGCGTTTGATTGACGCGCGGGGCCTCGTGCTGGCCCCTGGTTTCATCGATGCACACAACCATTCGGATCGAGGTTTCACAACAGATCCATCCGCCGCTTCACAGGTTTCGCAGGGAATCACCACCGTGGTAATCGGACAGGACGGTGGTTCACCCTTCCCGGTGGGCCAGTATCTCGCCGGTCTGGATCAGAATCCCATCGCGCTCAATGTGTTGACATTTGTGGGCCACGCCACGGTGCGTTCCAGCGTGATGGGTGAAGACACTAACCGTCTCGCAACGCCGGCGGAGATTGAAAAGATGAAACAGATGGTCGAACAGGCGATGCGTGATGGCGCCATCGGACTTTCAACTGGACTCGAGTATGAAACCGGAAAACCAGCCTCGACCGAAGAAGTGATTGAGTTGGCGCGTGCTGCGAGTGCCTTCGGCGGGATCTACATCAGCCATATTCGCGACGAAGCTGATAAGACCTTCGAGGCCCTGGACGAAGCGATTCGCATCGGCAGGGAAGCTCGTATTCCGGTTCAGATTTCGCACATTAAGTTGGGAAGTGTCGCCGTTTGGGGACGATCGCAGGAAGCGGTCTCGTTGATCAATAAGACGCGTGCTCGTGGTCAGGATGTTACGGCTGATTGTTATCCCTATGAAGCGTGGAGCTCGACAATCAGAGTCTTGATTCCGAGTGGACGTCATGACGATCCGGTGGATGTAGCGCGTGGGCTCGCTGATGTTGGTGGACCAGCAAATATCCTGATTGTCAGTTGCCGAGCGCACCCGAATTATGAATTCAAGAACATGGAAGAGATCAGTCGTCGTGAGGGAATTACTGCAGTTGAGCTCTACATGAAGATCGTGCGCGATGGCGGCGCGGGTGTTGTGTGCCATTCGATGAAGGAGTCAGACATCAGCACGTTCTACCGGCAGCCGTGGGTGATGGTAAGTAGCGACGGCGGCATTGGTTCGCGTCATCCACGCGGCGCCGGTACGTATCCCCGCGTGTTGGGCCGCTATGTTCGTGAAAAGCACTGGCTCGCGTTGCCCGAAGCGATCCGAAAAATGACGTCGCTGCCGGCCCGGCGCTTTAAGCTTAATGACCGCGGTCTGATTCGGCCCGGATTTAAAGCCGACCTGGTTTTGTTTGACCCCAACACGATTATCGATCGCGCCACTTTTCAACAGCCGGAATTAACGGCAACAGGCGTGAAGCGTGTGTTCGTGAATGGTGCTGAAGTTTGGATCGATAACGCCGTCACAGGCCGTCGCCCCGGTCGCGCCCTCCGCCACAAAACTTTCTAGCCACAAAAAAGCACATAAAGCACAAAAGATTTCAGCTTTTGCCTCAGCTTTTTGCCTCAGCTTTTTGCCTCAGTTCTTTTGTGCTTCTTGTGCCTTTTTGTGGCCAATCCGCTTTGTGCCTTTTTGTGGCTAAATCATTTTGTGCCTTTTTGTGGCCCTACTTGGATTTGAAGTAGGCGTCGATATGAGAACCGTCCAGTGCAGTCATCCTTGTCTGGTAGCACTTGCCAGGAGCTTTTGGTGTCTGCCAGTTCTGGATAAACTGCCCGCCTGTCCCATCGTAACGCAGCGACGTACCTCCGGTTGTCGTAAATTCAATGTCGGCAATAAAACCGGCGCTGGAACAAGGTATCTCTGCGACCGAGAATCCTTGTACATCCGTCAACGCTTTCTTCTCAACGCCGTTAGCGAAGATATTGAACTTCAGCGGCACGGTCGAACCACCCTTGATTGAATTCCAAACGATCGCCGTGGTGCTCATATCGACAGGTTGATAGAAACCCGTCAAAGTCCATGCGCCGATCGTCAGTGTGCCGTTGACGAAACTGATGTTGTAATTCGTGCTGGTCACACCGCTGGGAACGATAGTGTAAGTACTTGCGGGTGTACTTCCGTTGTAGGGAACGGCGACATTCAACGAATTCTTGATCGTGAAGGTCAATGTGCCCGACAGGTTGGCGACGCTTTCACCGGAAGCGAAAGCGTTGAATGAAGCAGTGAAGGTTGCAAGTGGACTTCCGAAGAGGAAGCTCTTGTCGTCTGCCGTGATGGCCAATGATTTGGCTGTGATGTGACCTGCACCTGCGGCGCTGGTTGGCAGATTATAGTTATTAAGATTGGTGCCTGGTCCTGCTGAGAAGTCACCGCTCACCAGGGTTGTGCTTACGTTGTTAGCTGTTGGAACGTCTTTCGAGTTGTAAGTTCCGACTGTCTTTGTGACGGTTAGACTTTGACCTGGAGCCAAATTGCTGATCGAGAAGTTCGCAGATGTTAGGGTTGCAGTTGGGTTCGCATCATAGACCTTCGTTGGATTGCCGACGATGGCTGCGGTAAGCGTGCGCTTGTCGATCGTGAAAGTAACCTGCGTAGCGGTGCTGCCGTTGTGATTGGCGTCACCAGCGTAAGTGGCATCAGCCGTAGCCGTGCCGGCGTTGGTGTTGTTGCCATAGACGACGGTGACCGAGACGTTGAGACCACCCGCGCCTGTAGCTGTGGCAGAGCATGGCGTCTGCGGTGAACCATCGTAGGTCACGTTCGTCGGGCAGTTGATCGTCGTTGATGAACTGGCCTTGTCGATGGTGAAAGTGACCTGAGTGGCGACACTGCTGTTGTGATTAGCGTCACCACCGTAAGTGGCATCAGCGGTGGCCGTGCCGGCATTTGTGTTGTTGCCATAGACGACGGTGACCGAGACGTTCAGACCACCCGCGCCTGTAGCTGTGGCAGAGCAAGGTGTCTGCGGCGAGCCGTTGTAAGTGACGTTCGTCGGGCAGTTGATCGTCGTCGATGAACTGGCCTTGTCGATCGTGAAAGTAACCTGAGTGGCGGTGCTGCTGTTGTGATTGGCGTCACCAGCGTAAGTGGCATCAGCGGTGGCCGTGCCGGCGTTGGTGTTGTTCCCGTAGACGACGGTGACCGAGACGTTGAGACCACCAGCACCTGTAGCTGTGGCA
>Ga0209215_1000135_pt1 | contig 20274 bp, 20 predicted proteins | sample TexAe_OM2H0_M2_FD_187938 | JGI IMG/M metagenome (GOLD analysis project Ga0209215, IMG submission 187938) | Forest soil microbial communities from Davy Crockett National Forest, Groveton, Texas, USA - Texas A ecozone_OM2H0_M2 (SPAdes) (version 2) | ecosystem: Environmental > Terrestrial > Soil >...
CGGCCGCCGAAGCCGATGATGTAGCCATCCGGGTCCTCGACATAGAAGCCCTTCGTGCCCCACTCGGTCGCCGTGATCGGCTTGATGATCGTCACGCCGTTGGCGACGCACTGCTCGTAGAACGCCTCGATGCCGTCAACGCCCGCCGAGGCGTCGAGATGATCGTTGTTGCGCCTGTGCTGGCGGTCCGCGTCATTCTTGGACGCTTCCTTCAAGTGAAGTTCAAGTCCGTCCAGAACACCGATCGCGTAGAACCCCTCCCATGGCACGCCGAACGTGAAGCCGATCTTCTGGTAGTACGCGATCGAGCGCTCAAGGTCGTCGACAAGGAACTGTGGGGCGAAAGATGTAACACGCGGCTTCATCGCGCTCATAGGCCTCCTTCTTCAGCAGGCTAACGAATAGGATTCTTTCGGCAGTTTCGCCGCGTGTCAAGATGGAGTAATTCGCAGCTCCAATTAACCTAGTTCACTCCTATTGGCCTAACTATGTGTATCCTGATCTGGACAAATCCAGAAGCGATGTTAGCCCCGTCGTTTTCCTTACGCATAAAGGCGAGAATCACGATACAAGTAAAAAGGCCACCTTCGCGGTGACCTCTTGTTCAATTTCATTTATTAGGATAAGTGCTCCCCAAGTGGACACTCTTCGCAACTTTTTTTACGGCCAACAGCAGACATGCTCAGTTCTTTCCACAGGTCCGAGAAGTGCAGTAGTCAAACAAAGTCGATCACGGATCAGTGCGAAGCGGTATGCCGATGAACAAACCGGCGCTGACTTAGAATTCTTCAGTACGATCCAAGGGAACGGAAGTGGGACTTGGTGCTGGATAAATATGGTTCTTGATAAATATTTGGAAATGGTCAAGCCAAAAGCATACGTTCAGCCCGGACATATCTACACCTGGGCAATTTGCCCACCCCAGAAAAACCCTCTTCCTAAAAAAATTGACATCAGAACAATGTGGTAGTAGCGTACGCGCGTCTCATTTGCCAGAGGAGTCTCACGTTCTGGTGCCTCTCTTCTGCTTCCTCTAACCTCGGGAGAGAAATATGAAGAAAAGTCTTTCAAGAAGGATCCGAATCCTAACGATCGCTCTTTTCGTTACGGGAGTGGTTTCAGCCGTAATCGCCTACGCTTTGCCACCTAAGGGACCAAAAACAAGGCCCGCTAAAGGCTTCACGATAATAACGAAAGAGACCATAAAGCTGAACGATCCGAAGGAGCAGGCGAATCCTCAGCAATCCGATTACGTGATCACAGTCAGAAGTCAAAAGTCGAACGGAACCTGGAAGGAGGTTCGCACTGCATACAAGAATGATGGCAAAGTGATCAGGGAGCACACCAGCTTCGGCATTCCAGGAAATGGGGTCTACAAAGACTCAGGCAAAGGTGAGTTGGAATTCCTATCAGCGATGCCTCCGACGGAAGTAACCTCGCTCGTCCCCATTGTCGATAGTCATAGTGATCCTAGATTCGTTAGAGAAGAAGTGGTCCAAGGTTATAACACCTCCGTGTTGCGCTATGAAGTCGACAAGAATGGTTCTTACGAGGAAGAGTATTACGCGCCGGAATTGGACAACTATCCGATCAGGTCCGTGAAGGTCGCGCCTCACGGAGTTTCAACCACAGAAATGGTGCAACTCACATTGGGCAATCCCGCTGACGACGTATTTACCTCGCGTCCCAAAAGTACAGTTAAATACGATGCTTTCAAGAGCAAGATGAAGGCCCTCCAAGACGATGGAAAGCATGAGGCGGCAGACGCAATGCGTCGAGATCTTGACCGTCAGCTCGCAAAAAGCCCGCAGTGAAACACCCGAGCAGACGATAGAGAATAGTCCTAATTCTACTGCCACGTTCTTAGCGAGAGTTGAAATTGACCCAAGTCTCTCGCCTCTTCACAAGGAGCTAAAATGAAAAGCAGACTGCCTGATTTGAGTTATGGGCTTCTGGCCCTCGCTGGCATCGTCTTGATGACCTGGGCAGCTTTCCACCTCGGAGTTGCTCGAGAAGTGCAAGCATGTAGCCAACAAGATTGCTCGTCGAGTTGGACGGTATTAAGCGATTCATGCGACGACCTCTTCCGATGCGGTTGCGGCACAAATTGCACTGCAACAGAAAATACATGCTATCGCGAGAGAGGTTACTGTAACGGAAGTAGCCCTTCGAACAACATTATCTTCAGAAAATGTTACCTCGGTCTATGCCCCTGTCTGGTTCCTGGTCAAGGCGCCGATGGAGGTTGCAAGCGGGGACAGGCTGGATACTGTCTCGGCATTCAGGACTTCGTCGGCTTCCCATCCTCGGGCTGTATCACCGGGTTGACATTTTCCAGTTACTGCACGCGAAGCAATGCATTTCGCAGTAAGTGTGAAGACTACAACGAAGAGGACTGTAACTGCCTGGGGGGCGGCTTTATGTCTCCAATCGTCGTTGACGTCGATGGCAATGGGTTCTCACTGTCAAGTGCACCGAGCGGCGTCGTTTTCAATATGCTCAACGATGGAGTTCCGTTACAACTTGCGTGGACAGCGAAGGGCTCGACTAACGCGTTCTTCGTTCTCGATCGTAACGGCAACGGCACAATCGATATCGGAGCCGAGTTATTCGGCGACCTGACGCCTCAGCCTACCGTGGATTCACCCAATGGATTTCTTGCTTTGGCTGAATACGACAAGTCCGGCAGTGGCGGCAATGGCGATGGGGAGATTACCGCCAGTGACGCAATCTTCTCACAACTCAAGTTATGGCAGGATTTCAACCATAATGGCGTCTCCGAGCCTTCCGAATTAAAGGCGCTAGCTGGCGTGATCCAAGGCATTGATCTCAACTACAAAGAATCCAAACGCACAGATACGAACGGAAACCAGTTCCGATATCGAGCAAAAGTATATGGCCCTGGGGGGCAGCAGAGCGGGCGCTGGGCTTGGGACGTATTTCTAAAGGTTCAGTAACCGCCGGTTTCGAGAGAAATTGCAAGGGTCGGACGTAAGCACGCGCCTAACTGTTTTATTTCCTACTTAGTAGGAACTCCTTAACCCTAATTAGTACAAAAAACTTGAGGCCACCTTTGCAGGGGGGCTCTTCTTCGATTTATTAATGGATCAGTGCTCCCCACAGTCGATAATCTTTGCAACTTCTTTCTGGCGCGAACGACACGCAATCGGTTGTTAGCCTGCGGCCGGGGCGGCCGCCGAAGCCGATGATGTAGTCGACATAGCAGCCCTTCGTGCCCCACTCGGTCGCCGTGATCGGCTTGATGATCGTCACGCCGTTGGCGACGCACTACTCGTAGTGGTACGGCGGGATGCAAGCGTCAGACATTAAGCGCTTGCGTGAATTGGAAGAAGAGAACCGCCGATTGAAGCAGATCTCCGACTTGTTACTAGAGAATCGGACGCTGAAGAATGTGAGCGCAAAAAAGCTTTAACGCCGCCGGTCAAGCGTGAACTGGTGGTGACGTTGCGAGGTTAGTATGGGCTCAGCGAACGGCGCGCGTGCGCGGCAGTGAACTTGAGACCATCGGTTTATCGCTATCGTTGGCGACCGAACCGTGTCGGCGATCTCGTTGAGGTGCTTTTGGAGTTGGCGCATCAGCGACCGGAAAAAGAGCAACCACATGACGCTTTGGGATCTTTCACCCAGAGAATTTCTACTACCCCCAAAACCGGAAATCTCTACCCACCGGTCCTAATAACGGGACTCTTACACAGATATTTCCCGGTCGGACCAAGCTGGTCCAAAACAGGCGGGATGAGAACTGCAAATCAGTTGTAGAAGAAATCCTCGAACCGTTGGTGATGCTCAACACGAAGCAGTTACTGATCTTAGTCGATAGCGCGGACTCGGGACTCGACGAATCAGAATCCTGAAAATCTGCGTGGTTCTCACCAAACATCATAGAGTGTCCAACGCAAGGCCAGGAACAAAACTGGAGTGAGTATGATGGCGCCAGCAGCGACAAATCTTGCAGCGTTGCGCTGGGCTTTTTCGAAGAAGTGCAAATAACAAGCTCCGAGCAAAACAACTAAAAAAATACCGATAGGGATTGAGAGATTGCGATGATGTCCTACTAGTCTGCCAAGGTAAATAAATATCAGAGCATGATTTAGCGCAAATGCAGCGGCCACCAGGAACACCAGGATGGGTAAAACTATACTTCTCGGATTAAGCTTTTTAACTCCCTCAAAATTAAGGGCCAATAATTCTACTAATGCGTTGCTACGAAGCATTCTTTCCCCATGATCAGCCTCGAAAACCTCGGGACGAAACTTGAACGACTTAATAATGTCGCTAATCCCGTCTCGAATAAAAAGATAGGCATTGACCAGATAGCCGAGACGAATGTGCAAATACGTTAGAACAAGGGGAATCACCAGGTCCAGCGACTTCATTGGCAGTTTTATAACCGCAGCAACGCCCTCGACGAGTTCTGGGTTATAGAGATGAAATGTAGCCAACGTGATAAGCACGGCCTGAATAAGCCAGTTGTGTTCAGAAGATTGCCGCAACGGTTCAAGCTGGCCAATCAAGTAAGCGAGGAAGCGGTGGCGAGAATCGTCCGACATTTCTTCTTTGTCACCTGGGACGGTTGCAGATGGTGTAGGGTTTGGAATTGCTGCTGATGTTGGATTCGGGATAGCAGTTGCTAGTGAAGCGTTCGTGATGGGAGGTGTGGTGTTTGTGATGGAAACTTCCGTTGTGGTGTTCGGGGTGCTCATAACCGGTCCTCTTCTGACTGAGATTCGAGAGTGGCTTCCAGGTTCGCACTGGATTCGGAAATAGAGGGACGATTGCTGGGGATCACCTACACAGTGCGGACGCGCATTGTAACTAAATCGAAGTTCCAGCGATACTCTTCCAATAACATCGGGTCCACCATGGTTCTGGAATCTTCAGAAATGAATCTGAAGGGTTTTGCCATTTAAAGTTAGAACACTGCAAGCCTAATTAAGACGCCTTTCGGCTTGCCCCAGCTTCTGAAATCCTCCCGGAGGCCAAACGCATGCAAACGCTAAAGTCTACAGACCCGCAGACCGCGGCCGGATCGAACGTCGTACTCGACCCAAAAGGCTGTATGAAGAACGTTGTTCCTGGTTACGCGCTTCTGTTCTTCGATCATTTGCACAGTGAGTACTTAACGCTAAGGCCCAAAATCAGTAAGGATGTAGTCATGCTGCTGGACTCACTCTACGAGAAGCGGCTGAAGAGTCAAATAACCTGGGCCGATATCTATACTTTCGATTTAGCACTCGTCGATGAGAGCCCTCTCGAGAATTTGATTCGAAAAGCTTTCGACGCGCGAGCTAAGTATCGCAGTATCGCAGGGCAAAAAGAGTATGACGAATATGTAGCTTCGAAGCCGCCCGATTTAACCGCTATCCTGGTTGGGCCAAATAGAGGGTCACAAGGATCCGACGAGGCTAACGGAGTCATTAGCTCTCCCCCAGATGTTATCAGCTCACCGCCGGTGATCATCGCCTCGCATCCAACTGATCCAGCAGTGCCCGCGGTGCCTGAATCGACTCAAATGTCGCAATCCGCCGAGATCGTCCAGCGTGTGTTGCGAGCGGACATTCGGTATCTGTTGAATAAGTTTTACTTGTACTATGCGATGTTGCCCATGCGCGAATGCGTGCGAGATCAGCTAACAACTAAGGCTCTCACAGTGACTCTGTTGATTTTGGGAGTATTTGCGGTCCTACTATTACTCAGTTTCGGCGGAGGTCTGCTGCTGAAGCAGTGGTATGGTGGTATTACCGCCGCACTTGGTCTAACAGTCGGTTCAGTTGTGTTCTTTGGGACCGTAGGCGGATGTGTCAGCATGCTGCAGCGCATTCAAAGCGCACCCACCGAAGGCGATGCTCTTTTTAACCTTGCAGCGCTCAATAATGGATGGCGCGGCCTGTCTCTTTCGCCTATCTATGGCGCAATCTTCGCCTTACTGCTGTTCATTATGTTTGCCTCAGGAATTATGCAGGGATCTATTTTCCCCAAAATCGAAACTGCTGCCGGTTCGGAAATTCTGGTAGACGTTAAAGAGATGACACCAGCGGCACCATTACCTGCCGCGTCACCGTCCGCGACTCCCGAGGCAGGTGCCAGTCCAAGTCCGGCTGCAACTGCAACACCAACTCCCTCCGATACGCAACGGACCGGAGTTCTGCAGCTCAAAGACTTTCTAAAACAAACTGGTCCTAAAGATGGCGTCTCGTTCGCCCTGCTGATGATCTGGTCATTCATTGCTGGATTCGCCGAACGCCTCGTGCCTGACACTCTCAACCGTCTGGTTACGAAGAACGAAGCGATTCAAGGTACGAACGTCTAAGTGTAAGCGTCCCGCGATTACACCCACGAGTTACTAGAGATTTCCGGTTCCCTAGGGCGCCTTGATGTTTTGAGTCGGCTCTACATTTCTAACTAGACGGATTTGGGTAGTGCAGATGCAGAATAAAGAAGATCAGCTTTGGAAGGAATATGCAATGTTGCGCGAAGAAATCAAAAGCGCAGATACACTCAAGTATCAAATCACGGGCATTGCAGTGGGTGCAGTGGGCGCTATATTGGTCGCGAGCTTCAATCAAAGTAATTTCCTAGTGAGATCTCTTGTGGCTTTGTGTGCCTATATAGTAACGATTCCTGCATATGAAATGCTCATTGGAAATATGCGTCGAACATGGCGAATAACCACATACATGCGGGTGTTCTTAGAAGCCGACGGGGCGCTTGATTACATTCGGTGGGAAACACGAATGAGTGCCCAGCGTGAAAAGGCAAAAGACCGTACAGCTCAAAGCTCATTTTCCTCCCTTTCAGGAAGGAATGAATGGCTACTTATAACTATGCTGAATTCCATCGCAGCAATCATCGCCTTATTTTCTCTAGGAGTTTATGCCTGGGAATACCGTAAAGCTTGGATTGTTGCGGGAAAGACCTACTTTCCCATGGAGCTATACTTCTCGTACTTTTTAATCGCGGTGTTGCTCATCTTAAGCATATGCCTGAATATCCACAATCATCGCCAAGAACAAGATGTCAGGCGCGGCGGAAGAGTCGAAAGGAATTTTTACAAATCGTGGCTGGAAATCAAAAATCCACCTGCTTCGTCATGAGCGCGTTCCAGAACCGGATTCTTCTCTAAAATTTATCACCCGTAATTTACTAGCTGAAGCTAGGTGCTTACTGCTTGGCTCGCGTGAGGTTAATGGAGAGGCGAGCGCCTCCAGCTTTCTGAAAAGCTCATCATTTTTTGTGTCGATCAGTATAACAGTCTACTAAGCAAAAGGCCGCCTCAAAAGGCGGCCTTGTCTTAGGAGAGTAGCGCTCCCCACACTGGACAATCTTCGCAACTTCCAGTTGAGGCCAATGATCGAATTGCTCGATTTCTTCGAATAGGGGCAAGAAGCGCGCTAGTTCCGGCAAACTATCGACGTTCCGCACAGAGTGGAATCCGTTGCGGTAGCCCACACTGGACAATCTTCGCAAACTGTTTTTGAGGCCACGACAGAAACTCTCAATTTCCGCCAACAGTTGCACGACATGAGCGGCTGACTCTCTACATAGCTCTTGAAAAACGCCTGTGTGCGGCGGACAATGCTGTTCAAACTCCGGTTCTCGGCTTCCTGCTAGGAAAAGGAGAATCTTGTGAATGAGCCTTTCCTATACCCTGCGGGTCGATATCTAGAGCGCCGACCTCAGTGGTGTTATTGCCTAATATTTCTGTTGCTTATCGCTGCTCCCTCATTCGCTAAAGAACGCGCCTTTCGTGTCCTCGACCAAACCGCCGGCCTTCCTGTCTCCCCTCTTTCAGGTTTCGCTCAAGACACAAACGGATTCTTCTGGTTTGCCACCGCAGCGGGCCTTTACCGTTTCGATGGGATGGAATTTCGTCACTGGGCAAAGGACAAGGTCGGCGCTCCGTTTTTCCAAGTCTACGCCGGACCTAATAGCGAGGTGTTGGTGACCCGCATGCCGGAGAACACTCTCTATCGTGTTCTGGACAATGAAGACGTGGAAATCGTCAACGGTCCCGACGGAAAACCTTTTCACCACATTCACGACGTGGCGTTTACTCGTGAGGGCCGGCTCTGGGTGTCTCAGCTCGACGCGTTGTTTTATCGCAACGATCGTCAACAATGGGTCGAGATGCCGAAGGAGATTTGCGGCGACGAACGGATCTGGAAACTCAGTGCAAGCTTTGACGGCTCACTCTGGGTGGCGACCACACACAACATTTGGAAGATTGATCCCAACCTCAGTTACCGCAAGATTCTTACGCGCAACTTCGAAGGTTACATCGGCAATGTTGTCGCTCACCCGGACGGCTCGTTTTTCTACATGGAAAAGTATCCGCCCGGCGGCAAGATATTTCAGTGGCACGACGGACAGATCACTGAGTGTGTCTCGCTGAAAACCAACCTCCATGATTTGATCTTGCGCGGAGAGACCGTCTGGGCCAGCGGCGACAGCTACCTGATCGCTTTGCGATCTAATCGTAAACCGGAAATCTTGCACGCCGGCAAAGACGAGCCTATTGGCGGCAATCTGCTGGTTGATAACGAAGGTAGTCTCTGGATGGGTGACGGCCGGCAATTGTTCCAACTGCCTGAACCGGAAACTGAAATCTGGACAGCACGCGAAGGCCTGCCGGATTTGGGCATCATTGATTTGCACGAGACAACCGAAGGCATTTGGGTCTCCACGTGGAGGGGACTGGGCCACCTCGGTCGTGGCGCTGACGATGAGTGGCGCGCTTACGATGATCACCTGACACATAAAGGTGAAATGTGTAGCGATGGGCAAGGCAGTCTCTGGCTTTATGACTTTCGTGATTTTCTGCAACGCTGGCAGGGAAGGTTTGTGAGGTACCGGCAACCCACTCCTGGCTGGGCAAACGGCTGTGACCGCGGACATGATGGAAGGGTTTGGATAGCCACGACTCGTGGACTGTGGCGCACGCAGCCGGGACAATCGCAGCCAGTGTTAGTCAGTCATCCCCTTGGTGACAACGATTTGGGAGCAGTCTTTGAAGACAGCAAAGGAAGGCTTTGGCTTACCAGGAATGGAGACATTTGTCACACGCGCGCGGAGACGATTGACGCCGGTCACAGCGTTGAATGGTTCTGCGACACTATCGAAGGCGCGACGTCTATCAGCAAGCCGATCGAATTGCCAGATGGCAGCTTATGGGCTGGCACTAACATGCAGGGTGTCTGGCGTTATGCGGAGGGCACTGGTTGGCAGTCGATACCGGCGTCACGACAATTGGTTTCGATGTCCGCCCGATTAGTTCCGTCTCCGTCAGGCGGCGTGTGGGTGCTGGGGTTGGCGACACGTCTCAGGGTGTTGCCTAGGCCGGACTTGCCTGAAGGCTGGCAGGTAGTTGAGCAGTTGTCCAACCTGCAAGGCATTCCACCAACCAGCGTTTCTGATCTAATCGAAGAGGCAGACGGCAGTTTGTGGCTCACCGCGGGTAACGGCTTAGCTCATTTGCCGGCGAGCGTGCGCTATTCGAAACTGCTGCCGCCGCGCGTTAAAGTCGTCGCTTTGCTTATCAATGGCAAGCGTGTGGATACATCGGCGCCGCCGGAAGTTCCGGCGGGCCACAACCAAATCGAGCTGCAATTCGCCGCTCTCTCTTATCGCGATCGCAGTCTGCTTAAATACCAATACCGGCTGCGGTCGAATGATGAATGGATGGATTCGGCGAGCAATGTCCCTGTCTTTCGTTTCTTTGATTTGCGGCCTGGTGAATACTCGGTGGAAGTGCGCGCTTCGCTTGACGGAGTTCATTGGACCAGCGAACCAATGCGGCTTGCTTTTACCGTGTTGCCGCCCTTGTACTTGCGCTGGTGGTTCATTGCGCTGGTCGTGCTGTTGCTTGCCACATCGTTCTACGCCGCACATCGGACGCGCGTGGCCTTCTTGCTCGGGTTGGAGCGCCAGCGCACCCGAATAGCAATGGATCTACACGACCAAATTGGCTCGGGCCTGGGAAGCATTGGCATTCTCTCGAGTGTCGCCGCGTCGCAAACCATCAGTCACAATCAACGGGAAGAGATGACCAAAAGAATTACGGAAACGGCCGACGAGTTAGGCGCTTCGCTAACGGACATCGTCTGGTCTTTGCGGACTGAGGCGATTACGATCGAAACCCTCGCCTTTCATCTAACGCGGCGCGCTGGAAGTTTGTTTGCCGATGACAATACCCGATTCATTACAGAATTTCCCGACGACTGGCCCTCAATCAACCTTTCTCTTGCTGCGAAGCGCAACGTTCTTTTGATTGCGATGGAGTCTTTGCACAACGCCGCAAAATATGCGCGTGCCGAAAAAGTCACGCTCCACTTTGGGCCGGTGGACGGTCGCAACTGGCTAATGCGTATCGCGGATGATGGTTGTGGTTTGAGCAACGACGCGAGTGACAGCGGCTCAGGCATGGGCATGCAAACCATGCAGCGCCGGGCCAAAGAGATCGGCGCGAAACTGAGCATAACCTCGCTGGATGGACGCGGCACAATCGTCTCGCTCGTTTTCAATCCACAAGCAAAAGAGCATGGCTGAGGACCTCGCATGATCATGTGATACAAATATGGCTCTGGCTGCGGGTAAACTGTACTTGAAGCGGCCCTACCCTGTTTGCTCAACCAAATGGATTTAAGTGTAATCATCGTTGAAGATGATCTGCGTTACCGGCATAGCCTCGAAACGCTATTCGCTAACTCGCAAGGCTTTCGGCTCGATGCGAGTTTTGGCGCAGCGCACACGATGTTGCAGGAGTTAGAGAGGTGTCAACGTGCGGGACGAGAACCATCGTGGCAGCTTGCGTTGGTCGACATTGAGTTGCCGGGCATGAACGGCATTGAAGCGACGCGGCGATTGAAAAGAGACTTACCTGCTTTGACTGTCGTGATGCTCACAGTTTTCGAAGAGCCCTCCGTAATTCTTGAAGCGATAACTGCCGGCGCCGACGGTTACCTGCTCAAGAAAACACAGGCGCCTGAGTTGTTGGTCCAGTTGAAAGCAATTGCCTCGGGCGGTTCACCCCTCACGCCTGATGTTGCCCGCATTGTTCTATCGCTATTGCGCGAACGCACGCCGAAACGCATTTCGGGACAATTCTTCGGCACCACCTCGCCTACCAAACTCGATTTGACCGAACGTGAGCACGCCGTGCTGCAACGGTTGGTGAAAGGTCTTTCCTACAAACAAGTCGCAGCCGATCTCAACATCAGCATCGACACCGTGCGCACCCACATTCGTGCTGTCTATCGCAAGCTGCAAGTTCATTCAGTGGCTGAAGCCGTCGCCCGCGCGATCCGCGAAAAGCTGGTCTAAATTCCAATTCACATCATCATGCGATAGTGGCGGCTCCAATTCTTCAGTAAGGTTACGTCGTCGTCTCAAAATGATTTAGACCAAGTTAAGCAATTACGAGAACCCATCAACCAAAGGAGTTACCTCATGAAAAGCGGAACTAGTTCCTTGCCATGCTTTAGCCTTCCCCGCCTGATCCGTTCAGCGATCATACTCGGCGTCCTGTTTGCGATGACGGCATTTCTCTTGTCGCTGAGGGACGCGCACGCAGCTGCAACAACTTTCACGGTCAACTCGCTCGATGACACAGATGACGGCAATTGCGACAGCGCACCCGACTGTACCTTACGGGAGGCTATCAACGCCGCTAACGACAATCCCGGTGCGGACACAATCAATTTCACGGTCACTGGTATCATCAACCTGACTGGTCCATTGGCCAATATAATTGACGATGTGACAATCAATGGCCCTGGCTCGCACCTGCTGACGGTGAGGCGGGATACCGGTGGTGATTATCGCATCTTCAACGTAACGGCGTCAGGGATGGTAACGTTCCTCGGTCTCACTATCAAAGATGGGCAATTTGCGACCGGCAAAATCGGGGAAAACGGCGGCGCCGCCATTAACAATGCGTCATCTGGCACAGTCAACGTTATCAATTGCACCTTGACCCAGAATTCAACGGTTCCGTTCTCGCAGCAAAGTCCTTTCGCCGGTGCGGGCGGCGCTATTTTTAACGGTTCAGGCACTCTAACCGTCACCAACAGCACGTTGAGTAACAACTCGACCACTCTTGCCCTAGCCAGCGGCGGCGCCATTTACAACGGCGGAACGGCCATAATCACCAACAGCGTTCTACGCGATAACACCACCGCCGGCGCCAATGGCGGCGCCATACTTAACCTCGGCTCGATGGCGGTTGAGAGCAGCACTATCTCCGAGAATTCGGCGACCCTTTCGTCTGGTGGCGGCATTTACAATGAAGGTACACTCGACGTTGCCCAAAGCACCTTGCGCAACAACTCAGCTTTCATCGAGGGCGGCGGAATATACAATGAGGGCGGCATGCTCAAAATGACGAACAGTACTTTGAACGGCAACTCGGCTAGTGAAGGAGGCGGCATTTTCAATCTCGGCACAGCCAATGTCACAAGCAGCACGTTGAGCGGTAACTCCGGTTCCGACGAGGGCGGCGGCGTTTTCAACCTGGGCTCGATGACGGTTCATAGCAGTATTATCGCTCTCAATACTGCTCCGACCAGCCCTAATCTCTCCGGCAGCGTTACTTCGCTGGGCTACAATGTTGTCGGTGACTCAACTTTCATTCCGACCACCGGCGATCAAATCGGCGTGACTGCGGCGCAGTTGAAACTTGGACCCCTTGCGAACAACGGCGGTCCGACGCAGACGATGGAACTCTGCATGGACAGCGTCGCAATTGATGCGGGTGATAATGCGGTCCTGACTCCTCCGCTGAGTTTGACCACGGATCAACGCGGTCTGGGTTTTCGACGTCGTATCGGCCTGCAAGTAGACGTCGGAGCTTACGAGGTTCGCGGCCGCGCAAGGTTGTGTCCTTAGGCCAAGAGTGACGCGAGATCTGTGATAACGGGTCGAACTCTGGCTGCGCTTTCTGCAGCGTAGCGACGGCGAGTAATCAAGAAAAACTAAAGGCCACCATGGTGGTGGCCTTTTCATTTATTGGATTTCTGGCTCCCCACACTGGACAAACTTCGGTGCGCCAAGGAAAGCTTGGTGTTTCTGATTGGGTGCAAGTCCCGATTGAGTAAGGTCTAACCAGCCACTCATACCGAGTGTTGCAGTCGTCAAGGAGGTGAGTCAATCAGCGAACGAAACGATTGAAGCGTACACAGGGCATCACATAGGCCGTAAGAGAGACCGCACTCTCTAAAGCTTGATACAGCCGCGTCAAGTCCAACAAAGCAGACGGCGATGGAGTCGAAGATACAGAAGCCAATACAAAGCAACCGCAAAGGTGAGGTTGCCGAGGGTCTGCCGGGGTCGCTCAAGAGCGTGGCATGTGTGAAGAGAAACACCAGAGAACTTGGGAGGCCCAACTCGTTCCTCGTTTGCAAAGGCGAGGTAAGTGAGGGCGACGGAAAGACAGGTGAACTGACGACGAGTTGGGAGTCAGATCAGCTCATAGTACTCGGAGAACGGGAGAGCCGTTTACAGGGGGAAGGGGCTGACGTGATACGAAGCCAACAAAGGAAACACTGACCGGGCATGAAGGACCGGACAACAGTGCAAACCTCAATGTTGGGGAAGCGAGTATTCACAAGAGCCCGGTGCGGGAAAACCGCACGCCGGGATCTGTGCGGGGCTGCCGGGTAACTGGCAGTCCTACCGCGATCAACTTCCGCTGATACGAACGACAGAAATGGTCGGTTTCTTCCAACAGTTACGAGAACCTTGTGAGGTTTTTCTAACCTCAGGTTCTCCTTGGGACAAGCGCTGCTGCAAAGTCTTTGTGGTTCAGTTAGGAAGCTGAACCTTTTCTCACATGTAGTGACATTGCTCAGAAGAGACGTAACGCCTCCCGGGGATTTCTTTCCGCCCTGATTCAATTAAGGTTCACGCCCCAATGTTAAGGACCTATAACTCATTCAAAGCCGAGCCTCCCGAACGAGGCCTCCATGATTCAGGTTTTGCGGATGTCCGTTATTTTCCGTGCAGCACGCTGGCTTCGGAGGTCAATTGGAGCGTCCTTACGCATCGCTGTTCGGTACAGAACCGCGACTGGTAGAGAGCGGATTCAAGACTCAACTCGCATGTTTGATCCTTGAGACTCATCATGGATCGAAGAATCAAGAAGATCTTGGAGCTATTGCAGGACGAGGGCGTTGGGAGAGGTTTGATCTCCAGCGGACTGCCGAAGCAGGTAAATCTGTCGAGATCTGGCTTGTACCGGATATTCAAAGCTGACATGAAAACGAGTCCCGCTCGCTACGCAAAGGTTAAAAGAATGGAGGCGGCAGCAAGATTACTTGAGACCACGTATCTCAGCGTCAAAGAGATTGCCGCGCAAGTAGGCTTTTACGACCAAAGCCATTTCGTCCGTGACTTCAAGAAACTATATGGCCACACTCCCACCGAATACCGAGACCGGAAAATCGAGAGTTAGATCAGGGAATCAAACAGTAATCCAACACATTTGTGGAAAATCGGCCAATAGATTGGAAAAATGGCCAATCGAACTGTCTTGTTCCGTTAGCGGCTGGAGAGTATTTTCACCCGAGTCAAATTTGCATCCATAACGGAATCGAGGAGGTTTCGGAATGTCTAAATTCAAAGACGCATTGAAATCGAAAGGTAAGACTCCGCTGAGTCAGCCGCTTGAAGACCTCAAGAGCAACGTGAAGGTCGCCCATGGGGAAGTGGCCTTCTCTCCCCCTCCAGACCTTGAGGCGGACATGGCTCAGGTGCTTCACAAGTCAGTTGAAGCACTCAACGAACTCGTCAAAAAGGGCGTGCTGAAAGTGGAGGCGAACGGAAAGGTGGAGGCTAAACATGGTTAACTATAATTGGTGGGGCATGTACATACGTCTTTCCCACGAACAGACGCGGTCGCTCCTCGGATTGCTTGGATCTGGAGCGGCGCTCGACGCATTTCTCACGAAAGTCGGTCTTCCGCCGACGGCGGCGGCTATCGTGATTGCGGCAATTGCACTCGCCGCCCTCTGGATCGCGGCCTCCGACGATGGCAATGGCGTGGCCTTCTATATCACCTGGAGCGCCTGGCTCTGGGTCGAGAACCCGCCAGCCTGGGCCTAAGTCGCATGAGTCGCAGCACGCCTGCCGCAGGCTGCGGCGACGAAGGCCTACGAAACATTCGAGTCCGGACATTCGCGCTACCTGAGTTCTGTTTTGTATAAGGAGCAGCCACCGATCAGGTAGGCGGCGCTTGGTCTTCTGCTTCACGAGCATATATTTTGCCGAGATGCTTCTCTAATTCATTATTCCTAGCTTCGCGCGCACTTTGCTAAAGCTTCAAACATTCATTTGTATTAACTTCGGCAAAACGAGCTGTTTCACTCGGTTGAGACAGGGTTGGATTCATTGAAGTCGAGACGGCAAAGGGTATGAGTGTTCGATCGATAACTCAACATACCAAGAGCAAGTTGATCTGCTGAATGAGGAGGTCACACTCACCGAACTTGAGATCAACGATACTAAGATTGAAGAACGGGATCTTGAAGCGGCGCGCGAGCGCCGCGGCGGCGTTGGGTGCAGCGCAATGTTAGCCAGCCGCCTGTCTGGTGTTCCCGATTCATCTACCGCGGGTCGCGAATTATCTGGTAATCGCCGGACCGAGGCCCGGGCGCACGGTCCACCCTGGGGCGACGGTCACCGTCCAGCCGTCGCCAGTGATGTTGGCACCTTCAATGCGAACCGGGCCAGGCATCGCCCGCCATCGTCGCTTATCAGGACGCCGTTCGTCGCCTCCAACGTCCCCCACTGACCCTTGGTGCGGTACCCCGAGACGTACACCGTCCCGGCTCCGGGAATGGGCGTGGCTCCGACCGCGTAAACGTTGCGCCACCGCCTGACGGAACGAGAAGCACGGGACCATCGATGAAGCGGTTCTGCAGCTCTCGCACCACGGCTTTCGCCGCTCGGCCCGCTGACAAATCGGAAGGAATGCATTACCTCTACTTGGAGGTAAAAGCGACGTCCTGGATCTGGAGACCTCCGCCGAAGTTGTTCGTATTGATGCGGACGCGCGTACCATTGGCAACCGCAGCGCTGTAGGCAAGGAGCAGTGTCAGCGACTGGTTCTCCGTCAATAGATGGTCCGCTACTGCACCCCCCACGGTTGCGCCCCTTGTAAGGTGGTAAAGCGCAACGCCGACAACTGGCCCGCCTTGACCGTGTGGCAAGGTGGTCAACTCGACTTGTAGGTGCCCATGCGAACCATACGGCGTCGCTACCCCTGGGGCAATCAATCTGACCTCGCTCACAAATCCATGAAACTGACCTGCCATTGATGTCTCCTTTCTGCCGTCGGACAATCCCAACTATCAGCCGAGCTAGACCTGCGTTGGCCTTCATTATGCTCAACTATGTGTATCTTGATCTGAATAGAATCGAGATGCGGTGTTAGTTCTTTGTTTCTTTCCGCATAAAGTGAGCGGCCCCATTTCACTAATCTGTTTATTCATGGCACTTGTGGCGTCTTGAAACCACCGCCTCGCTGTCGTATCCGGTTCCGAATAAAATCGGGCTTCCCTAAAAAGAACTGGCTGTCTAATACGCCCCCGAAGAACGTGAGCTCCATGTACACGCCAATCAGGGGCCGCGTTCAGGTTGTTAGTTAGGAGTATTTGCCAGTTACCAGTAGAGAAGGTGCATGTAAGTGGTAAGGCTATCATGTGAGCTTCCTTATGAAGTGAGTCAGGAAGAACTTTGCAGAGAATCTAATACACTCCGTCAGAGAAAGCAAAGCAAGAACAGTGGTATAGTTGTCGTAACAGGCGCACCTCGCAATCGAAGCCACACTACACGGATCGATGAGTTTATGATTCAAAGGCCAATTACCTTTCTGGCAGTGCTGATTTTAGCGCTATCACCTCCAACGTTTGCACAAAAGCAATCAACTGAAAACTCTAAGCAGCCGGCTCTAACCGCTATTCGTGCCGCGCGATTATTGGACGTGAAGGCTGGTGTGTTGATTAATAACGCCTTGGTGCTTGTAGAAGGCGAGCGAATCACTGCGGTTGGGTCGGGATTGTCTATCCCGGCGGGCTCGCGTGTTATCGATTTGGGAGACATGACCCTGCTGCCGGGCTTGATAGATTGCCACACACACTTGCTGGCTTCCAGTGCTAGTGAATATGCGACGATGTTACTAACCAAGTCACAGGCGTACCGCGCGCTCGAAGGCGCGTCGAACGCGCGCCGCACCTTGATGGCTGGCTACACTACAGTACGGGACGTTGAGAGCGAGGGCTCTGGGTATGCCGATGTAGCTCTACGAGACGCTATTAACCGCGGGTTGGTCGAGGGACCACGCATGCAGGTAGCGACGCGCTCCATTGCGGTCATAGGTCAAATGGAACCGTTCGACGTATCACCAGATCTGCCTGACTTCCCGCATGGGGCTCAGATGATCAGCGGCGTCGAGGAAGCGCGCCGCGCCGTTCGCGAACAGATTGGATACGGCGCAGACCTGATTAAGATCTTTGCGGATGGGACGTATCCCACGATGACCATCGAGGAGATAAGCGTCATCGTGGAGGAGGCACACAAAGCAGGGAGGAAGGTCGCGGCCCATGCCGCCACAACAATAGGCATCCGCAATGCGGTCATGGCCGGAGTGGATTCGATCGAACACGGGTTTCGAGTTGACCGCGCCACGTTGGAACTCATGAAACAGAAAGGCGTGTGGCTGGTACCGACGTACCAGCGTCGCTTTGAACAAGCCGAAGCCATTACAGATGATGAGATTCGCCCCAGGGCCAAGGCAAGTATTGCAGCGTTGCAAAAAATGCTGCAAACCGCGCGGGAGCTGGGTGTTAAGATCGTCACTGGATCCGATCCCGGAGATGAGAAACATCACGGGGCGAATGCGCGAGAGATCGTGGCGTTTACCGCAATAGGCTTTACCAATATGGAAGCAATCCGTGCGGGCACTATCAGTGGTGCGGAACTGATGGGTTGGCAGGATAGGCTCGGTTCACTCGAAACCGGGAAACTCGCCGATATCATTGCCGTAAGTGGGAATCCACTCTCTGACATCAAACAGGTGCAAAACGTGTCGTTTGTGATGAAGGGTGGCGTGGTAATAAAGGACGAGCGTAAGGCTGGCAAGTAGCCGCTCGCTGCTGCGCCGTCAAACTCATCGGCAAGGTTACAGAAATCTGAGGCCACTTCGCAGGTGGCCTCTTGTTGGCTTTATTAAAGGATAACTACTCCCCACCCTGGACAATCTTCGCAACTTTTTGTTGAGACTACCCATGGAAATGTGCAGCTTCTTTCCAAAGTCGCAAGAAGCGCGCTAGTCCTGCAAGCGATCCACATTCCTGTGAACAACGGCGTCGCCAACTGCAACGACTCGTTCGACAGCAGCCAGTTCATCGGCGAGGTGTCACGGCAACAGGAACAGGATTCGCGAGCCTTTCAAGGAACCGCATCACCTCGTCATATCCGTGATCGAGCGCGAGTTGATCAAACGGCTCCCGCTTTGGACAAATCAAGACGGCGTATGGTCGCAGTGGTGCCCCGACATCCGATGGGTCTACCATGCCTTTGCTAGCCAGCCGCGCAACCCGATCGACGTAATACAGAAACCAGTCGAAGCTGTCGTAGACAAACGCGGACTCGCCCGGCCCGCGCCCCTTCACCCTCAGTGCGGCCCACGCATCCTCTTCGCTGATATCAGCGGCGTTCGGATCAGAGTCCGGCCTGCGATAGGGGCGTGTCGCGATAAAGCAGTCCATCATTTGGACGGCAGCCGAAGCATGTGGATCCTTATGAATCTCTACGATCGCCTCATGGCCATCCCGAACGAGCTGGCGGCGCAGATCCTGACGGCGAGTCCGCGCCGCACTCCATGCACCTGTCGCGGCGACGAAGACCGCGCCGACCCCAAGAATCTTCACGAACGCGTCGATTCGATCCTTGTCGTAGGGCCGCATTCCAAAATCGGTGCTTGATACCGCCTGCGGAAGAAGCCATACGAGTACCCCGACCACGATACAGGCGATGGCCAGCACGAGGGCAAATCTCATGGCCGGAGGTATTGGGGACATTGATCGCAGCTCTCTCAGTTAGTCACCAATGCTGGTTGCTGTCTAACTATGTGGATCCTGATCTGGATAAAATCGGAAAGCGGCGTTAGCCCTTCGTTTCCTTCCGCATAAATGAGCGCCATGAACATGCTTATCAGTGGGCCGCATTCAGGTTGTTGTTAGTTAGGAGTATTTGCCAGTTATCAGCAAAGAAGCCGCGTGCACGTGGTAAGGCTATCATCTGCGCTTCCTTATGGAGTGGGAATCAGGAAGAACACGGCAGAATCTATTACACTCCGTCAGAGAAAGCAAACAAGGCAGGACCCCATCAGGCGCTCTTTTCGAGAGACTTGTTTCTGAATATTTCTGTACTCGGCAAACTTGTCTTTATTCTTCTCTGCCACGAGTGGCTGTATGAGTGTCAAGAGGATAACAACAGAGGATAAGAGCCAGCCAAGGCACAAAAAACTTGAGGCCACTCTAGGTGACCTCTTCTTCTTGATATTAAGGATGAATGCTCCCCACAGTGGACAATCTTCGGTGCGCCAAGCAAAGCTTGGTGTTTTTGATTGGGTGCAAGTCCCAATTGAGCAAGGTCTAACCAACCACTCATACCGAGTGTTGCAGTCGTCGAGGAGGTGAGTCAATCATCGAACGAAACGATTGAAGCGTACACAGGGCATCACATAGGCCGTAAGAGAGACCGCACTCTCTGAAGCTTGATATAGCCTCGTCAAGTCCAACAAAGCAGACGGCGATGGAGTCGAAGATACAGAAGCCCATACAGAGCAACCGTAAAAGGTGAGGTTGCCGAGGGTCTGCCGGGGTCGCTCAAGAGCGTGGCATGTGTGAAGAGAAACACCAGAGAACTTGGGAGACCCAACTCGTTCCTGCATGGGCAGGTAGGCGAAGCCGACCAAAGAAGGTGAGCCGACGACTAGCTGGGAGTCAGATCAGCTCATAGTACTCAGAGGGCGGGAGAGCCGTTCACATGGGGAAGGGGCTGACGTGATACGTAGCCAACAAAGGGAACACTGACCGTGCATGAAGGAACGGATAACAGTACAAACCTCACTGTTGGGGATAGCGAGCAAGGCTTTTAGCCTTGCTGCGGAAGCGAGTATTCACGAAGAGCCCGGTGCGGGAAAACCGCACGCCGGGATCTGTGCGGGGGCTGTCGGGTAACTGGCAGTCCTACCGC
>Ga0209215_1000137_pt1 | contig 19279 bp, 15 predicted proteins | sample TexAe_OM2H0_M2_FD_187938 | JGI IMG/M metagenome (GOLD analysis project Ga0209215, IMG submission 187938) | Forest soil microbial communities from Davy Crockett National Forest, Groveton, Texas, USA - Texas A ecozone_OM2H0_M2 (SPAdes) (version 2) | ecosystem: Environmental > Terrestrial > Soil >...
CTATCGCTGTCGAAAGTTACTGCTGCCTCAGTCACCGGAGTCGCACTCAGTTCCTCGACGCCGCCAAACTCAAACACTTCAGCCGCGGGCGGCTGCTGCTCTCTCGCCGCAAGTTTGGCGCGGCGCGCCTGAATCTCCGGATGCGAGCCAAACTGTCGCTCGAGCATCTCGAGTGTATCAACGGCGATGTCCGAGTAACCCTGCGCGATGTAAAAATCAACACTCTCGAGCTCCTGACGCATCATGTTGTCGACACGCACTCCTTCAGCGACGTCGCCGGCAGGACTGTCTGCGGGCGTGTCGACAGGAGTGACTATGCTGAAGTCGACTTCCTGGAAATCGTTTGCGGTCGTGGAAGGCGACGTCTCGGCTTCGTTGAGATTTGCAAAAGATTGTTCGTTGAGATCTGCAAACGATGCAGTCGGATCGCTAAACGAGGCGCCCGGTGTTGCGTTCGTCTCAAACTCGTCAACAGCGACGGGCGGCGCGGGCACGACCTCATCCTCGTCCTGGACGACGGCAAACGTTTCGAACTGTGGAACGTCACTCTCAGGTTCCGGCAGTGGCGTAAAGTCTTCGGCAATCTCTTCCTGTAAACCACCAAGAAGATTCAAGCGATCGAGATAACGCTGTTCATCCGGCGCAAGTCTGACTAATTGCGTCAACGCGTAACGTTCTTCGTCAACCAGCTCTGATGCTTCGGCCGATTCCGCGAGACGTTCGAGCGAAGAACGAAGCGCGTCCATGTCGCGTTGCCACCAGTTAACGCGCACCAGCATTCGCAGTGCGCCGACGTGATCCGGATTGTGAGTCAGAACCTGATTGACAATCTCCAGCAGCTCGCGTTCTTCCCGTCCGGCGAGCATGCGCTCAATGATCGTCGAGAGAATGCGGATCGTCTCGTCAACTTCGCCGAGCTTCAAATAAAGACGCGTGACCGGCAGAAACTGCGTGTAGTTCGATGCATCCTGGGCCATCAGCAGCGTGGTAGCGCGCTCGGCTCCTTTTGGATCTTCAGCCTCGAGATACGCACGAGCCAGCATCGACACCAGTTCATTGTCTTCCTCGCGAGTCTCGACGACGCGTTCGAGAACCTCCGCCGCTTCATCGGCTGTGCCACGTGTGATGTGCGTTTCGAGCATGCCCCTCAGCGCCTCTCGATCGTCGCGTACTAACTGCAAAGCCTTCGAGTAAGCATCGAGTGCCTGGTCCTGCGAACCAATCTGATGGAAGCGATTCGCAGCCTGCACGAACGCCCCTGCTGCCTCACGCCGCATGTTCTCTTTCAGGTAACCATCGGCGAGCTTCAGGCGGACTTCAGTATTATTGGGATCGAGGTCTGCAATTTTGTGAAGGATCTCGAGCGCGTGTTTGTTATCGCCCGAACGCGTGTAAGCATCCGCGACGACGAGATATTGCGCGCGTGCATCGTGGACCAATCCCTGGCTGGCGTAGAGTTCAGCAAGCTTGAAAGCGATGATCGGATCGCGCGGGCGGAGGCGCTCGATCTTCTTGTACATTGCGATCGCTTTTAGATTGAATTCCTGGGCGCCGTAGTGTTCTGCAATGCGTTCAAAGCAGGAAACCGCCTCCTCTTTTTTGCCCGAACGCACGTACAGGTCACCCAGCATGTTCAAGGTAGTGAGATCGTCAGCGTCGTTATCGACGATTTGACGATACTCCTTGATTGCTGCGTTGATCTTCCCTTGGGAAAGGAATTTCTCAGCGGCTTTTAGGACCTTAGCTTTATCGAAAGCCATCAGGAATTCTTAGTTCGTTATACGATCGTCGGCGGCTTTAATCGTAGCAGCGGGCAGCGGGACAATGCCATTTCAGTTAAGCGCGCGTTCTTACTCGACTTAGCACTCCGGCAAACAGCCGCGAGATACGCTAACATGCGTAAATAAAGGGTGTCAACGCAAGCATTTCTGCAAGATAGTGATGATCACAAACAGTCAGAGTTCGCGTGGAAAAGTTGGACAGCAGATTGCGCTTGTCGGACTCGCAATCTACGTGGCATTTGCACCGCATTCGGTAGCGGCGAGCACAATCGGCATCGGCATAGCGGGATTCGGATGGCTGATCAGGACGTTCAGAACCGGAAGTCTGGGTCTGCGGCGTTCAAAATTCGAGCCTTTAATCGCTTTGTTGTTGCTCTGGACGCTCGCCTCCACGCTGCTTTCTGAAGAACCCCGGATCAGTATCGCCAAACTCCAGGCGTCCTGGTGTGTTTTTATTTTTTACCTCGCGCGAGCGACCATCACGCGCTCTTCAGCGCTCGCTTTAGTTGCGTTGTTGATCCTGTCGGGCTCAGTGGGCGGGCTTTACAGTGCTTTTGACCTCTTGCACGGGCGTGGAGTTGTGGTTGAGTCGATGACTGCAAGTAGTCCGTTTCGACAAGTTGGGGTTCAACCGGGCGATACCATCTGGCAAATCCATCGCCAACCCGTGTATTCGATCGCCGACATCGATTGGTTACTGGACGAAGTACCGCCAAACACTCCGGTAACCGTGGGAATAATCTCGCGAGGCGAACACGTTGAGCGTTCATTGGTGCTTACGAAGCCGGCAACGTCAGGCGTCGTTGGCACTGAGCGCAATCATCGTTTTCGCGCTTCAGGATGGACGCGGCACTACGAAACTTTTGCCGAGTTAATGCAAATGATTGCCCTGCTCGCACTCGGTATCGCGATCGCAAACCTTAGGAACCATGGTCCAAACAAGTATTTCCGACTCGCAATTGCCGCGACAGCGCTGTTAACAGTCGGGATCGTGTTCACGGCGATGCGAACCGTGATCGTGGCGTTTTGCATTGGGGCGAGCGTGGTCGCGCTTCGCTCGCTGCGCGGCAAAGCAAAAATCGTCTTTACGTTTGTACTGTTCTTTGTGCTGGCGTTCGGCGCTGTCGTGGTGTGGCAAACACGCGATCGCGGCGCGTTACTTCTGGACGATCCGAGTTCGTCGTTGCGACAGCAAGTGGCTCGTGTTGGCCTGTCGCGGATTTTGATTCATCCGATCTTTGGGCACGGCATGGACGCCATGCAGAAGCATTGGACCGAGTGGGGCTTTCCCGGCAAAGACATGCTTCACCTGCATTCGACACCGCTGCAACTCGCGTTTGATCGTGGACTGCCGATGCTCGCGCTCTGGCTGTGGCTGGTGATTGCGTTCTGGTTGTTTATTGCTCGCGCGGAAAAAGAAGCAAGCGAGCGGAGTGATACTAACTCTTATGGAATTCTGCTTGGAATACTCGGCGCTTTGACGGGATTTCTCGCCAGCTCCCTGGTGAACTACAACTATGGTGACGCAGAAGTAGCGATGATGTTCTGGTTTCTGATGGGAGTTAGCCACAAATTACACGGATTGAAAACGGATAATCCGTAATCAATCCGTGTTTATCCACGGTTACCTGGGCTCAGCGCCCTCGACGCGCAGGTTATTTGTCACTGAGAACACACCTGGAACGCGGTTCGCCGCCATGTAGGCCAGGGTGCGATCACCACTGCCGGAAACCACACCTTCCAGCGTCACGTGTCCTCGTTCCACCACGATGTGCAGCGATGGATTCCCACCCTGCAGGTAACGATAAAGTCCACCCATCCGTGCAATCGACCGATACGTCTGCGCACGAATCGAGTCGTCGATACGAGAAAGCGGCAATACCTTGATGTTGTTTATTACACGACTCACACCGGCGATTTTTCTTACTCTACGTTCGGCATCTGATTTCGTCGTGGGACGTACTACCTGACCATACAAGGTAATGGTGCCACCGTTGATGCTATATGCGAGATTATCGAATACGCCGTAGTAAGGAAGCGTCACCAGCTCGTGCCGCACGCGTCTGCCAAGTTGCGGATTACTCGCATCCTGAGCCATCGCGATACTCGGCACAATCGCCAGCAACAATGTTGCAAAAACAGTAATTGCAAATTGCGAAATTGTGTAAATTCTTCTGTTCTTCATAACCTTTAAAATCCTCCCGATTCCCTGAGAATTAGATAGACACCGCAGCCCAACGGTTGGTTACGAAAAAGGCGAGAATTTGCTACGATTTCCACCCAAATGACACGACCACAAACATCTGAAGCTGCTCCCTACTATTTCAAATATATTGACCTTATAACGAGTGCAGATATCGTGCACACGATTGAGACCCAGATGGGCGAAACTCTTCAGTTTCTGAACGGCATCACTGAAGAACAAAGCCTCCATGCGTATGAATCCGGAAAGTGGACTGTTCGCGAGGTGCTGAATCACGTCAACGACGGGGAACGTGTCTTCCTCTACCGGGCGTTTTGGTTTGCGCGCGGATTTCAGGATCCACTACCGAGTTTTGACCAGGACATGGCGGTTAAGACCGCTAACGCGAACAACACGTCCTGGGCAGAGCTGATTGAGGAGTTCCGCAACGTCCGGCTCGCAACGATCTCGTTTTTCAAGAGCCTGCCGGAAGAGGTTTGGTCACGAACCGGTATCGCCAGTGATAACCCGTTCACTGTTCGCTCGCTGGCTTACATCATCGCCGGGCACGTCGCACATCACCGAAACGTCCTTGCCGAGCGATACCTGTAGGCGGGATTAACAGGATTCTGCCTGGATTCACACGATTTTTCTATAAGTCCAGCAGATTTTGTCAATCTTTATCCTTGTTTTACACGCCCCTTCGGGTGTACTCTGGAACCCTGCGGGGAGCACTCACTCCGACATCCATCGTCCGCAGGCCCGCTATCCACCACGCAATCCAGGAGAATCAGATGAAAAGGTGCCCCGAGTGTGAGTTTATTTACGAGGACGACCAGAGTCTTTGCGATATGGACGGTGTGCTCCTCGTTTTTGATTCGCGCAAACTGCCTGATCTCGACGCCCAGACAACCGTGCCCGCAAGAGCGCAGACCAAGCGCAATCGCGCTGTCCCAGCCTTTGCGAGCCTGACTCTCGCCCTCGTCCTCGGCATGGTTTATTACGTCTCCACCTACCGTAAAACAGCACAAAGCGTTTACACGCCGCCGCCCAGCGCTGCCAGCATTGTGAATCCTGTTCCGGTTGCCGTGGAGAATCCAACGGCGGAGGCTAAGCCGCCTGAAACCGAACAACCCGCCGGGACAGTCGAGCCACCGAAAGCCACACCGAAGGCTGCCGCAGCGACAGCGGTTAGGAAACCAACGGTAAAACCCACACCAATCAAAGCTACGAGTGAACCTAAAAAGGAAGACTCAAAGGTTGGCTCAATCCTCAAAAAGACTGGTCGCATTCTCAAAAAACCGTTCAAGTTCTGACACTATGTAATCCGCTAATTCTGGTCCCCCATGAAGCGTTGCCCCCAATGTCTCTTCCTCTATCCTGACTCGGACGTTAAGTGCGATTTCGATCAAACAGCGCTCGAGGAGGTTGACGACTCAGCTCTGGAATCAGCAACTCGCCCGAAGCGAAGACGTGCTCTGCCTGTCGTTGCTGCGGTTGGCTTAATTCTGGCTGTTCTGGTTGTCGCGCTTTATTACCGACTGAATCAATCGCGAAATACTTCAACCGCCACGGAGCGCTCAATCGATTTTCAGCCAACTCCTGCACCGTCCGTGGCTGCACCGTCTCCATCTCCGTCGGCAGCCCTGCAGCCGTCGCCTTCACCCTCACCTACAGCTTCGCCGAAAGCTTCTCCTTCCATTTCGACTGCACACACGCGCGCGACGAGCGATCCAGTTTCAACCAGTGGACCAGGAATCGGAACCCGACAGGGTGGTAAACCCGTAATAATGTTGACCAGCGGCGGAAAAATCGATGCTGACGAGGTCTGGCGCACCAAAGATGGTGTATGGTACCGCCGCAACGGAATTGTCACTCTGCTAAAACGCGGCCAGGTGAAAAACATCGTGACGCGTTGAGCAAACTGAGTTCACAAGTTATTAGGAGGCAAGTATGAGAGTGTCGGCTTCCATTCTGGCTTTAACTCTGATTCTTGGCGTGGCCCTTTCCTGCAAACTCGGCGAACGACTTGCGGGCGACAAAAATGCTGGCACCGTGAGCGCGCTTTGGCCCGACGTGCCACCGTTTCAAGGCGCAACCAAAGCCGATCTTGAGATCCCACTTGGAGCGCGTCTGTTCATCCGCGGCATGATGCAAGGTAAGGTTAATTTCATCTCCTTCCGTACGAACAAGACCGCCCAGGAAGTTAAGGATTTCTATTCTAATGATCGCATGAAGACGGCTGGCTGGACCGCTGACGAGAAAGGATGCGTCGGCGACACGGACGACTCGAAGAACCATGGCGCGGTTTGTCTCTTTGAGCGCAAAGATGGTGGTAAGCACGAGGGCCTCGCGATCGTCGTCGCCCAGGATGAGAAGCTTCCCGAGACAAACATCTTCTACGCTCGCATCGAGATGACGAAATAGAGCCACCAAAAGGCACAAAAGCACAAGAGGTACAAAGGACTTCGGTTCAGCCCTCATTCTGTGATCCTTGTGCTTTTTTGTGGCTAATTCTTACCCTAACAAGTCGACCAGATCGGTGTGCCCACCGTGCTCGGCCCAGTTGGCGGGATGAAATTTCCTATCCATGATTACAGCCTTCCATTGATTGCACAGATTACATAGATGATAGATATTATCCAGTTATGCCTACAAAAGATCCTCTCGTTACTTCGGGACTTCGCGCTATCAAACGTGACGACGTCTCGAATGCGGGTCCGCCGGTCGAGCCAAAGTTTCTCATACTGATCGTCGACGACTCCGCCGATAATCTCGCAGTGATCAGCCTGGATCTACAACAACAAAATTACAGAGTAGTGACAGCAAGTAACGGGGAAGACGCAATCAAGATCGCAGCTCAAACAACGCCGAACCTGGTGTTGATGGATATCAACCTGCCGGAGCTCGACGGTCTCGCAGCAACACGAAGAATCCGCGAACTCGACGCCCTGCGAGACGTGCCTGTAATTGCCGTAACAGCCTTCGGCACAGAAGGATTTCAACGCGCTGCTTACGACGCAGGCTTGTCGGGTTACCTGACCAAACCGCTCGACTTCGATCGCATGCACCAACTCATCGCCCGTCTCCTGTCACCGGGAGACTCGGGCAATTTGGCTGGCCAGTCGTCCTAAATGCCTCCCGAAATATTGCCGCAATAACTGTTGCGTGATAGTCTGCGGTCCCCCTTCCCAAACAAAGGAGACATAAAGATGAAACTCACGGCACGACTCCTGTTGGTTCTAACCGTCGGCCTATTGCTTTCTCTCGCATTAATCGATCGCACACCAGCGGCCAAAGCCGCTCCACTCGATCTTTCCGGCGAAATCAATGGTGCACCTTACCGGATCAGAGTGCCCGAAGTCTGGAATGGAACGCTACTCATCTTCGCTCACGGATATCGTGACAAGGCCGATCATCCCGGCGAGATTGATAACCGGAATGCCGACGTGGCGCCGAGCGCAGCTTTGGAAGCTCCGCTACTCGCACAGGGTTTTGCATTGGCGGGCAGCGCTTATAAAGACAACGGCTGGGCAGTCGGAGACGCGATTCAAGATACAAAAAACCTTGCAGTCTTTTTCCGTGAGAACATCGCGCCGCCTCAACGAACAATCCTTGTCGCTGCTTCGCTCGGAACATTTGTCGGTTACAAGAGCATGGAACAGTTCAACGGGATCTACGACGGTGCGCTTTGTCTGTGCAGTGCCGGCGCGGGCGCAACTCGTTTGTGGGACAGTGGCGTGCCTCTTTATCTTGCTTACGACGTCATCTTCGGAATACCCGCGTCGTGGGGAACAGTCGGCGAAGTTAGAAACGATATCGACTTCGATACGGAAGTGCTGGCGAAACTCGCGCCCGAACTCAGCAACATTGCAAACTTTCCGAAGTTTGAATTCATTCGTCTCGTAGCCAAAAACCCCGGTCGTGGCATCACCCCACCGCCACCGCCAGCGTTCTTTCCGGGTTGGGCTTTAACCGATTTCTTCTTCTTCACCGAAGCACGTGCAGAGCTGCAACGTCGTGCAGGTGGTCCAATCGTGCAGAACCTCGATCAGAGTTACGATCTAACCGCTGCTGAAAAGGCTTATCTCGCCGGCATTGGTCTGCCGACGCCGGTCGTAGATGCGTGGCTCGCACAGATGAACGCCCGGCGAAACATTGAAGCAAAAACATCGGCGCGGAATTACGTGCGGAATAACACCGATTTTAACGGCAAGATCAAAAACCCGATTTTGACCATGCACACGATCGTCGATCCGTTACTCGTAGTTGCGAACGATCGAGCATATGCTGAGTTGAATGCGTCGGTAGGGCGCGAGGATCTTCTCTTTCAAACATTCACGACCGGAATTGGGCACTGTAACTTGACTGGACCACAAGTCCTGACTGGAATTGGCGCGATTGATACTTGGGTTCGCACCGGCGTTCGACCGACATCAGCGGCTTTTCCGAATGGATTGGGATTCAATCAGGCTTTTGTCCCACCGCCATTTTAGACAGGATTGACAAGTTTTTTCAGGATAAACAGGTCAATCCTGTAGAATAAGCACGAGCCCTCTGGCTATTTCGGAGAGTTTCTCGAAGGGATCGTGCGGTGAGTTCTTCCATTTCGTTGACTAACGCCGTTACTGCCGGCGATGAAAGCGCTGTGTCCGCCTTACTGGCCAGTGGTGCGGACGTAAATGAAACTACTAACGGCGGTCAAACTGCGCTCATCCTCGCAGTTATCTCCGGACGCACAAACCTTGTACGAACACTGCTTAGAGCGGGCGCAGACCCACAGTTGCGCGACAATCTCGGTCTCAACGCGATCGAATGGGCACAGCGCAGAGGATTAACTGAAGCACAAGCGATTCTCACGAACAGCCCCGAACCGGCCACTAGACCCAGTCGAATACACATTCCCCCCGAAGAACGGGAGTTGGTCTTTGAACCACCTCCACCACCCCGTGTTAATGAGACAAAGAATGTCGATGAGGATGAGAAGAGTCGCCGCTGGATAGCCGGAGTCAAACAAAGGCTCGATGAACAGGCGATGCGACGACTTAATCGCAATCAACCGCCTCTTGAGCCACGTTTAAATCCGGCGACGACGTCACCTGAACCTCCGGTTGCGGCGCACAAAGAGGTTTCACTGATCCAAACGAGTAAAACAGAGGAGCCCAGAATAACGGGTGCACCGCGGATCTTGACGCCGCCAACAGTTGACCAGCCTAAGTCAGGCAAGCGGAAAAGATGTCCAAAGTGCAACGCCATCTACAACGGCGATCTGATTTCATATTGTGCGCACCACGTTGTTGCACTGGTAGACGCTGACGAACCCATCGTTACCGAGACGCCAAAATCAAATACGACACTATTCTGGGTTCTTCTGATTATTACTCTCACTGCAGCTGTCGTGGCAGGCTCGCTCATCACCACGTATATATACAAATCAAATCAAGTGGCAACGCCAATTGCAACGGAGCCACAGAGAATCGTGCAAAGAGGCACACCGGCAGTCGGCGAAGAACTGGCGGGCAAAGTCGTGTCGCTGCCTGAAGCCGAGTGTCCCATCAAAGGACCAGAGCCGGCTTCCGGAACAGTGACGGTGTCGATCCTGGTCGATAAAAATGGACATGTTAACCGGGCGCGCGGCGCAGGCGGTGATTGGCTCATGCGCGGCTGTGCAACCGAAGCGGCAATGAAATCAACCTTTGCTCAGAACAAACTTCGCGGCCGCGAAGTCGAAAGCACAATCACCTACACTTTCAAGCCTTAGCCACAAAAGGTACATAAGTCACAAAAAGAAAGCAGAGCGAACGCAAAACCGCGGATTTACACTGATATGTTACGGATTCGATCCGTAATCATCCGTGTAAATCCGTGGATGATTTTACCCTTTGCTTATTTTGTCGCCATTCTTTAAGTAATTATCGAGAAACTCAAGAATGGCTTTGTACGCGCGGATCTCGTTGGCTTTCTTCGTGAACCCGTGACCTTCGTTGTCAAACAAGACGTATTCGATAACACCATGGCGGTTCCTGATGTTCTCGACGATCTCATCCGACTCCGGCTTAATCACTCGTGGGTCGTTTGCACCCTGCAACACGATTAGCGGCTTCACGATTTTGTCGGCATGAAACAACGGCGAAACTGCCCGCAAATTCTCCAACTCTGTATTCGGATCGCCGATTTCCTTGTAAAGCGACTTACGGAACGACTCCCAGTACGGCGGAATTGATTGCAACGTGCGCACCCAGTTTGAAACGCCAAACAGGTCAACACCAACAGCAAACTCCTGCGGCTTAAACGCCAGTGCCGCCAAAACCATGTAACCACCGTAAGAGCCACCCATGATTCCAATCTTCTTCTCGTCAACGTAGCCGAGTGAAGTGAGATATTTCTTCGCTTCGACACAATCCCAAAGCGGTTCGCGACCGTGCTTGCCGTCGTCAGAGGCAAAGAACGACTTGCCGTAACCGCTCGAGCCGCGATTGTTGACACCGAGCACGACGTAACCATGGTTTACGAGATACTGCGTCAGTGCGCTGTATCCGACTCGGGTCTGTCCACCTGGACCACCATGAACCAGTACGAGCGCCGGCACTTTGTTTGTAGTACTTGCATGCTTCGGCTTGTACAAAATCGAAGGCACCTCGACACCATCAAACGACTTGTAACGAATCACCTGCGAATCGACAAGGTCAGCGGCATTAATTTCCGGATTCAAGCTGTCCGTTAATTTCGTGGCCTTCTTCGTTACAAAATCGTAGACGTAAAGATTGGCTGGACTTCGATCGCCATTCAAATAGAACGCCATCAGCTTTTCGCTCGGCGAGATATTCACGCCAGTGATGTCGGCGTTCGGAAGTTGCGGCAGAGGAACGAGCTTGCCCGTTGCGGTTTCGTAAATCTTGATCTTCGTACGTGCGTCTTCGTTGATTGCAGTGACGCGATACCGTCCGTTGTGCGAAAAGTATGTGTAAGCGACGTCCCAGGGAGCTTTCTCAACCACCTCGCTCTTTCCTGTTGCGACATCGTAACGAGCGACGTACCTGAATTCGTTGCCTGCGTCGGTCAGGTAATAGAGATACTTTGAGTTGACGTCGAACGTTTCCGCGCCGTTGGCGACATCACCCGTATGCGCGGTGATGTTCTTCATCTCTTTGGTGGCGGTGTTGTAAAGAAGAATATCCGAATCTGCCTGCGAACCGCCGCTCTTCTGAAACGCGATGTACTTCTTGTCATCGGAAATTGCGCCCACGTCCAGCCCGGTTTCGTCTTTGTAGATCATTGCCGGCTTAAAACTGTCGATCGGCATTTCAAAGATATCGAAGAAGCGCGCATCTCGTTCATTGGTTGAATAAAAGAACGTCTTGCGGTCGTGACTCCAGCCCAGGAAGTTTGCCTTTACCTTGTCGCCGGGCGTGAGGTCACGTTCTGAGCCGTCCAACTCACGCAGGTAAATGTGACTGTTTTCATTGCCGCCGCGATCGTATGTGTAGAGAAAGCGCGTGTCGTTCGGGAAATACGAAACTGCAAAGGTGCTCTCTTTAGTCGAATTGGTTAACTGCGTCGCCGCGCCTCCGCTCGCCGAAACAGAATAGACGTTGTAGATACCTGTCTTGTTAGTGTGAAAAAGGACCGACTTCTCATCGGCTGAGAAGGAGCTGCCGCCGATGCGAACAGTGTTCATGAACTGTTCGATCGTGTACTCCTTAACGGGTTGTGTTTGTTTCTTCTGCTGCGCGACCGCAGGGGACACAGCAATAACCAGCATCAGGATAAGCAGTGAAATGCGCTTCATGGGGTCTCCTTCCTTCGAGGCCACAGAGTATAGCCACAAAAAGGCACAAAAAAACACAAAAAGAAGGCTCCTGGACTGATGACTAAAGTGGTCTCCAGCTACTGATTCCAGGAAATGCTTATTTTGTGTTTTTGGAAATGCTGTTTTGTATTTTCGGAATGCTGTCTTGTATTTTGGAATGCTGTTTTGTGTTTTTTGTGCCTTTTTGTGGCTAACTAAGTTTGCTCTGCAGGGCGTCCATTTGGGGCTTCACTACACTCTCGTAGCAAGCAGGGCAGATGCTGTGGCTGAACTTCGCTTCGGAATGATTGGTAACGTACGACTCAACGGTCTGCCAGTAATTCTTATCGTCGCGCACGTGTTTGCAGTAGGAACAGATCGGCAGGATTCCCTGTAACAACTTCACATGCACCACTGCCGCTTCAAGTTCGGCTACGCGCTCCGCCAGAGTCTGCTGTAGTTCAGCAACAGCCACGCCAACCTTCACGCGCGCTCGTAGTTCGTCTCGGTCAAACGGTTTGGTGATGTAATCATTCGCGCCGTTGCTGAGTCCTTCGACAATATTCTCTTTGCTTCCCTTGGCTGTGAGTAGAATCAGATACGGTGGAGTCGAGGTCTCAATCCGCCTGGCGCGCCGGCACACCTCGACGCCGTCGAGTCCCGGCATCATCCAATCCATAATCGCCAGTCGCGGCGCGTTCTGTTGCTGCAACGCATCCCACGCCTCGGTGCCGCTGCGAGTCACGACGACTTCATAACCCCAACCTATCAATGTACTTTCGAGAAGACGGCAGGAAATCCGCTCGTCTTCGGCGATTAAGATTCTCAAAGGACTGCAACCCTCCCAAATTCGGCAAGCGAGTTAGTTAACTGCTCCAAACTCGATTCCAATTGAACGAGAGTCGCTTTCGCTGCACTGAATTCGTTATGTGAACCCATCAACTGAAGCTGTTGCGCCGCTGCGATCGCGCCATTGTTGCCGAAATACGCGACCGCGCCCTTCATTGTGTGGGCCGCGAGGTCCAGTGCTGCCCCGTCACCAAGCTCAACTGCTTTCCGGATTGCGTCGAGCATGTTAGGGCAATCCTCGAGAAATATTTCCACCACTCGCTGGGCCAGTTCTGTATCACCGGCAGTAAACATTTGTAACGACGCAAGAGCATCGTCAGCGATCTCCTTTACCGAAAGTCCAGTCGCATCACACTCAACTCGAGGGGTAGTGCCGTCGAGCGGTCGCACTATTCCAAAAGCGATCGCAAAATGAAACACACTGCCTGGGCCACCAGTTTCCGACGCCGGTTCCGGAGCAGGACTCTCCAGCCAGATTCTGCCGCCTAGTAACTCCACCAGTTGTGAAGTAATCGTGAGACCAAGACCCGTACCGCCGTATCTCCGTGTAGTCGAGCCGTCTGCCTGAGAAAACGCTTCGAAGATGATCGCCTGCTTCTCAGCAGGGATGCCAATACCTGTGTCTCTGATTTCAAAGTGCAACTCGACTTCAGTCTCCGACCATTTCGCTGCTGCAACTCGCAGCGCGACTTCACCTTTCTCAGTGAACTTCAGCGCATTCCCGGCGATGTTTACAAGAATCTGACGCAACCGGTTCGGATCACCAATGATGAAGTGCGGCACATCGGATTCGACGTTCCAGCTCATCTCGATGCCCTTTTGACGAGCACGAACTGTGAGCGGACGCAGAACATTGTTGACAACTTCCCTCAATTCGAAATCCAGCCGATCAACGGCGAGTTTACCGGCCTCGATCTTTGAGAAGTCGAGGATATCGTTGATTATCGAAAGCAGTGAGTCAGCTGACTCTTTCACCATTTCCAGGTAGTCGCGTTGTTCATCGTCGAGAGGAGTGTCGAGTGCGAGACCAGTCATGCCGATGATGCCGTTCATGGGCGTTCGAATCTCATGACTCATGTTCGCGAGAAACTCACTCTTCGCATGGCTTGCGTCTTCGGCCCTTTCCTTCGCCACTACTAATTCGGTATTGAGAGTGCGTAACTCCGACGTTCTCAGCGATACTTCCTGTTCAAGGTTCTCACGATGCCGAAGCAGTTCCTGATCGCGAAACTCGATCTGCGACAACATGTGGTTGAAATCATCGATCAGTCGTCCGACTTCATCGTCACCTCGTTTTGTAGCGCGCAGCGAGTAGTTCTTCTGCGCGGAAACGATTCTGGCAATGCGCGCGAGTTTGACGATTGGATCTGCAATCACGCGCTGCAGGCGTGATGCGATCAGGAAGATCAAGACCGCAGTAATGAGTACAACGAGCCCCACGACATTAGTGTAGTGAGCACGCCTTTTGCTTAGCTCCTCAGTATCAGACTTGATGTAGAGAGTTCCAATCACACTGTTTTCTAGACGAATACTTTGGAAGAGACCGAATGCGTCGGGTTCCCACCGGTAATGATCGGCTTCGGGAGATTTCGGGATAGACTCAGCGTGTTCACCAGCTCGAACGTACGCAGCAAAAATCTTGCCATCAGAAGTATAGATAGACGCAACCATAATGCTTGGCCGAGCTTTGAGCGCCGAGAGAATCTCGTTGGCTGAATCCTGATCATTGAAGCTAATAGCAGCCGTACTGTTGCTGGCAATTATGTTTGCAAGACTCTGGAGCTCCTCAATAACCTCTGCCCGCTGGATGCTTTGATCGTAAAAGATAAACGACACGCAGGAGACGACCACCGAAAGGATACTCGTGATCATGATGATCAGAATCAACTTGCGCTTGATTGAAATATTAGCCAGCACTCGCAATCTATCTACCACCTCTCGAAAGCGCCATCAGCTTGGAACTGACCTTGAGCCGAGCCTGCGCGGCAGCGGTGGCGTTGATTTCAAATAGAACTTTGTTGTCCTGGATGAAGAACTTTATGACTCCTCCCGATCGATTGAACTCACCCGTCTCACCGATCGTCAAAACACTCGACCCACGGAGAGCGTCGATAATTTGGCCCAGCCGTCTCTGTTCCGACGCACTAATAAACAGGATCTGGCAAGCTCTCAGGTTGTCCCCCCACTTCATGCGGCGCACAACCAACGTGCGTCCATTTGCAGTGCCGCGTGATGCGACCTGATAGAGGGAATTGCCGAAAGGATCGTCGCCGATCACGCCGATTACCAACTCACCTCCTGACGCGTCACTGGGCCATTCGATAAACCGGGCGAAATTCAGAATGAATGCAGCTTTGACCTGATACTCGTTTGCGCTTTGAGCCCGCGCCTCGGCAGCAAACACAGTCGTAAGAACCAGCGGTCCCAACGCAAACAGGACACGTCCGGCACTGAGGAAGCGATTTTTAATGGTCTTTCTATGAAGCGATGACATGGGGCTGAGTCGCAGCTGTTTACGGAAGACAGGTTAGTCTTCTATTTGCCGGTGAAACGGTAGGTCAGCTTCAATCTGAAAGTGCGGCCATCCTGAGGAATGATGTCTTGACGATGGTCCACACTTGCAGGATTTCCATACCTGGTGTCAAACAGGTTATAGATGCTGAACGACAGATCAAAGCGATTCTTAAACTGTTGGGTCAGCACTGTGAAATTGGTAATCAGGAAATCCTCGGCAGTTTGAGCTGCTAGCGTTTTCCGATCGCTCATGTATTGCAGCTCCAATCCACCAAACGTGTTCCTGAATCCAAGACGAGTGTTCAAGTTCAGCTTCAGCATGTGAGCGGGAGAATTCGACAGCTTTGCTCCGCTGTCGCTGTCGCGGGAACTCTGGTACGCATAGCTAAACAATCCCTGCATGCCGAAGTTTGATTTGACTTCGACCTCAGACTCAAACCCGCTCGATGTGACTCGGCCCACATTCACAAACGTTTGATTTCCCGATTGAGGATCAGTAATGCGAGTGATCAGGTTTCTTATTCCGTATGAAAACGCGGAACCAGCCACTCGCACACGATCGCCGAAGTATTGTTCAACGACCACCTCCGCGGTTTTGATCGTTTCCGGTTTCAATGTTGCGAACGGTCCGGGTTGAGAATGCACGAACGATTCGTAAATGTTCGGAGCTCTAAAAGCCTGCCCGTAGAGAACCTTAACGGTCGTTTTTTGTAACGGATTATAGACGAGCGCAAAACGAGGGTTTGTCGTGCCGCCAAAGACCGGTGAGTAGTCGTACCTCACACCTCCGTTAAGCAAAACTCTTTGGCTCAATCGGAATTGGCCTTCACCGTAGGCCGCCCCTTCGTGCGAGCTGTGATGATCGTCAAAAAACTGTATGAAAGGCTCTTCGAAGTAAGCTTTGTCGTCCTGCGCCAGGTTGTTTCGAAACTCAGTTCCGGCAGTCAATTTATACCTGTCTGAAATACTCGCCGTGACTGTCGCTTCTGCTCCCCACCAAACCCCTTGCGATATGAATCTACTGTTAACTCGGATATCACCAGCTGCAGTCGGAAATAGACGAACGTTATTGCTGTTGAGATAGTAATCGTCGTAATAAAGACGCCCTATCAATTCTACGTTTTGATTCAGAGCTTTGTTGTATTTGAAGTCCAGGTAGCCGCGGGTCTCATCGACATTGGAACCTGGGTCGTTAAAGACTATTCCAAAAGCGGCGGTGGGAATCTGTTTTTGCCTCTTTGAGTAAACACCCTGCAAAGAGAACTCGCGCCAGGAAATACTGGCGAAAAACTTACTCAGATTCCCGCCGTCGGAATTCTCTGCCACGCCATTGTTAGTTGCCGGATTATCAAATTCCTTGAAATAGAGCTTCGCCGGACCCTTGGTGTCCGCCAACGAAGCTGAGACAATCAGATCCAGGCCCGAATTGAACTGCTTTCCGAAACTGACGCGGCCCTCATAAGTGTCGAAAGTTGCGCGCTGCATCGAAACCTCAAAACCACCGAGGTCTGCGCCGCGTTTGGTAATAACGTTGATGACCCCAAAGAAGGCATTCGTGCCATAGAGAGACGAACTCGGTCCGCGGATAATCTCAATTCGTTCTATCAAATCTACATCAATGGGGAACCCTGTGCCGATTAACGCTGAGTTGTAGATGTTATCGCTGACGCGATGGCCATCAACCAGTAGGAGAACACGAGTGTTGTTATCGCCAGGACGTGCAAATCCTCGAGCGCCGAGTTCCGAGCTCACGCGATTGTCGTTGACGTAGAAACCTCTGACACTCCTGATCGCCGCGGCGAGGGTTGTGTAACCATATCGCTTGATATCTTCAGCAGTGATGATCGAAACCGAAGCGGGCGCTTCAGTAACCTTCTGCAGAAACTTCGACGCGCTGTAGACCGAGTGGACCTTAATCTTCATCAGCTCTTCGATACTCAGATCGCTGAGGTCCTGTGTCTGCGCGCTTGGCTTTTCCTGCGGAGCTACCTGCTTGGACTCTTGAGCAAACGCAGGGGCGCTGCTTAGCAAAAGCAACCCGAGCGCTAGCGATAATTTGACTCTGGCACACTTCGGAGAAGTCGATTGATTCATTAGCTGCATTCTTTCAGACGGGCAAAATGGTCCTGGGACGAGACGTAATGCCCCAAAACTCAGGTGTCTGAGGCGGGAAATCACCTCGCGGGAGGTGAGGTCAACTGGTATGCCATGATCAGCGTTTATCCGCGCAAATCCGCGGCTAAATCATAATCCCCGATGAGATCAACGCCGGAGGATGCGAAGCGTCGAGCGGAGGCGATGAGACTGCGGTCGTGTTGATGATCCTTCATCCACTGCGCGTGCTTGATCAGCAGCGCGAGTTCCATTGTGCGTCCGAGAGTGAGTGCAAAGCGCCGTGCGCCTGCTTCGATCGCTGGTGGGCCAACGTGTGTGGCGTCCGACAACCAGCTCGCTGCGTGGTCCAATGCTGAACGCACGCTGCGTCCCGCTTCGCCGAGGCGCGCATCGCCGATGTTCTCAATACAACTCATAACCGCCGCTTCAAATAGCGCCAGTCCGCTTGTCAGATCGTTGTCTCTACTCTGAAGCGCGCGCAGCGTATCAAGCGCGAGCACGTTCGTCGTCCCTTCCCAAATCGGAAGTACCTGACTGTCGCGTAACAACACCGGCAACCCTGTGTCTTCGATATACCCGGCGCCGCCGAATGTCTCGAGCACTTCACTCGCAACCATTACAGACTGTTTGCCGGTCGTCAGTTTCATCACCGGCGTCAACATGCGCAGCAACAGCGCTTCGTCATCGTTGATCTCACGCGTTTCACTTCGCCCGGTTAGCTCGGCGACATAGAAAGCGAGCTGGAATGCTGCGGCTGTTTCGGCAAAGAGCGTTGCAAGCGTATCGCGATGCAGCGGTTTCTCAGACAACGGAGCGCCAAAGGCTACACGCTTCTGCGCATAGTCGAAACTGAGTGCGAGTCCACGGCGCATGAGCGAGACGGCACTGATGCCATTCCACAAGCGAGTGATATTCAGTAACGGCGCGATGTTGCGCACACCGTCCGTCGAGCCTTTCACGAGTTGTGCAAGTGTGCCGTCGAGTGTTAACTCCGCGGTGGGAACTTTACGCGTGCCAAGTTTGTCTTTGAGCCGGTCGATCTGAATGTTCTGCGGGCGGCCATGCTCATCTCTTGTTTCGAGGTAGAAAAGCGCGAGCCCGCGGCCGCCGGGTGGATTGCCTTCCGGGCGTGCGAGCGTGAGCGCCATCTGCGAGCTGATTGCAGATGTGAACCACTTGCGACCGTACAGACGAAACACGCCTGAGTCTTCTTTTGCGACTGTCTCTGTTAGACCAACATCCGAGCCGCCGGTGAGTTCGGTCATCCACTGACCGGCGGTCCAGAACTCTTTTGGGTCACGCGTGATTAAGTGGGGCACCGCGCGATCGATCAGCGTCTGGTTGCCGGAGCCAAGCAGTGTGCGCGCAGCGCCGTCAGTCATTGCGAGTGGACAACTGTAGATATCAGTTGAAGGCGTGAAGAGATAAGCGAGCGCGCATTGATGCACTCGCGAGAGACTGCCATGCTTCTGTTCATAGGCAGTCGCGACCACACCATGTTCCGCCGCAATGCGCTCTGCCACACGCCAGAGCGGCGTCAGCTCAATCCTGTCAACGCGATTCCCCCACGCATCCCACTGCGTAAGCTTCGGCTCATTCAACCTGTCTTCCAATTGCAGGTCGTAGAGCTTTGCTCCCGCCAGCCGCCCCATCTCCGCAAGTGACTCCTCAACCTCCCCCAACACCTCCGGCCCCAGCACGCGCGCAAGGTACGAACGCAGCAGGTGATCGTCAGTGTATTGATTACCTAATGTTGGAGGTGCTTGCTGAAACATCACGAAAATTTGATCTGTGGCCCCCTTATTATGTCTTTCGATCGCGAATCCCGCCACGACTGCGACGGATCGCACCTAAGGCGATCAACAATTAGTCTCGAATCTACCTTTTTTGTTGACACCGGACCGTCGCAAGAGTAAAGTCCGGCCACTTTAGCTTCAGCCCAAGATTCGTAACAGACCGTCTCCCCGGTCACAGGACCCAAAATTAGTTCTTAGTCATTTCTCGTTCATTTGGCCCTCGAAGCCCAGCAAACGAAGGAGAAAGGTCCAT
>Ga0209215_1000140_pt1 | contig 18334 bp, 17 predicted proteins | sample TexAe_OM2H0_M2_FD_187938 | JGI IMG/M metagenome (GOLD analysis project Ga0209215, IMG submission 187938) | Forest soil microbial communities from Davy Crockett National Forest, Groveton, Texas, USA - Texas A ecozone_OM2H0_M2 (SPAdes) (version 2) | ecosystem: Environmental > Terrestrial > Soil >...
GGTTTTTAATACCGTGAGTCTCTTCGAGCTCGGTGAGTAAGAGGAGGAAGATTTCGGCCGTGGCGAGTGCGTCGCTTCCCGCGCGATGACGGCTCACGATGGGGATTGAGAAATGATTCGCGATCGTGTCGAGCCGGTGATTTGAGAGATCCGGCAACGCACGCCGCGACAGTCTGACAGTGCAAAGATGCGGGTTAACCATCCGGTGCCCCGGATAAACACGCGAGATTTCATGATTCAGAAAACTGGTATCGAACGGCGCGTTGTGGGCCACCAGCACTGAGTCGCTGACAAAATCGAGCCACTGTGGCGCCACCGATGCGAATACCGGCGCGTTCCTTACCATGTCATTTGAAATCCCGGTGAGCGATGCGACAAAGCGGGGAATCGGGATCTCCGGGTTGACGAGAGAAAGAAACTTGTCGACGATGCGGCCACCACGAATTCGATAGGCACCGAGTTCGATGAGTCGATTCGGCGGCGTCTTGGCGCCAGTCGCTTCGACGTCAACGACCACGAAATCGAGATCTTTTAACAAGCGCGACTGACGGTCATCCTGCTGTAGTTCGACAGTGTTGTTCTCGATGATCTTAAAGCGCCGATCGTTTCTGATGAGGTCTGCGACCAGTAGTCCGGCAAGTTCGTCGTCGATGTGCGATAGTTTGAAAACCGCATCGACGATCTCAGACGCGGCGGCACGTCCGCCCGCGCAAGTTAAAAGGTCGATTGTGTCCTGGACGAGAGTAGAATCAGAAACTAAATTCGGATAAGGCGGCATTCGGGTTCGGATTGTAGCATGTACCTATTCGACGAGGTAAGAATTTGGACGCTGAACAAGTAATCAATCAATTCAAAACCACTGGCGCGTTGCTCGAAGGTCATTTTCAACTTTCAAGCGGCTTGCATAGCACTGTCTATTTACAGTGTGCACTTGTGCTTCAGTATCCCGAGAGGGCAGAAGCTTTCGGACGTGCGATTGCGGAAAAGTTTCGAGATCAGGGAATTCAGCTTGTTGCTTCGCCTGCGATCGGCGGCATCGTTATTGGTCACGAAGTCGCGCGCGCGATGGGCGCGAGGTTTGTATGGACCGAACGCGAAGCGGGACAGATGACGTTGCGTCGTGGTTTTACTGTGGCCCCGGGTGAAAAGACTCTGGTTGTGGAAGACGTTGTTACGACCGGTGGTTCAACTCGCGACACGATCGAGGCGCTGAGAAGAGCAGGCGCTGAGGTTGTTGCAGCGGCGTCGATCATCGATCGATCTGGCGGCGCGGCTGATGTTGGAGTTCCGTTGACCGCTCTCGCATCGTTGAAGGTCTTGTCGGTTGAGCCGTCTGTTTGTGACGCCTGTAACCTCGGCGAACCGGTGGTGAAACCAGGTAGCCGCGCGCAGAAAACTTAGACGAGTCAGCATCCTTGAATTACAAGCTCCTGCTCCAGTATGACGGCACTGAGTTTCACGGTTGGCAGATTCAGGAAGATCTAAGAACTGTCCAGGGTGAGTTGACGCAGGCTCTTTCTTTGATTGATGGACGCAGTGTGAATGTTCATGGGTCGGGTAGGACGGATGCTGGCGTTCATGCCGAAGGACAGGTCGCGAGCGTTGAGATTCACCGAGAGATATCGGCAACAAAGCTTCGTGCTGCGATCAATGCCAACATCGGTCGAGACGTGCGCGTGTTGACAGTGGAGCAGGTTTCGGACGATTTTCACGCGCGCTATTCCGCAATCGAGAAAACTTATGTTTATCGGATTGTGAATGGACCGGTAATGTCTCCTTTCTGGTGGCGTTATTCATATCAGGAAGCGCGTCCGCTCGATCTCGAGCGCATGAGGAAAGCCGCCGAACTGTTTCTCGGAAACCACGATTGGACGGCATTCTCAGCGGCACAGTCCGACGTTGAAGATCGAGTTCGGACAGTCACTCACGCTGAAGTAACTGAAAGTATTGACGATCGTTCACCCGGGTCTTTGATTGAATTTCGAGTAAGCGCGGAAGGCTTCTTACGCTACATGGTGCGGGCGATGGCAGGGACTCTGATGGCCGTCGGGCGTGGCGAGCTCGATACCGAGGCGATCAGAGACGCGCTTGAAACAAGCGCACGGCCAACTGCTGCGGTAACTGCCCCGGCTTGCGGACTCACCTTGCTTTCAGTTCGCTATTAATGATAGGTCATATAGGTCCTAAACGACCTATTCTTCAATTCTTTCTTATGCTTTCTGATTTCTCCGGCGTAATTCAAAAAGGAACACGAGAAGAAGCGTTGCTTGCCGCCATCGCGTGGGATCGATTGCCCCGCCACGTGGCGATCATCATGGACGGCAACGGACGTTGGGCCGCACAACGCTCGCTGCCTCGTATTGCGGGTCACAAAGCAGGCGTCGAAGCTGTCCGAGCTGCCGTCGATACGGGCGCGCGCCTGGGCCTCGGAGGGCTTACGCTGTATGCATTCTCAACCGAGAACTGGAAACGGCCGCGTTTGGAAGTCGACGCGCTGATGCGTATGTTGCGTCGATATCTGCGACTCGAGCTCGATGAGATCGATCGCCAGAACATCAGATTTCAAGCTATCGGACGAATCGGAGCTCTCGCTGAAAACGTTCGCAAAGAGATTCAACGAGCAACCGAACAAACTTCCCGGAATAAAGGAATGGTCTTATCGGTGGCTTTGAACTACGGCGGACGCGCAGAGATCGTCGATGCTGCGCGGGCTGCCGTGAGGCGATTACTCGACGAAGGCAGCCGTCCCGATGAATTGACCGAAGAGCGTATTGCGAACGAGCTTTACACGCGCAACTTGCCCGAGCTCGATCTACTTGTGCGCACCAGCGGCGAACTGAGGATTTCAAACTTTCTGCTCTGGCAAAGCGCTTACAGTGAGATCTACGTCACAGAAACGCTCTGGCCCGATTTCCGGCGCGTTCATCTGCTCGAAGCCGTGGTCGATTATCAGCGTCGCGACAGACGCTTTGGCGGATTGAAGCTCGTGGTTTCAAAGAAATAGGTCCTATAGAAGCTTGCACAAAAAGTTCTTATTTTAGATTTCTCTGTTGCACAGAGGACAATGCAACCGAGACTTTTTATGCAAAGCCGATCTGTAGTGCGAACTGAATGAAGAGAATCCTAACCGCCCTCGTCGCATTACCAATCCTTATCGCTTCAATCCTTTTTCCTTTTTTGTGGTGGTTGTTTGTTGCGCTTGCAGCTGCGGCGATGGTCCTCGGTCTTTGGGAGTTTTACCTGCTCGCGAAACGCTTGAAACTGAAACCCGACGCCGGAGCAGGTTATCTGGCCGGTGCCGCCATCGTCACCATCGCCACGCTTACACAGCAGAACGATCCCGCGATTAGTATTTTGCTCATTCAATTCGTAATTATCGTGCTGACTGCCGGCACTCTGATCGCGACGACCCTCCGTGGCGCTCCGTTCGAGACCATGATCGGCTCCGCTGGCGCGACAGTACTTGGTGTTCTTTACGTGCCCCTCCTTGGTAGTCATTTGATTTTTTTGCGCACGGGATTCGATCAAACCTTATCTGCTCATCTGTTGTCGTTCTTCTTCCTGGTATTAATGGGATCGGACGCCGGTGCTTATTACGTTGGACGCGCGTTCGGTAAACGCAAGCTTGCGCCGTCAATTAGCCCTGGCAAGACCTGGGAAGGCGTGGTTGGCGGAGTGGTCGCAGCGCTTGCAATGGCTGCGCTCGCACACTTCTGGTTCTTTCGCGAGCTGCCACTGAAATATATCCTGCCGCTTGCCGTTATCATGATGGTGGTCGGAATCCTCGGAGATCTCGCAGAAAGCGCACTCAAACGCGGTGCTGGCGCGAAGGACGCAGCGAACCTTCTTCCCGGTCATGGCGGCATACTCGATCGACTCGATAGCTTGCTCTTCAATGCACCACTCATCTACTATTTTGCTCGCTTCTACTTCCACGGCTGATCGCTAAAGAAGAAAAGCTCATGACCACGAAGAAAATCGTTTTGATGGTTGGTGGAGTGGTCCTGGTGCTTGTTTTTCTGGTGGTCTGTTTTGCGGGAGGAATTGTTGGTTTGGCTCTTTACCACATCGGAAACAGCGAAGCGGCAGCGAAAGCAAAGGATTTTCTACGAAAGAACGAGAAGCTGAAGACGGAAACGGGCACGGTGCAGGATTTTGGCAGTATCATTACCGGAAGCGTCACTCTTGACAACGGCAGTGGCGATGCCACCTTGCATCTGAAGGTGATCGGGGATCGCAAGACCGTTAACGCAACGGTTGACCTCGTATTAGTACAAGGCGGTTCGTGGCGAGTGAGTTCGGCATCATACGTTAACGGCGCAGGGCAAACGATCCAACTTCTTGACCCCTACGACACCAAAACACTAATCCCTCGCCTGATTGCATGACGGAAACATCAACAAACACTACCGGAGTTGCGATTCTTGGTTCGACCGGCTCGATTGGATGCAATAGTCTGCGCGTTATTGCGTCGTTGAAACCCAGCATGCACGTAGTCGCGCTGGCGGCAGGCACGAATGTCCAACGTCTCGCGGTTCAAATTGAGAGGCACTTACCGGAGGTTGTCTCAGTACACACGGAAGCTGCTGCACACGATCTGCGCGCACTGCTTTTCGCTCGGAACATCGATCTGCCGCGTATCATTACCGGCGAAGCCGGACTCCTTGAAGTCGCTACTCATCCGCAGGCAGATTGTGTAATTTCTGCGACAGTCGGCGCCGTTGGTTTTGTTCCCACCCTCAGGGCCCTCGAAATGGGCAAGCGAGTCGCACTCGCGAATAAAGAAACACTCGTGATGGCTGGTGAACTGATGACTGAAGCGGCGCGGAAATCAGGCGCTCAGTTATTACCGGTCGACTCGGAACACAATGCTTTGCACCAGTGTCTGAGGGGTGAACGACGTGAAGAAGTGCGTCGGATTGTCCTCACTGCCTCTGGTGGACCATTTCGGACGCGAAACAAAGCAGAAATGAAAGACGCCAGTGTTGCGGAAGCGATGCAGCACCCAACCTGGAACATGGGCGCGAAGATCACTATCGATTCAGCCACATTGATGAACAAGGGTCTTGAGGTGATCGAAGCTCACTGGCTGTTTGGATTCGAACCGCAAAAGATCGACATCATCGTTCATCCCGAATCTGTAGTGCATTCCATGATCGAGATGATTGATGGGTCGGTGATTGCGCAGATGGGAGTCACCGACATGCGTCACGCGATCCAGTATGCGCTGACGTATCCAGAGCGACATTCCTGCCAACTACCTCCGTTGGATCTAACGGCCGTTTCAGGTCTTCATTTCGAAGCTCCCGATCTGGATCGTTTCCCGTGCATATCTCTGGCGTATCGAGCGCTGAGTGCCGGGGGCACGCTTCCAGCCGCGATGAATGCCGCAAACGAAGAGGCAGTCAGCGCATTTCTCAACGAGCGGATCTGTTTGACTGAGATTCCCGCGGTGATTGAAACAGTGATGAACAGCCACTCAAACCAGCCCGCGAAGGACATTCAGACCATCCTCGAAGCCGATCAACAGGCCCGCAATGCCGCTGCCGCCACTATCGAAAAGCTCGCCAACGCCACGGTATAAATTCTTAGCCACAAAGAGGCACAAAAGTCACAAAATGTTTTCTTCAATAGTGCCCCTGATTTCGACTTCAATTTAGGGCACTACCTTTTCTTCCTTCCTGATTCTGTTTTCCACTCCTTTGTTCCTTTTGTGCCTTTTTGTGGCCAAAACTCTTTTGTACTTCTTTGTGGCGCAAAGTTTAGGTACACTCGTTTGCAACCCGACTCGATAATTGTCGAGTCTAAACTTGGTTGTTTTACGTAAGATCATAAGAAAAAGGCTTCCGAATGACTCTATTAGTAGCAATCGCCTTCATATTCATACTTGGTTCGGCTGTCGTCCTTCATGAATTCGGCCACTTTATCGTAGCCAAGCTCTTCAAAATTCGCGTTGAAACGTTTTCGGTGGGTTTTGGCCCTCGCCTGTTTGGCAAAAAATGGGGCCAAACGGACTATCGAGTCTCAGCCATACCACTCGGCGGGTACGTAAAACTGGGTGGCGATGAGTCAAATGCCCCACTTGAAGGTGATGGCGCTGAAGATATCCCACCCGAGGAGCAGTACAACCTGCGACCGCGTTGGCAGCGCATCAGTGTCGCTCTTGCTGGTCCGATAATGAATATCCTGACGGCGCTGGCGATTCCGTTTACGGCAGCATTTATCTACGGAGTTCCGGCGACTCCTTCTGCCGTTGTTTATTACGTTCACCAGGGTGGTGCGGCAGATCAGGCCGGACTCAAACCGGGAGATCGAATCGTCGCATTTAACGGTACCAGGAATCCCAATTGGGACAGCATCACTGGCGATGCGCTGCTTTCACCCGGACATGCTCTGCCTATAGTTATCGATAGAAACGGCTCCAATATAAATCTGACGATTACACCGACTACTCGAGTGGAAAATGGCGAAGCAGCAGGAACACTCGATTTTATTCCTGACTACGGCGGGTTACCGGTGGTTGTTGACAGCGTTGCGCCAAACTCGCCAGCGGAAGCCGCGGGTTTGAAGCGAGACGATCGTTTCATTTCCATCGGGGGAGAGGACGTCAAGAGTTCTGCCCAGGTTACTGAGTACGTTGGCGATCACGATAAACAGCCAATCGCGATGACAATTGAGCGCGACGGCAAAACCATTCAACTCACGAGTGATGACCGTCGTATCAACGGCAACAAATTAGGATTTATTGTAGTTGAGAAATATCCGCTGCTCGCTGCTAACGTGTCGTCGGCAGGCAAATATGCCGTTGACCAGAACATCCAGATTCTGCGTTTGACAGGAAAGGCTCTGGGACAGGTTTTTTCCGGCCAGCGATCGGTACGTAACACGTTGTCTGGTCCAATCGGCATCTACCAGGCAACGCAAAAATCGATCGAGAGACTCGGCTGGGACGGCGTTTTCGGCATGCTGGGTTTCCTGAGTTTGAATCTTGGCATTTTCAACCTGTTGCCGATCCCGGTGCTTGATGGCGGTGCAATCTTTCTCTTCCTGATTGAGGGACTACTTGCTCTGATAGGTTTGTCGATCTCTACCGCAGTGCGCGAACGTATTCAGCAAGTCGGCTTTGTGATGGTGTTACTGTTGATGGTTTTCGTACTCAGCAACGACTTCCTGAAGTTAATTGGCGGTAGAAATCAAGAACCTGAGAAGCCACCGGCTGCTGCCCCTGCCAAATAGCCAATGCGTAAGACGCGACCAGTTCAAGTAAAGCATATTCAAATCGGTGGTGGTGCTCCCGTAGCGATTCAGTCGATGACGAAGACTGATACTGCTGACGTAGGCGCCACTGTGGCTCAAATCGAAGACATGGTCCGCGCCGGGTGCGAGATCGTCAGACTTGCAGTTCCCGACAACGACGCGGCAATAGCACTGAAAGAGATCCGGAAGCGAGTGCCTGACGTTCCCATCGTCGCTGATATTCACTTCCACTACAAACTCGCGCTGATGGCCCTCGAGGCAGGCATCGACAAGCTCCGATTAAACCCGGGGAACATTGGCGCTCATGAACGTGTGCGTGAGGTCGTGCGTGCAGCGCAGGCGCAAAAAGTACCCATCCGGATCGGTGTGAACGGCGGATCGCTCGAAAAAGATCTGCTGAAGAGGTATGGCACTGCTACTCCCGAAGCGATGGTCGAGTCGGCCTTGCGTCACATACAGATTCTGGAAGATCTCGATTTCACTGACATCATCATCTCGCTCAAAGCTTCTGACGTGCACCGGACCGTCGCTGCCTATCGACTGTTGGCGCAGAAAGTCGACTATCCGTTTCATCTGGGCGTAACCGAAGCAGGCACATCGTTCAGCGGCACAGTGAAGTCGTCAATCGGGCTTGGGATCCTTCTGCACGAAGGAATAGGCGACACGATCAGAGTGTCTCTGGCTGCGGAACCACAGGAAGAAGTGCGCGTGGCCTGGGAGATTGTGAAGTCGCTTGGGCTGCGAACCCGAGGCGTGACCGTGGTTGCGTGTCCGACCTGCGGGCGGCTCGATGTCGATAATTTTGTGGAAATAGTTACTGAGATCGAGCGCCGTCTGGCGCACATAGAAGAGCCATTACATTTGTCGATTATGGGCTGTGCGGTGAATGGACCCGGTGAAGCTCATGATTCCCAACTCGGCATCACGTTTGGTCGTGGTGTCGGGATGATCTTCAAAGACGGCGTACCGATGCGCAAGGTTGCTGGTGAGAATATTGTCGAAGCGTTTGTGATGGAAACCGAGAAGCTGCTGGCTGAGATTAAGAAATAAGCTGCGGCTTATTTTATTTTCACTCGCTTCGGAGCGGCGACGTCGCCCGCCATCACCAGAAACAACGCATCGGTCGTGACCTTCCGATTGACGTTAACGATTAGTTGTTCACGCAAATCTTCAATCTGTAGAATCCAATCGCCCGCGCGTCCTGGATCCAGCTTCTCACTTACTTCGCGTAGTTCAGTTAACAAGTCTTCATTGACAAGCTGAGATGGCTCAACTCCCAGCGACAACATCCATGCATCGCGAATCAACGTCTCGAGCACGTCGAGCCGCTCTTCAAACTCTTCTTTGTACTGCGCCTCGTTGAGCTGTTCCGCCGAACGGAGCAATTGCGCCCGATCCTCACTGAGCACGAGTGCGTTCAGGACCTTGAGCATTGCTTTTCGTTGCGAGGTGAATGTAACCAGATCGCCTGCGAGGGCTCGAGCCACGCTTCCGCCAGCCGCCCGCGCTCGCAGTCCCGCGGTCTTTTTATCGACGAGACTGTTTTTGACCAGATGACCTTCGATTTCAGCCGGAGTAAGGGGTGAGAATCGAATCATCTGACAACGAGAGAGTATTGTCGGTAAAAGCATCGCCGGCCGTGCAGTGATTAAGATCAGGTACGAAGTTCTAGGCGGCTCTTCAAGGACCTTTAGCAGCGCGTTGGCGGATGCGTCGTTAAGCTTGTCGGCTTCGTCAATCAGGAAGACGCGAGCTCTACCCTCAAAAGGGCGGAAGTTCGCCTCTCGCTCAATCTGGCGCATCTGCTCGACCCGCAGTACTCGTTTTGGAGCAACAACGAGCCCGACGTCAGGGTGGTCGGTCCAGATTATCTGCGTCCACTCGTCCGCATCTTCACGTTGTGGATAGTTCAATTTCGCGATGCGAACGCACGCCGAACACACGCCGCAACCTTCGAGATCTTTCGGTGTGCGGCAATTCAACGCTCGCGCGAGTTCAAGTGCAAAACGCTTCTTGCCGATACCTTCTTCACCTGTGAACAGCATGGCGCCGGGAAGCCGGTCAGTAACCAGCATTCGTTTCAGCGCTACTTTGACACGAGAGTTTCCGGTGAGTTCGTTAAACATTGCCGATTGTCGATTGCCAATTGATGCGAACGAGCACGATGCCGAAGGGCCGATCAATCGGCAATCGGCAATCGGCAATCGGCAATCGCAAAATGTCCTTTGCTCTTGAGATAGGGAATGATGATTTCTTTCACGCGCTCTTGTGTGCTTTCCACTGGACCACTCGTATCGATCAACTTCACGCGGTCGGGTTCCTTGAGCGCGATCTGCAAGTAAGCATCACGTACACGAGCGTGAAAGTCAGCCTTTTCGATGTCCAGGCGATCCGGTGCGATCCGGCCCGAATTCTTTCCGGTGGAACGTCGCGCTGTGCGATTAGTAGATTCTTCAATCGGGAGATCGAAAAGTAACGTTAGTTCTGGTCTTAGACCATCGGTGGCCAGTTGCACGATCTGTGAGATCAGTTCTGGCGCGAAACCTCTGCCGGCGCCCTGGTAAGCCACTGTCGCATCGGCATAACGATCCGAAATTACGACTCGCCCGGCTGCCAGAGCGGGTCGCACGAGGCGACGAACGTGTTGAGCGCGATCGGCGGCAAAGACCAGCAATTCGGTCAATGGATCGACTTCCTCCTGCGCGTCGAGCAATGCGGCTCGCAGCCGTAAACCAAGCGTCGTTCCGCCCGGTTCGCGGGTCAGAAGCACATCACAACCATTGGTACGCAGGAGATTGCCCAGTAAACGCAACTGAGTCGATTTCCCACTGCCATCGATACCCTCGAAAGTAATGAAAGTTCCAGGCACAGGTCCTCAAAAATTCTTCTCTGTGCAACCTCTGAGTTCTCTGTGCCTCTGTGGTTGTTGTATCGCACATTCCTATAACCACAGAGGCACAGAGAACACGGAGGTTGCACAGAGAAATCCGAAATCAGGGCACTACTAACGTCTTTGTCGGCTCTAACTCTGGATTCTAATCGAATCTCACGCTTCAGGCGAATGGGTATCGGAGCTACGAACTTCGCGCGGGTTGGCTTCGGCGTTAGCTTGCGAATGAAGCTCGCCGGTAGCTCGTCTCGACTGTGAGATTGTCGAGATTGCGTGCTTAAAAATCAGCTGTTCCTGCGACCCGGATTCAAGCAGGACTGAAAACTTATCAAAGCTTCTGATGCGGCCCGTCAGTTTGGCTCCATTCAAAAGGTAGACGACCACAGAAGTCTTCTCTCGGCGCACTGTGTTGAGAAAGGCGTCTTGAATGTTTTGTGGTGCCTGTTTGCCGTCCGACATGCTTGAAACCTGGGGGTGGAATAGTAGACCGCGCGGTTGCAAGAAGATTACAACACGGATCTTTGCATGACAAGAGATTGGAAGAGATGTGAGAGAAAGATGATTATTTGAACTGCGGCCCAGCGGCAAGGTTTTCGAGTACAGATCGCAAAATGCCGTTTTCCTCGCCAAAACCGCCAAACCACTCCACGTTTGCTTCATGGCGAAACCATGTCAATTGGCGTTTGGCGTAGTGACGTACGTCCAGTTTGGTCTGTTCGACGGCGCTCTGAAGGTCGCGGAAGCCTTGTAAATACTCGACCACCCGGCGATATCCATGAGCTCCAAGTGCGTTTGAGGTGGGCGAGAAGCCACGTTCCAGCAACCGGCGAACTTCATCGACCAGGCCCGCTCGGAAGTGTTCTTCAGTGCGTTCGTTGATTCGTTTATAGAGTTCGTTGCGAGGCGGATTAAGGGCGAGGATACGCAGGCGGCGCGAACTTTCGTGTGGTTCGGGGCGCTCGGGCTGCTGGTCCACAATCGACCGGCCGGTTTGAAAAAATACTTCAATCGCGCGCTGGACGCGCGGCCAGTCGCGCGGGTAAAGCTGTGCGGCCGCTTCCGGATCGATGCGGTGCAGGAGGCGATGAAGATGTTCCGGGCCGTGTTTGTCTCGAAGGTCATTAAGACGGCGGCGCAGGGATTCATCTGTTTGCGGGCTGATGAAGAAGGGTTGACGCAGAGCGCGTAAGTAGAAACCAGTGCCGCCGACGAGTAGCGGCACACGGCCACGGTTCTCGATCTCCTCGATTTTATTTGCGGCTTCACGGGCCCACTCGCCGGCAGTATAGTTGACGTCGGGCGAGACAAAGTCGATGAGGTGATGTGGAACGCCTCGGCGTTCGTCGAGAGGCACTTTGGCTGTGGCTATTTGAATTTCTTTATAGACCTGAACCGAATCACAATTGATTATCTCGCCGTTGATTTTGAGGGCGACTTCGATTCCGAGAGTGCTTTTGCCGGAGGCTGTGGGACCAACGATGGCGATGACTGGGTTCACATGCGAAAAAGTATCACGGCCCAGAGGAGGGCGAGTAGCAGGAGACCGCCAACTAGCTGATTGCGAGAAAATGCCATAGACAGGATGAACAGGATCTTTACAGGGTTATCCTGTTCATCCTGTAGAAATCTTGTAAATCCTGTCTAATAAATCCGCGAAATCTCAATACCGGAATAGTACGCTTTGAGTATTTGCTCAGACGACCAGCCTTGCTTCGCGAGTCCGTAAGCACCGACCTGGCACATCCCCACGCCATGTCCCCAGCCACGACCGACAAATGTGAACTCTGAAACGCGTCCGGTCTCATCGTATTCGCGATCGATGACGAAGAGTTGTTCGCGCAACCCCAGCGCGGAACGAATACGACCACCACGAACGTGCGCTGTTCCATTAGTGCCGACGATCTCCAGATCCGTAACTCTGTGCGAAGCGCCCCGCGATACAACGCGCAAGTCGACAATCGGTCCGATCCCTTTCGCGGCGCGCGCCAAACGGGCCTGCACCTGCGCAACACTCAGTCCTTTGGTCCAATTGGCGAATGGTGAAAACCGATCCGCCGCCGCACCATTTGGCGCTGGCTTAACTTCAAGGAAATCAATCTGCCCGTTGGGCGCCAGGTGGTAACTAACCGGCTCACCTCCGACCAGTGCCACTGACGACACGGCATAAGGACGTTCTCCAAGATATCGAAACAGAAACGCGTCGGGGTTCACTCTGATTGGCTGATCCTTGCCTTTCGTTGTGCGCAGAATCAGTTGTCCTTCACTTGTCGGACGCGCATTCGCTTTCTGCAGCTGTAGCAGATTGCGCGCCTCCAGCAAACGAGAAATCGCATGCAGCACGCGCGCTCGCGATAAAGGCATTCGTGGTCTCAACGTCGCATCCGGATAGACTGCGAGATGTCCGTCACGAAGCAGCATCGCGAGATCGGCGCGGTTCAGTGTTGGCACATCCTGGGCATCTTTGACTGCGAGCAGATAATCGGCATCGGCATCATTCAGCAGTGTTCCCGCACGACTCTCACCAAAGACGGCGGTTGAGAGCGCAGTGGCAAAAGCAGGCGGTCGGTTCACGTCATCAGAGGTGACCGGCATCGCCTGTCGCGCCACACGAGCCACATTCGCGAGCCAGTTTCGTACCTCACCCACAGTTGCATCGGCCGATAGCCATGAGTCTGAAACACGCTCACGCAGTGTTCCAAAATTCTGCGTCACTAAAAGACTGACATCTCGCACAAGTAGCACATTCGCATCGTCCTGCAGATCGGCAGGTTCGCGTGAGGTCTTGATGACAAAGCGATCGAAGGTCGCGCCTTCGGCGGCGCATTCACGAGCACGTAAATACGGGATCGCTTCGTTGAAGATCTTTTCTGAGTCTTCCGTGCGTCCGCCGCAGGTCGACGTGTAGAGTGCGTTGATTGGCTCACCCTGGTAAGTAGCGATTAAGCCCCGTGTTTCGTCAACCGCTCTGGTTGAAAGCGGATTTTCGGAAGTCAGTCCGCGATAGACCTGGGAACGAGTGGTGGGCAGGATGTCGAAGCCTTGCGACATGAATTGCCCGCGATTCTTGAGTGCGTACGTGCGAGCGGCGATGGCCTGGGCCTTGAGAGCTTCAATGGCGGGATAACCACCGGGAGAAAGTTCGTTAGCGACAACGCCGCGGACATAGTCCTCAAGACCCAGTTCATTCACGACTGTGAGCGTACCGCGAAGGTTTGTAAACACCTCGATACGTCCACGATAAGGCTTTTCGTTGAAACGAACGGGCGCGTTCTTCTCGTCGTCCGATGCAAAGGACACTGGCGCACTCGAGCTGAAGATCGGTCCAATCGTTGACGAAGTGACTACCTCGCGCGATGGCAACGCCGAACGCGACGTCAACCGAACAGCACTGCTGTTACTGACGGAGGGTTGTGTTTGTGCGACTGTCTGCGGGTCCTTTCCATCGATCGTTGCATCAAAACCTGCTGCTTCCAGACGAGCCCGAATCTCTTCAGCTTCTTCACGTGGATGCGTGCTTCCGATAATCATGCCCCACGTTTTGGTTTCGCTGTCGTAGATGGTATGTGCATCTTCGCCAGCAGCCTTCTGAATCTCCTTTTCATTTTCTTCAGCTTCTTCACGGGTTGTCGCGCCGCCCACTATCACTCGGAATGTCGCGTCCTCCGGCGTGTTTTGACGTGGAGATAAGAGGCGCGGATCCACGCGAACTCTTGCTGTGTCCAATGCCAGCAGCGTTGAACTATCACCACTCGCATTCATCAAATGGCCGGTCGTCGAGATAACAGCTGAACGTGAATCGGTGCTGAGGGCAACGCGGATTTTTGGTTCGGGACCGGTTGCGATCCTCAGTGGGGGCGACTCCGGAATAACCGGCGTCGTGGCAGACGGAGGTGTCCAAACCGGCTGCGCGCGGCGCGGTCGTATTTGTTGTTGTTGAGCAGATGCGATGGGGAGAAATAGCGACTGCGCAAGCAGTAATGTGATGACTCGCCGGACGAGGGAACTACACATCACGCGGATACTACTACAAAAACAGGCCACCAGGCTTGGTTTTTGAGCAGGCAGGAGCAGCGGTTCAGGATCCAGACTATTCCCACGAGCCCCAACTATATGGTATAGACGGTGCAACCCCCGGTAGCAAAGATTAAGCGGCAGCGGCTTTTTGGACTGTCAAGACGAATCAGGAGGCCTTTGGTCCTCATGAGGAAGACTACTTCCCAAAGCGTTGCGTTTCTTGCGACCGTGGCGTTTATCTCGGCGTTGCTGGTCGGCGCGTGCCTGCCAAAGCCGCCTGGTGAGAGTGGAGACATCAATATCACGCTCTACGGCTTCTCGGTCATGAAGGAGTCGCTCGAGAAGGCGATCTTCCCCGGTTTCACAGCCAAATGGAAACAGCAACACGGGCAGGTAATTCAATTTCAATCGTCATTTGCCGGCTCTGAAACAGTCACAAACCAAATTCTGCGAGGCGCGCCTGCTGAAATTGCAATTCTCTCGATTGAACGTGACGTGCAACGCCTTCAGAAAGACGGGTTTGTTACTTCCGACTGGCACTCGTTGCCGGGTCATGGGATCGTCAACAAAACGCCTTTTGTCATCATTGTCAGGAAGGGAAACCCGAAGGGCATTCACGATTTTTCAGATCTGGCACAGCCGGGCATTCGCTTGATTCATCCCGATCCAATTAGCTCAGGTGGCGCACAGTGGTCCATTCTCGGGATCTACGGATCGGAGTTGAAGAAGACAGAGAAGGAATCGGGCGAGGCTGATAAAGGCCGAGCCCTGCAAACGCTGCGAGCGATATGGAAGAACGTAATTTCAACGCCGGGTTCCGCACGCGAAGCACGAACGACTTTTGAACTCGGCAACGGCGACGCGTTGATAACTTACGAACTCGAAGGGTTGCTGATGAAAGAAGCGAAGGCCCCGATCGAGATCGTGACACCGCAGTCGACGATCTTCAGCGAGCATCCGGCTGTCGTGATCGATAAAAACGTTACGGCTGCAAAACGCGCGGTGATAGACGCGTTCATGCAGTATCTCTGGAGTGACGAAGCGCAGCAAGCTTTCGTCAAGTTTCATTTCTATTCAAGCACGAACGATGCATTCAATCAGACGAATTCCGCGTTTGGGCATATCGAGATACCGTTCACGATTGAATATTTCGGTGGTTGGGATAAGGCGTATCCGGAAGTGATCGAGCACGTCTTTAGGGATCAGGTGCAGAAGAAATAGGGGACAGGATCAACCGGATTTCTTACAAGATGAAACATGTAAATCCTGAACAATCTCGTTCATCCTGTGAAGCAGTGAAATGAGTACTGTAGTTCCGGCAATGCGTCACGTGCGCGGGTTCGATGTGGTTCGACCCCTCAGCATCGGCATGCTCATTTTCCTGATGCTACCGCTGGTCTTTCTCCCGCTCGCTTCGATCTTCATCTTCGGTACCAGCAACGGGCTGGACAAATTCTGGGCTGCATTGAGCGCGCCCGAAGCGATCTTCGCACTCAAACTGTCGATGGCGACCAGTTTCTGGGCCACCGTCTTCAACGTCATCTTTGGTCTCTTCGCAGCCTACGTTCTCTCGCGGTATAACTTCTGGGGTCGCAACGCTCTCATCGTCACAATCTCTTTACCGACAGCGATCCCCACGGCTGTTGCCGGTTTCGCATTGCTTTTGCTTTGGGGACCATACGGCACGCTTGGGCGATTGCTGACGCCGCATGGCATTCAAATCATGTTCACTGCGGGCGCGATCATCCTCGCAAATATCTTCGTGACCTTCCCGCTTGCTTTCGGTGTTATCAAACCAGTCTTCGACACGATGAGCCGATCGCTCGAAGAAGCGTCTGCAACTATCGGAGCCACGCGCTGGCAGACGTTCTGGCACGTGACATTGCCATCACTGCGTGGCGCAATCGTCTCAGGCGCACTGCTGACGTTTGCACGTGCAGTCGGTGAATTCGGTTCTACAATTCTCGTGTCGGGAAATCTTGCGGGACGAACACAGACTGCACCGCTCTACATCTTCGCAAAGTTCAATGAAGGCCAGATCGAAGCGGCAAACGCGATTGCGATAGTGCTGGCTCTTTTTTCATTTCTGATTTTCAGCGTGCTGTTCCTGGCGCGTGATTGGCTGGATGTAGACTAATACAACGTGCGATGGTAAAGGCCAAAGAAACATTGATACCGAAACCAGTCGAGCCGGCGTCCAATACGCCGACTTCACCCGCGGCTGCGAGTGTCGTCGGTCTGAGTAAACGCTTCGGCAAAGCCAGCGTCCTCGAAAACATCAGTTTCGACGTTGCGGAAGGTGAAGTGCTCGTGTTGCTCGGCGCTTCGGGCAGTGGCAAGACGACAATCCTGCGCATCATCGCCGGTCTGGAAATGCCGTACACCGGCAAAGTGATGCTCCACGGTAAAGAGGTTACCGAACTACCGGCACGCGAACGCGGTGTGGGTGTGATCTTTCAATCGTATGCGTTGTTTCCGAAGATGACGGTCGAGAAAAACATCGGCTATGGATTGCGGATTCGCAAACGGAGACGTAAAGAGATTCGCGAAACAGTGAACGAGTTGTTACAGCTGGTCCAACTCGAAGAACATCGGAAGAAGTATCCGTCGCAACTCTCCGGCGGACAGCAGCAGCGTGTGGCGATAGCACGCACGCTCGCTTACAAACCCGAGGTGCTGTTGTTTGACGAACCATTCGGCGCGCTCGACACGCAGACACGCGTTCACCTGCGTCGCGAGATCAGAGCACTACTGAAGAAAGTAAACGTTCCATCCATCTTCATCACGCACGATCAGGAAGAGGCACTCGAACTTGGCGACCGTGTTGCCGTGCTGAACGTGGGCCATATCGAGCAGATTGGCACTCCCTTTCAAATCTATAACCATCCGGCGACTGAGTATGTCGCAACTTTTCTGGGCGCAGCGAATGTGATCGATGCCGTTGTGAGACAAGACTATCTCGAAGTCGGTTCGGTACAGGTTCCCGCGGCCCTCGATAAAGGGAAGTTCAAACTCGATGACTGCGTGAAGATAATCTTTCGGCCTGAGGACGTTTCGCTCAATCGCGGAGACTTCCTGCGTTCCGGACTCTCACGACTCGGCAATGCGATTATCGAGGAGATTGCTTTCGTCGGAGCTTACGAGCGTGTGCGCTTGCGAATGGAAATCGGAGGCGGTGAGGAATGCAAAACTGATGAGGCTTCATATCTTCTGACCACACAAACGCCGGAACGACAGTCGACAAAATCGATCATTGCTACCCGACCGAAACCGGAGGCGAGTGCGACGCGGCTTCACGTTGGTGAGCGCGTTGTGGTCGCGTTGACCTCATTTACCGTCTTGCCACCACAGCGCACTAAGGCCGCAAATTGAAAAGGCTCTTTTTCTTCTGTCTTTTACTCTTTGCGCCGAGTAGCCTCGCATCGGCGCAGTCGTTTCCACCACAAACAGACAATCAGCAATGGACTGACGTGCAACTGGCAGTTCCAGTCACGAAGCATTTTGATTTCAATTTACTGGGCACGTTAAGACTGGGGCGAGACATCAGCCGTCCGGTCGACGAACGCGTCGGCGTTGGATTCACTTTCAGATGGGGAAAATACTTCACTCTCTCGCCCAACTATTTACACATCGGCATGCAGCCGTTTCGTGGACGCAAGATCTGGGAAAACCGTCTGACACTGCCTGTGACGTTGAGATTTACGGCCGGCAAGTTCAGGTTGAGCGATCGAAATCAGATTGAGCGTCGTTTGCGGAATTCAGGAGCAAGGTCGACGCGATATCGAAACCGGTTTCAAGTCGAACATCCGGTAGGTTCCGCGAAGTTGGGATTGTCGTTATTTGTCGCGGATGAAGTGTTCTACGACTGGAGCGTCGATCGTTGGGTGCGCAATCGCTTCACGGTCGGTGGTATCAAGGTCTTCAATAAACACTTCACGCAGGAATTCTATTATTTGCGACAGAACGACGGCGTGAGCGTGCCGGGCGATCTGAATGTCATCGGCACTACGCTGCGCTTCAGATTATAAACCGCAGATTTACGCAGATCTGCGTTTATTTGCGTGAATCTGCGGCGGCTTTGCCTCAAAAGTCCGGATTCACTGTTGGACACAGTCAGTACCACCTCGCGGTAGCGGGTGGGTACGAAAGTAGATCCGCTCGATTTGCTAAGTT
>Ga0209215_1000141_pt1 | contig 18035 bp, 21 predicted proteins | sample TexAe_OM2H0_M2_FD_187938 | JGI IMG/M metagenome (GOLD analysis project Ga0209215, IMG submission 187938) | Forest soil microbial communities from Davy Crockett National Forest, Groveton, Texas, USA - Texas A ecozone_OM2H0_M2 (SPAdes) (version 2) | ecosystem: Environmental > Terrestrial > Soil >...
CTCAAGATCCAGGCCGGCATTGCAGCAGGCCAGTACAAGGTCTGGGCGGCTTTCGGAGATGCTTCCAATGCCTCGTCAGGGACGATTACTTTCGTACTTCGGGACAGCAATGGGACGTTCTTGACGAAGTCCGGACTTGCTGCTACGAGCGCGGGTCAGTTCTATGATATCAACGGCACACTCTATACTTCGGGAGCGAATTGGGCGGCTGCGGCGGATGGAGCAGGAACAGCTTTCACGTTTACTACTACTGATACGACCAACGGTAACGGAGGCCCATTCATTTTCCTGGATATCGGGAACGGCACTCAAGCTACTCCCTTATCGCACTTTGCGGTTCAGTACTTGGGCAGCGGCGCTGCGGCTCCTATTCTGATGGGTGGTATATGTCTCTGAAATCCCTCAAGCGTCACTTCGGTTGGCTTATGATCGACCACTCAGCCAGCCCCGGGATTCCTGAAGACGTTGCCCTTAAGATCGGCCTGCCGCCGCAGCAAGTAGCTGAAGGCAAGAAAACAGAGTTTGACACAGTTTCTTGCTGTCACTGCGGCGGCCACGTTGTTAGGGTCTATCTTACTTGTACCCGCGAGACCGCCCCGCCGTACGAGTACTGCAAGATCTGCGATCATTACATTTGTAGGGTGTGCGCGTTTAAGCGCACTCTCCCTGATTACGTTCATCACACAAGGGCCGATCTATCTATTTCGCTCGTCGTTCCATAGGAGCCTCTCATGTCACGCCGATTGTTCTCAGTCCCTTCCTTCACGCCGACTGCAACGGCTGACACTACGGCCATTGCGAACGGTACTCACATGACAGTTGCCGCTAACTCTGCTACACAGCAGATATTTGTGACGGAGCTTTTCATCCAGGGTCTCGGCACTTCAAGTACCAATATCAATAACAACCTGTTCGCTCGTAATTCGACGCTGTTTAGCGCCGGCACGCCGACAGCACTCGCTGCGCCTGCCTCAGACGGTCCGATCGCTGGTATCGCCACCGCCCCCACGACTCTAGCGATCACCTGCACGGCCGCAACGACTCCAGGGCAGCGCTCCGCGCTTACGACCTCTTCACGTCTGATGCTCTCGATTAATGCGCTGGGTGGAATCGCCCGATGGAAGCCCGCTGACCTAAGCGAAGCTTGGTGGATCAACGGCCAGACCGCCTCGACTACAGAGTCGAGTCTCTCTGCTTCGAATGCCGCCGGTACAACGTCCGCTGCTCAATCTGCGACGATCATGTACGAAGTGCTCTGATGGCGTTATTGACCGTCTCTGCTCCAGGGCAATCAGTCCTCAGCGGCTCTCGATGGGATATCGCTAAGACATTACTCGAAAGCGGCACCTACCTCATTTGGGGGCAGGTGAACTATGATATGATAGGAGCAACGGTCACGGAACTTCGTGCAGGACTTTCAGTGAAGTCAGCGACATTGCCGACGCAGTCAGGAGATAATGTCATTGGCCCTGAGGCTCTATCGATAAATCCGATAGCTCAGAGCCTATTGACAGGGACGGTCACACAGCAATGCGGACCTACGCTTCTGGCCCTTCCATCTAGTGGATGGCTGTATCTCGTCGCGCAGCCTACCTTTAGCCTAGGGACCGTGAGCGTCTACGGGACGATCTTCGCTATCTTGAGCGGTGCGAATTTCAACTATATTCCAGGAAGTTAAAATGGCCCTTGGCTTCTGGCAAACCATCGGAACTCTTCAGGCGGCAGGGACCGCGATAACTGCTGCTGCCCGTACCTCTATGACGGCAGGCTCTACTCAGGCACGAGTCACGCTGCCGGCAAGTTCAATCAAGACCTTGGGAGACATGATCCGTGTCGAGGCGACCGGAATTATCTCGTGCGTGGTGACGACTCCAGGTACGGCGCGATTCGATCTGGCAGTAGGAGCCACGCTCGGTTCTGCAATCATGGACACGCAGGCAATGCCGCTGAACATCGTCGCGCGTACCAATGTCCCGTGGTTTCTGACTATGCTAGGAACAGCACAGACAGTAGGAACTGCTGGACTATTCACTTGGACTGGTTCGTGGCTATCGGAAGCTTTTGTAAACACCGCCATCCAAAGCTCTGCAGCAGGACCAGGCCCCGGCGGAACGATGATTCCGTGGAGCGGAACAGTAACCGGCGCCTCTACTGCTGGCGCGGCTTTCGACATGACCGTCAACCAAATACTCGATCTCAACTTTACACAGACGGTTACTACTGGTTCCTGTCAATTGAAGCAGCTTAATATTTCAATCTTGACTGCTACGGGGTTCTAGATGCTTCGTCGTCGCCCAGGCCGTTTCCCATACCCGAAAACCACACTCGGGCAGCCCGCAGTGGGTGCTGGCCCGACGGGAGAAACAGCCCGTGCGCCTCTCTATGTAACTCGCCCGTGGAAAGAGTGGCCGACTCCGGATGTCTTTCCAGGCCCTGTATTCCGCACCGTAGTCGAGCCGCCGAAGTCGATTCCTGCACTGGTCGAGCCCACCTTCATGAGGAAGTGGCCGGCGCTACTGGATATCTTGCCGAACGTCGCGATATTGGCTGCCGCTGCAGCTCATGTCTCGCCGGCGCTGATCGACCCAACCTTCTACAAGCGTGCCTCGCCTCAGATCGAGCAGTCGGTTAATATCGCCGTTAATCTACAGACACAGAGGCCTGCTGGAACATATATAGAGCCGACACGCTGGCGGCCGACTCCGTTACCTCCAGAGATATTTCCTAACCTCGCGGCTCTGATAGCACTACCAGTCTATGTTCCTCCGCCGCCGATCGAGCCTAAACAGTGGAAGACACCTACTCCGCAGATTGATTCGCTATTGAACATAGCTGCGGCGACGTTTGTCGCGCCTGTTCCGCTCCCGCCCGTTCCTATCGAGCCCTTGATCTGGCGGCCAGTGCCGCCCCAGATCGACGTTATTACCAACGTTCCGTTGCTGCTTTCTCCAGCTATCGGCAACGTCACCACGTGGCAAGACCTGCCGAGCGGTAAGTGGCTAAACATTGACCTTTATCCGAACGTTGCCGTTAGGGTTATTCCTCCTGGCCCCACGCCCCCTCCGCCGATTGAACCGACCTTCTATCGTAAGTGGACGTGGCCGCCTGAGCTCTTCCCCAACATCGCCGCGAAGGCTACGCCTGCAGCACCAGTTCTAATCTCTCCAACACCTGAACCAACGTTCACACATCGTTGGACGCTGCAGATGGATTATTACCCCAACATTGCAGTAATGATTCCGCCTATCGTGCCAACCGGCTTGCATGAAATCGGCCTCGGGTTTAACTGGTTCCGTTTGGGTGGGCGAGTAGGAGGTAACTGATGAACCGAGTTATCCTTCCGCCCAAGCGCCTAGGCGAGACTATTATTCCGAATCCTTCGCCATTTAACTTTACATCTCAATTGGCTGTTGGAGAGACCATTAGTAGTGCTACAGTTACTGCCTCCGTTTACACCGGCGTGGACGCTAACCCTAGCGCTATAATTAGTGGTTCTGCTACGATTAGTGGCGCAGTTGTAAGTCAAAAGATCACAGGAGGAGTCTTAGGTGTGATCTATGAATTGCTCTGTGCAGCTGTGACCAGTGCGGGGCAAACAATTCAGTTAGCTGGCTACTTGGCGATTATACCTGATTTACCGTGAAGATTACGGCTGAACACGTAGAGAGCCTTGGCTTGTATCTGAGCCCCAGGTACGATCAGGTTGCCGCTACTCCAGAGTTTCATCGTGAGTGTTGGGCTCTTTACTGCAGCGACTATCCTAATGTGGCTGTTGCTGCGCCGCGCAAGCACGCGAAGTCGACGGCGCTGACGCAGGTATTCGGACTGGCGTGTGTACTGTTTAGAGCTGAAGACTACATCATTATCTTCAGCTCTACCGAAGAGCTAGCTATTGAACAGCTAGATAACATCGCCGTCGAACTTAGAGAGAACGAAGATCTCGTCCGCGACTTCGGCATCAAGGGCTTCATTACAGACATGAAGACCGACATAATCGTGGAGTGTAACGATGGACACCAGTTCCGAATCCTCGCCAAAGGCTCAGAACAAAAGATCCGTGGCCGCAGGTGGCGAGGCAAACGCCCTGGACTGCTCCTCGGAGACGACCTAGAAGACGACGAGCAGGTCGAATCCAAAGATCGTAGGGCAAAGTTTCGACGTTGGTTCTTTCGGGCGGCAAGGCCAGTCTTACGAAAGGGCGGCCGTGTCAGGGTGCATGGCACCATCTTGCATGAGGATAGTTTACTTGCTAATCTGATGAAGGACAAGATGTGGCAGCATTTATTCTACAAAGCCCACACCTCGTTCGACGATTTCTCGAATCGCCTGTGGCCCGAACAGTTCTCTGAAAAGGATCTGCGGAATGAGCGTCAAGTCTTCATCAACCGTATGGACCCCGCAGGGTACAGTCAGGAGTACCTTAACGATCCCTTCGACTCAGAGGATGCTTATCTCCGCCGCGAAGACTTCATCCCCATGTCCGCCGACGACTTCGCGACTGATAAGGTTGTTTGTGCGGCAGCAGATTTCGCAGTCTCGACTCTTGACACTGCTAACCGAACATCCTTCTCTGTGGGTGGCAAGGATTCAGCCAACATACTCTGCTTTATTGACCAGCGTGTCGGCAGATGGGACTATCTCGAGATTATAGAGGAGATGTTCTCTATACAACAGAGATGGAACCCGCAGGTGTTCTTTGTGGAGGCAGGGGTTATATGGAAGACTCTAGAGCCTACGATTTTCAAAGAGATGCGAAGGCGAGACATTTGGATTAGTCTAGAGCCCGTTGCTTCAACTAAGGATAAGGCCGTTCGTGGCCGTTCGCTTCAAAAGCGAATGCGCGCCGGAGGATGCCGTTTTGACAAGGAAGCCTCGTGGTACGCGGACTTTGAGACTGAATTGCTCAGATTTACTGGCGCTAACGAAGCTACTCTCGACGATCAGTTTGATTCCGCTTCGTTGCTATGCCGTGGGTTCGAATCCCTCGCCGAGGTCGAAGCAGAAGACTTCTACACCCAAGAGGATATAGAGTTTGAGGCACAGAGTACCCGCCTTCGCGCTGGCGGTGATGGGCGATCTAGAGTGACTGGATACTGATGTTAGACCTAGAGAAAACCCTCTCTATCAACAGGGATCTAATTCAGTCCCCTAATCTCTGCGATCGCTTTACCGACGCCGATCTCGACTCCCTCGGCCGGACCGTTATCGAAGGCTACAAAAAGGATCGTGCCTCTCGTTTTAAGTGGGAGCGGCGGATGAACGCTGCGATGGACCTAGCGATGCAGGTGCAGGTTGCCAAAACTTTCCCCTGGCCAGGTTGCAGTAATGTCATTTTTCCCCTTGTGACTATTGCTGCTCTGCAGTTCTCCGCCCGCTCCTACACTAATATGATGCAGGGGACTAACGTGGTGCGCTATCGCGTTATAGGAAAGGACGATCAGTCGGCGCATGATCGCTCTTTGCGCATCGGCAAGCATATGAGCTGGCAGGTCTTGGAACAAGACCAGGCTTGGGAAGAGGAGCACGATAGGCTGTTGATTAATCTGGCAATCGTAGGTACTTCGTATATCAAGTCATACTACGACCCAGGTCTTGGCTATCCAGTAGACGAACTGGTCACGGCTCGTGACCTGGTGATGGACTATTGGTCTAAGTCTGTTGAACGGTCGGCGCGGGTTACGCAGCATGTTCCTCTTTACAAGAACGAGATCTACGAACGCGTCCTGCGAAAGACCTTCCGCGACGTAAGAAACGAAGCATGGTTCGGAAGGGCTCCGCCGTCGGATTATGACTCCCTTGTTATTCAGGCCGACAGACGTGAAGGCACGCAAAACACTCAGCCTGATGAAGAGAGCGCATATCGAACCCTCGAACAGCATCGTTGGTTTGACTTCGACAAGGACGGCTATTCTGAGCCCTATATTTGTACCGTTGAGGCCGCTACAGGTCACGTCCTACGAATAGTTGCTAGGTTTGACGAAGACGGCGTGGAGCGGATCAATTCAGGTAAAATCCTGCGAATCAATCCAGAGACATTTTATACTAAGTATTCCCTGATCCCGAATCCCGAAGGCGCCTGCCTTGATCTTGGCTTCGGCGTATTTCTTGGCCCGATCAACGAATCTGTCAACTCTGGTATCAACCAGATCCTTGATTCTGGAACTCTCCAAAACAGTCTTGGAGGTCTCCTAGGCCGCGGTGCCAAGATGCGAGGCGGCGTATACACTATGGCTCCTTGGGAATTCAAGCGTGTAGACATGTCTGGCGACGACATCCGCAAGAATGTCTACATGTTCCCTGAGCGTCAGCCTAGCGACGTGATGTTTAAGCTTCTGGGTCTCTTGGTCGAGTATGCTAACAGGATCGCGGGTACCGTCGATGCTACTGTAGGTGAAAACCCCGGGCAGAATACCCCTGCCTCTACCTACCAAGGCATGACTGAGCAAGGCCTGCAGATCTACGGCATGACTTTCAAGCGTTACTGGCGGTCGCAAAAAGAAGAATTCAAGAAGCGTTACGCTTTGAATAAGAAATACCTTGAGACCCAGAAGTCTTTTGGTTCGGGAGAGGACTTCATTAGACGAGAGGATTATACGGGCAATCCTGATCAGGTGGCGCCGGTCGCCAATCCTCGGGTTACATCGACTATAATGCGCACGATGCAAGCTGGTGCGATCCTCGATGCCGCCCTTCGTATCCCCGGATTCGAGCGCAAAGAAGCAGTCAAAGGTTGGCTAGAGTCTATTGAGGCCGAAGGCATTGATCGCCTCTATCCTGGCGAAGGCGCCGTCCAGCCGCTTCCGAACTTCCGTCTCCAGATTCAGGAACTGAAGTTCAAAGAAGCCCAGATGAAGGAACAGGGCAAGAAGCAGATCGAGGCACTCAAGCTTCTAGAGCAGAAGCGCGTTAACAATGCTAAGATCGCTCAGCTCGAAGCTCAGGCTCTCAAGCTGTTGAAGGAAGCCAGCGTCAAAGATATAGAAGTCCAGATCAACGCCCTCAATTCCTTGATCGACGCTCATAAGGATTTCGGAGAGATGATGAACCAACGTATCGAGTTATTGCTTGCCGGAGGCAGCGAAGGTGGAGAAGGCAACGCTGGTGGAGATACCGACGAAGGAAGAATGGGCAAGATGGCTCCAACTGGGGCCAACAAGGGCTCTTCAGCGAGCACTGGAGGCAGCCCAACAGGGTCTAATGGAGCAATGGGCGGACGGTAGGTTTCAGGCAGACACTGAAACAGAATGGCAACATACAGCTATTGCGAATGCCGGGGCCCTGGGCGAACTTATGGCCTACAGGCGCATAAGGGATCTTGAGTACGAACAACTATTAACGCTATTAGGAGTAGAGGAAGATGAGCGAAGTAACGAAGTGGAACCTAACGGGCCTTGAACCGTTGGGCCATGCGATTCTTTGTGAGCCCTACGAGCCAGAGTTTAGAGATTCTAAGATCGCAATCCCTGATCACGTCCGTGCTAGTACAAAGCAGCGAGAAATGCGCGCAGTCGTGATTTCTATTGGCCCCGATGCCTGGAATCGTCCAGATCGCGAACCGATGACTCAGAGATGCAAGGTAGGGGACAAGATACTAATTTCGCGCTTCGCCGGCGTAATCGTTCGTTCGCCGGTCGATGGCAAGGACTACCGTTTGTGTAATGATGAAGATGTTTTTTGTCGTATAACCGCCGAGTCCTGGGAACAGGTCGGCGTGACTGATCCGCTTGCCGAACCAAAGAAAGAGCAAGCTTCGTTGAGAGGAGTAAAGTAACGTGGCTGACCCAACTGCTGAAGATCGTGCCAGAGAAATGGGCTGGTTGCCAAAGGAAGAGTACCGAGGCCAAGCTGAATGGATCGACGCCGAAGCTTATCTGAAGCGTGGCGAATCTATGATGCCCTTCCTTCGTGCCAACAATCGTAAGCTTGATGAGCAGAACCGCGCTCTACAGGCCCGCCTCGAAGAACAAGGTCGGTTGCTCAAGGCTAACGAAGCTGCGCTCAACGAGCTTCGCGAAGTCAACAACGAGCGCACTCGCGAAGCGGCTGAACAGAGCGTCGATGATCTGATCCAGGGCATCAAAGAAGCCCGCACTGCTAACGACGTGGACAAGGAAATTGAACTTCAAGGCCGATTGGACGACACTCGTGCGAAGCTTCGCGAAGCTGAGCGGACCAAGACTAAGCCGAACGCGGACGGTACTGTTGGCGAAGACTTTACTCAGAGGCAGGAATGGAAAGATTTCTCTGCTGCTAACCCTGATATTGTCAATGATCCTGTTGCTATTGCTACGGCGAATGCTATCATGATTCAGATGATAGCCAAGGGCGAGATTACTTCGACGATGACACCGCAGGCAAGGTGGCAGAAGGTAGCAGATGCTACCAAAAAGCGCCTTGGCATCGTAGATAACGCTCGGCGGCAGGAGCCGTCTAAGGTTGAAGGTTCTCGTCCTTCAGGCGAAGGATCTTCAGAGCGATCCACGGGTGGAAAGTCATTCTCCGATCTACCCCAGGCCGCCAAAGACGCCTGTGGGCGGCAGGAAAAAGATTCTCGTCTAGTAGGCCCTGGGAAGAAGTACAAAGACGTTGCTGCCTATCGTGCCTACTATGTTGGAAAGTATTTTGAAGGAGAAGAGTGATGGCTGAGGTAACTAAGACTGAGATGAAGCCTGTAACGAACCCTGCGCTGCCTGCAGAGGAACGAAAGCGCCCTCCCCGTGTACCTATGAACACCGCACGGCAGCGACTACAGACTCGTGAGATTGAGGGATATCGGCTGTATTGGTTTAAAGAGGAAAATGTCCCTGCCGCCCTCGATGCTTACTACGAGTTCGTCAGCCCTCACGAAGTTCATTTGAACCAGCTGACAGTATCTAACAGCGCCGTTCAGCCTGGCGGCACCGATATGGGCTCTCGAATGAGTCTCATCGCAGACAAGACCGACGCTGGGCTGCCCGTTCGAGCCTACTTGATGAAGATCAAGCTCGAATACTTCAAGCAAGATCAAGAAGACTTCGCCAAGCGCAACGGTACAGTTCTAGAAGCTATGTTCGGCAATGAGGTGTCTGGCGATGTTTCTGTCGATGACACAGGCCGAATCGTAGTCAAGCAACACGACCCTCTTGTTTATATAGACCGCGACCGTACAGGTATCATGAACAAGAAAACGCGAAAGCTCGCTCGTCTCGGGCGAGGTCGATTAACCTAACCATGGAGACCAACTAAATGGCCTTTGTTAACCCAAACAGGCCAGCAGGGCTGTCTCCTGTCGCATACCTGAACGGTGCAAACTACGATGGTAAAGGCAGGTTGTACAGCATTCTGGCAGCCAATACCAATCCCTTTTATGTAGGGGACTTGGTAGTTCCTGTGGGTGGTGGCGCGGCTACTGCAGCAGACACGCTCGGTATTCCCGCTATTACTCTTGCTACCGCAGGTGCAGTATCTATAGGCGCTATTGTTGCAGTCGGCACGACTGCAGATGGTGGCCCATATGCTAATCCTGCAAACCTCAATCAGAACTTCCGTCCCACTGGTGCGCAGACAATCAATTACTACGCCCTGGTTTCGGACGACCCAAACATCATCTACGAGATCCAAGAAGGCAGCACCGGCACCAATCTTACCAGAAACGTAGTACAGAGGAACGCGAATATCCTCTATGCTGCGCCAGCTACAGGTGTAGTGGTGTCCGGGACGACCTTGGACAACACCACAGTCGCTACGACTGCGACTCTGAATCTCAAAATTCTGAGTTTCGCTCGTAGGCCGATGGATAACAATTTCGTGACCTCTCCCGCAACAGGCGGCGGTGCGCAGAAATGGTGGGTGTTGATTAATAACCACTATTATCGCGCCGGCATAGCTGCTGCTTAGGAGGCACTAAATGGCTATCGGTGGTGTAATCTCAACTGGTGCACATCCAAAAGCACTTTGGCCCGGTGTGCACGCTTTTTGGGGTCAGCGATACGACGAGCACCCGAAAGAGTATCCTGACCTCTTTGATGAAATCGACTCTGAGATGGCCTACGAGCAGGACGTTATGGTCACAGGCTTTGGCCTGCCAAACGTCAAGCCAGAAGGCGGAAGCGTAACCTATGACTCTGAAATTCAGGGCGTGGTGGCTACGTATCCGCACATTGGATATTCGCTAGGCTATATAGTAACGTTCGAAGAGATTCGAGATAACCTTTACGAAAAGGTATCCATGAATCGTGCCTGGGCAAATGCTTTCAGCATCACCCAGGGCATCGAGAACATCTGCGCCGCGATCTATAACGACGCATTCCTTGGCCAGGTGTTTGTCGGTGCTGATGGTCAGGTTCTGTGCTCCAGCGGGCATCCCAATGCCACCGGCGGCACCTATTCAAATGCCCTGACCCCTGGCGCAGACCTCATGGAAGCATCGCTCGAAGACATCTGCATCCAGGCAATGGGTCTGCAGACGGACCGCGGGCTGCTCATCAGCATCCTCCCCGAGTCCCTGCATATCCCTCGCCAAGAGTGGTTCAACGCGAATCGCATTCTCAAGAGCGTACTACAGCCTGGAACTGCGAACAACGACATTAATGTCCTTAAGGCAACCAATGCGTTTCCGAAGGGCATTAAGCTCAACCACTACTTCACAAGTCCACACGCCTGGTTTGTGAGAACAAACTGCCCGCACGGGATGCAGCTGTTCTGGAGAGATCATCCTCTCTTCGATATGGATAATGATTTTGACACTAAAAATGCAAAAGCATCAACTTACTTCCGGTTGTCCGTGGGAAACACAGATCCACGAGGTATACTCGGCAGTAATGGTCCTTGATAGGAGGGCATAACGATGGCACTTCTACCACGTTCTCAGCCCCCGACCAGGGTACCAAACGGATCTACGACAGATCCGCCCTATGGGCCGCTTGCGTTGTCAGGAATGGGAAATCCATTCTTTTATCATCAATTTTCTGATGATTTTGACAACCTTCTAGGCCCATCAGGAGCTTACACTATCACAGCCTCGGGTGGATCAGTAGTCCACTCCGCTGGTGATGGTGGATTGGCTCTGTTCACGACTGGAGCGGTTGCAGGTAACTTTGCAGAAGCTCAGTTGCCGGCGGCCTCATTCACATTACCTTTGACAGGCATCAATCCTCCCGTTACGGCGAACTCGTCGAAGAAGCTGTTTTACCTCACTCGGCTTCAATTGAGCGATGTAACTCTCAGTACGTTCATTGCGGGTCTGTGCTCTACTACGGCTGCGCCGTTTGGTGGCGCAGGTGGAACACAGAACGTTGCAGATGGACTGTTCTTCTATAAGGCGCCCGGTGGGACGGTTCTTCAGTTACTCAACGTAGCTTCAAACGCGAATTCTCCTACAGGTACCGGATTCACAAATACCTTTACCATTCCAACCGCGGCTTACAGCCTAGTTAATGCTACTAACATCGACCTTGGATGGGCTATTGATGGTAATCAAAACCTGTTCATCTTTGTTGGTTCTCAGTTGATTGGCTGGATGCCTCAGTCAGGAACCGGTGCTGCGAGCTCTGCCGGCGTGCCGACCCTTCCTGTTCTTGGCCCTGTGATGGCGAACTACAACTTCCAGGCCCAAGGCGGACAGGCAGCAACGCCGATCATGTACAGTCTCGCGAACCTCAATGTAACTCTAGGTGTCTGCAATGGTGTGACTGCCGTCGCAAAGACGATGACGGTGGATTGTCACTGTTGTCAAAAGGAACGATAGGAAGGAGAATCATGGTCGGGCTCGATAATGGACGAAATTATTGGGTCCGACCATGAACATGCTTGATATAACAACTCCCCACGATGGATCTAAGAACGTTACGGTTCTTGTCAAGGGCATTTTGGATGAAGAGCTTCATCTCACGCCGATCCTCTTGGCTGAAAAGCTAAGCGGACAGCCAAAGAAGATAAAGTTGACCGAGGCATTGTGGCTAGTACAGGAGAAAATGGGCATAGCGCTCTGGTGGAAGAAAGACGATTTAATAGCGCCGATGGAGAGTAGAAACTCGATTCGTTTGGATCGAGGATGGGATTCTCCTAAAGACTGGGGTGGGATCATATTGTTATCAAGCTTCAATTGGTCCCCGAATCGTAAATTCTTTACTCTCGAAGTAGGGTTTGATAAACAGTGACAACGCCCGCATTAGGCACCCCTAATCGCGTCATTACGACAGCTTATCGTAATGCGGGTTATCTTGAGCGTGGTCAGGATGCTGATTCTGAAATGCTAGCCGACGGCATGAGTCGGCTCAATGATATGATTAACCTGTGGCAAACCCAGGGTTTAAAGCTTTGGCTCCAGTCTGACCTAACGATTCCGTTGGTACAGGGGACAAATCTTTATACCATTGGACCGACCGGCAGTGTAGTAATGACGAGGCCGACTCGAGTACTGCCAGAGGGCTATTTCAGGGACCAGAACAACGTTGACAGGCCGCTGTTTGGTATCTCTAGAAACGAGTGGGATACGTTGTCGCTAAAAACCAGCGGAGCCTCTCAGCAAGGCACTGTAGTCAATTTCTTCGTTGACAAGCAAGTCGCCTCGATGAACGTCTATGTATGGCAGACGCCTAATGCCAACGCCGCCCTCGGTACAGCTCACGTTCTCATCCAACAGCAGCAAACCAACGTCATAAGCCTTGTAGATACGATGGTGTTTCCACCTGAATGGTTTCTTGCACTATGCTGGGGGTTATCGAACGAGATATCCACTGGTCAGCCCCAGTCCGTTATAACCCGCTGCGGGATGATGGCTAAGATATACCACGATGCTCTGGAAGATTGGGATGTCGAAGATCCGTCGATGATGTTACAGCCAGATCCGCGCACCCAGTACGTCGGCAACAAGTTCGTATGAGCGTTCCACAAGAACAGATGCAGGACCAGCAAGCCTCTACAGTGAGGCAGCCAAAGCGCTGGCCCTTGGCGACTAATCCGCATAATCGTGACTATACGATTTCTAAAGATGCGAGGCTGGTTAATTGCTATGCCGAGCTGAATAAACAGCTTGGTACCTATGAAGTAGAGAAACGTCCTGGTACGGGAGCTGTGCTTTACAACATAGGCTTTTCGGCATCTGGCAACGGCATGTACTTGTGGCAGCGTGGCTCAGCCATTGGAGAGGTCTACGCCATCTTCGGCAGCCAGCTGTACAAAAACGGCGCAGCCTTTGGCGCACCTCTCAGTAGCCCTACTACTGTAGAGTACTTCGCTCAGATTCCTGCCGGTGGAGCCACTGCGAAGCTGATGTTTGCGGACAACAACTTCGGCTATTTTACAGATGGAACCACCTTAACCAAAATAGTCGATGCTAACTTCCCAACTGCTCTTGCTTCGGGAGTAATATTTCTGGATGGTACGTTCTACGTAATGGACGTGAATGGCAATATCAAGGGAAGCGCTCTTAACGATCCATCTACTTGGCCTGCACTAAACACTATTGCTGCGAATCAAGAAGGAGACTTCGGCGTCTATTTGGCTAGGCATTTTACCTACGTAGTAGCTTTAAAGAGCTATACTTGCCAGGTGTTTCAGGATGCAGGCAACCCTACCGGGTCGCCCTTGTCTCCGGTACCAGGCGCCTTTTCTAGTTATGGCTGCCTAGATGGTAATACTGTACAGCAAATAGACGATGTCTTACTGTGGGTAACTATCAGCAAGGGCCAGTCTGCGTCTCCGCAGATAGCGCGAATGGACGACCTTACAGCTAGAATTGTCTCTAACCCGTTCGTGGATAGGCTACTATCTGGTCTTATCACTATAGGTGGCGGGTTCAGATCTGTTGCTATGAAGATCGCTGGGCACAGGCTCTATATCTTTACTTGTTTGAACGCTACGTTTAGTCTGGTGTACGATTTAGATCAAGATTTATTTTACGAATGGACTGACTCTACTGGGACTAGCTTTTGGCCCTTTGTGGCTTTTTGTCCTCGAACATTTCCGCCTTCTACCCTTGCGGGACAGATGCTAGTACAGCACCAGATCAACGGGACTATAGCTCCCATAGATGCTGATTTCATATACCCAACAGATGTTCCTCCCGCGTCGGCCACGGGGCCTCCTTGTCCAGTAGACATCTATACGCCCAACTATGACGGCGGGTCAACCAGACGGAAGTATCTCAAGGCGATGTACTTCAAGTCTGACCGAGTAGTCGGAAGCAAGATTATCTGTAGGTTCAATGACAACGACTATGCTGCAGGATACTGGTCTAATCCTAGGGAAGTTGATTTGAGCCTAGTCAAGCCACGACTTACAGATTGCGGAACGTTCATTAATCGTAGGGCGTATCATATTCATCATCAGTCTCCTACGCCGATGAGAATACGTGCGATAGATCTTCAAATGGACTTCGGAACGCTCTAATGGAACAAACTCCTAGCATTTACGAAGATCTGCTGGTCACAGATCCAGAAAAGCCGAGGCAGGTCAGTGTTCACTGGTGGCGCTGGTTTAACTCAGTCGGGCAAAGCGTAACTAGCCTTCAGTCCACCAGCAGTGGTGGCCCCAGCGCCTTCGGTCCTATCGTCGCAATAGACCGTATTACCTCCACCAATTCTGGGGCGGGGCAGACTGGCGGCGATGTCTTCTTCGTCGGCGCTGGCGCTGGCCAGTACACACAGCTTTCCGACCTAATCATAATCGGTCACAACGCGCTCTCAGCAGGTACAGCCGGAACGCCAGTTACAGATGCGAATCTAGCGGGCACTATCGTTATTGGCTCAGGCGCAGCGTCGGTACTAACATCAGCTACTGGTCAAGGTGGGATCGGTCAGAACGGGCCTAATACCGTTATAGGCTTCAACGCACTGCACACTGCGATCAACTGTAATTCCAGTACGGTTATCGGCTCTAATGCGTTCGCGCAGTATAACAACCCCGCGACGCTGCAGCAGTTCGGGGCTAACGTTTTTATAGGCGAGAGTGTCGGCAAGAACGTAACTCCAACCTTTGGAGGAAACGCGGCTTACGAATCTGTAGTTATCGGCTATCTAGCTGCTTCAGCTCCAGTGTCTGGTCAGGGTGGAGTCGACATTGGCCAAACTGTAGTAATTGGCTGGAAAGCTTGTGGCAACTTCGTTGGAACGGGTGGTGGAACTGGGATAGATCGCTGCGTCGTTATTGGTGCGCAAGCGGCGAGCGGCGTAGGAGACACCAATAACGATAACGTTATCATTGGCTTCAGTGCTGGAGCAGGTATAGCAGGATCGAGCAGAAATGTCTATATTGGCACGGACGCCAAAGGCGGTGATGGTGTTACTCCTGATACTGACAACGTAGCTATTGGCAGCGCCAACAATACCACAGGTGTATTTGCTGGTGTGATAGGCAATGTCGTTATTGGAGCAGGCGCATCGAACTCTACGAGTAGCAATTGTATTCTCCTCGGTGTTGGATGTGGGTCGAAGAATACGCAGCCGATCAGCCAGCTTGATGGGCAGTTGTTGTTCGAGACGGTCAATACCCCGATTACAGGGACGCGTTCGGCGATTCTCTACGGGCGTATCTCGTCGGCGAGTCCTGGCGGACTCGTCGTCGGGCATTCGACACCAGGAGTCGATCGCGATATACCAGGATTCAATATCCTCAAGTTAATCAACGGCAGCAAAACCGGCGTCAGCCCCCTTGGTGGTGGCTTCCTGTATTCAAGCGCCGGCGCGCTTCATTGGATGGGTACCAGCGGTACGGATACCACGATCGCTGTTGCCTAAGGAGAAACCCATGACAGAACTTGTCCGCATCACCCCTGAACAAGCCGCGTGGCTGCTCGACGTGCTGAACCACCCCAACATGGCGGTTCCGACTTCAGATACGAAGAAGCTTCGACTCGCTTCTGACACTAAAGAGGCACTCGAAGCGCTTGCCCAGCCCGCGAAGCTTTCTGCAGTGAAATAGTAAAGCGGATCGTTTGCTGCATGAACCTCCAAGAATATCATTCCAAAATGCAAGCCCTGGTTGAATTCAATAGGGTTCCAGGAACTACTTGGGCGGATAAGATAGCTTATCTGGCCTATACAATGCGCAACGATAGAGATTGTCCAGTAACCCATAAGTTCGAGCGGGGGTGGTATATCAGGGAAATTTTCATCCCCGCGCAGACCTATTTCATTGGGCGAGTGCATGTGGAGGGGCATATCTGTAAGCTGGTTAGTGGAAGGGTGATGCACATAGAAGAACACAACAGGATGATCAGAGAAGCTCCTTATACGATGCATACTTCCAAGAAGTACCAGGTGGTAATATACACCTACACCGACGTAGTTGGCCGAACGTATCACTCCAATCCGGACGACCTGCGGGACATCGACAAGCTCGAATCCTTGATATTCGAGCCTGTTAATGACGTGCTAGAGCATGGTAGGCTGATTGCAGGGGAGCTTCTGACGTGACCGGCGTAGTTACAGCTACCGCGGCTGCCGTCGTAGGAGCCGGCGCAGCCGTCTATGGTGCTGTTGAAGCTGGCCAGTCTCAAGGCCAAGCCCGTGGAATGGCCTCTACAGTTTTTGGTGAACAGCAACAGTATGCACAGCAGCTGGCCGCACTGATAGCTGATCCGAGTTCAGTCAAGAATCTCCCCGGCTATCAATTCCAAATGCAGCAGGGCACCGACGCCGTCGCTCGTCAGATGGCGGCAAGTGGATTCCTCGGGTCGGGGAATGAAGCTACAGCATTAGAGCAGTACGGACAGGGACTGGCGTCAAGCTTCTATGGACAACAGACTAGCCTACTGGCATCGCTTGCAGGACTCACAGCGCCGTCGAGTCCAAGCCAGTTGAGCGGCGCTGCAACTGGAGCTTCGCAGAATAGCTTCAATCAGCTTATGACACTCTTAGGCCAAGCAGGAATGTTTGCTGGTAGATTTGGAGGTTCGTCAGCTGGAGGCGCAGGCGTAACAGCTGCAGATCAAAACCTGTTAGCTTCAGGAGGCTATTCCAATATCGGCCCCACGATGCCAGCGGGCGGCGGATACACCTACAATACCCCAGGATGGCCAGGCGGATGAGCACTCCCGAGCCATTCGGTCCTGTTAGCGGCTATATTGCTGGCCAAGAGGCTTCGCAGAACCTACAACTAGGTCAGCTGAAATTGGCCGAAGGCGGCTATAAGGTTCAGTCTGAAGCTGTTGCCTTAGAATCTGCCAAGATGATGCTGGAGAAGCAGAAGCAGTTTGCCAAGTACATGGCTAAGTTAAACCAGGGAGGCCAAGGTGTAGCGGCTGGTGGTGGAGACAACGCGGCCAAAGAACTAGCCACTCGATTGTTCTCTATGTCCGATGCCGCGCTTCGATCTGGACTTCCAGAAGAAGCTGGCAATATCATGGAGCATGGAGAGAAGCTTCTGAAGGGGCATATGGAGCTGGAACAAGCTGCGCTCCAACGCCAACTTTCGTCAGCGCAACTTATCTCTAACCTGGTCAAAGATGTCAAGCCTGGAGATACTGAAGAGTTTCGTAAGCGTATCCACATCGGCATGGGAATTCTGGGTCAGTCTGTTGATCCTAAGCTCTTGCAAACCGAGTTTACGAAAGAAGTGAAAGATCGGTTGATGCAAACATCAGAAACAGTTATGCAAGAAACTGAAAGGAAGCTACGAGAGGCTGATAAGACTCGTGTCGAAGCTGAAACTGACCTGGCCCGCCGTCGGCTTGGGTTAGTCGATGCGCAGACAAGATCTGCTTCAGCTCGGGCAGATGCTTTGAAGAAAGCTGGCGGGTTGACCAAGAAAGATCAACAGGTTCTTGACCTTCGCCAGGATACCATCAACGACATAGATGATTTGATCACTCAGATCCAAGACAATCCGAACGTCACTGGACTTCATGGTAGGTTCTCCGAGGCGGCTGAAACAGCTAGAACTATTACTGGAGCAGGTAGTCAGGAGACGCCTGCGCATCAGTTCTCTACTACGATGGATGCGCTGTTGCTCAAACTGCCGAAAGCGCTTACAGGCACAGCTAGATCAGCGGCGGACGAGAGGAAGCTTGTCGCTGGCATCGCAGACCTCCGCCGACTCGGCACTACCGACACCAT
>Ga0209215_1000142_pt1 | contig 17763 bp, 22 predicted proteins | sample TexAe_OM2H0_M2_FD_187938 | JGI IMG/M metagenome (GOLD analysis project Ga0209215, IMG submission 187938) | Forest soil microbial communities from Davy Crockett National Forest, Groveton, Texas, USA - Texas A ecozone_OM2H0_M2 (SPAdes) (version 2) | ecosystem: Environmental > Terrestrial > Soil >...
AGGCACTGGCCGGCTCGGCGAGGATGCATTGGGCGACTTCTACGATGCGCTGCGCTTCAAGGGCAGCCAGATCGGCAAGCCACTGCTACCACCGACCGGGGTGCGCAATGCCTTCGGCAACTGGCTGAACTCGGGCGGCACGTTGCCCTCGGCGGTGGCTGGAGTTGGAGCCATCGGGAAGCGATTCACGGCCAGCCCGCTGGCGCGCAGCTATGCCAGCATGAGCCCGCAAGCGGCGAGCACGATGATGCGGACCATCGAGGCGATGCGTGCGCCGATCAGTGGCGGAACGGCCGTCGAGGTGGGCCGGTGGGCCGGCCGCCTGGGCGGCGGGGGGCCTTGATGTGGCTATATATCCGCGTGCTGCTGATCGCGTGGGCGCTGATTCTGTTGATCCAGCTCGCCGCGTGCGTGGTGGTGGAAGGTGCCTGCCGCATCACGAGTGCCGGCGTGATCTGCGAAAAGGGCGGCAAGGTCATGGTGCTGGCGCCGGCGCATTCGATCGAGGCGGCGACGGGCGCCGGTGCAGACAAGATCGCCGATGCCATCGCCGCCGACCCGAAAAAGGTCGACCCACGTTTGCTCACTCCACCACGACAGAGGCGCTGATATGCGGATGACCCTGACCAACACGGGCACGAACTCGCTGCCGATCTGCAGCGAAGACGAGGGCGGCTGGGTGGTGGTGCTGGAGCCCGAAACGCCACTCGATCTCGACAAGCCCGATAGCGATGTGTGGATCATTGGCGACAAGCCCGGGATGCTGGAAAGCATCGAGCAGGGGTTGACGGCCATCACCCACATGGCCAAGGCATTGCTGACGGCGATGGCAGGGCGGCACAAGGGCCGTCAGGGCACGGGACCGGCCGAGGTGAGGGTGACGCTACACAACCGCGGCGAAAAGGCCGTATGGGTGATCCCAGGCGATACCACCAAGGAGACCACCATGATGCCCTTGGAGGAGCTGGAGGTGCTGGCTGCGGGCTACATCGAGTTGCGCGAACTCGGTGGATAGGGCGGCGCTATGGTATTCTGCGTGCACCAAAGAAATGGCCCCGAAGTGTTGCAAGCACCCGGGGCCGTTACCGACAGTCCATTTTCGTGGGACGCACTGCCGATGTGGGATGCATATTACACCAAGATGGGGCGGCCATGAAAAGGGCCGCCATCGCCTTACGCAAGGCACAGGGAGCCTTCTTGATCCTGCACATGCATGAGATGGAGGTCCTACGCTCGCTGCCATCGTGGATGGTGAGCCTGTTCACGGCGCTACTTCAACACGCAGACCACGCGACCGGCCATGGCCAGGTGAGCTATGCCGTGCTCGCGTCGATGCTCGCACCGATCCAACCACGCAGCGGTCCCCGGCTGTTCGCCCCCGATATCCAGGCCATCAAGAAAGCCGTGCGGCAGCTCGAAGCGCGCTTGATCGTGGCCCGCGACAAGCGCGCGAGCATGAATGCCGCCTTGCTTTTTTTTGCTGTCGTGCCTCGCTATGAATCAGTGCGTCCAAACCCGAAACTCGAACCCCTAACTCGAACCCCTGTGGATAGTCGCAAACCCAGTGTTGATGCGGGTTCCGAGGGGGTAGGGTCGGGAACTCGAACCCCAAACTCGAACCCCTCTTCAATAATAGAAATTCTTATACATAGCGACGCCGAGTTATCCACAGCCGAGCTCGCGAAACCGACCATCGAGCAACGCCGAATGCTTGAGCGCGTCAAGCGAACCAGCAAACTCAATTGAGCCCCCCAGGGGGCTCGAACAATGCGCCTGACGGCGCACTCCCCCCAGGGGCTTCGCCCCTCACCACCCCAGTTTCCGCTTTAGAAGGAGAAGGCTCGATGCCTGCGATCACCGACGAATATTCATTCCTTGTTCAACCCCGCCCTGCAGAGGTCGGTGGGGGTTGGAGTCTGAGGGTGTTTCACAACGAGCTTGAGATGGGCGGCGGAGTGTTCCCGCTGGCCGCCTACGAGGGCGACGAGGCAGCGGCGCATAACGATGCGTATTGCGCCGGGTCGCAATGGCTCGACAGCCATCGCAGTCTTGGCATCGACCCTTCGGAGGTGCCCTACTGATGCGCGTCGCAATCTTTGCGTCGCTGCTGTTGACGGCCTGCGCCTCGACGAGTCCGCAGCAGTTTGTCGGGCCGAGCGGGCGTCCGGCCTATGCGCTGCGGTGCGGCAGCAATCTGGCGGCCTGCTATACCCGGGCCGGCGAGCTCTGTCCGAATGGCTATCTGGTCATCGATCGGGCCACCGGCACGGTAGCGATACCGGCGGGCAACGGTGGCACGCTGGCCGAGCCGCGCCACAGCCTGGCCGTCGAGTGCCGATGATGACGGATCAACCGCGCTTCACTTGCGGCCGTTGCTCTCTGGTGAGCTACAACCCGACCGACATACGGGAGCACTACTGCGGCCGTTGTCATGCGGTCACGCGCGAGGCGACAGCGGCAGACTACGCACGCTGGCGGGACCGGACGCAGCGCTATGAACGGCAACAATGCTACGTCTGCGGTGCGACACGCGAAGAAGCGAGCGGCGGCTGCATGGGCACAGGTGGGCAGTACTCTGAATGCCCTTGGTTCTAAGTAAAGCCCTTCGACGCCTTGAACTCGTGTTGAGCCGAGCGTAAATTCGGCCCTGCGGCGCGGAAAGCCAAACATCCACCGGGGAGCCCCGGATGTCGCCGCAATCAGGTCTTTTCGAGATTCACAAGCGCCAGGCACAACGGGAGTTGCCCCTTCGGCGCTGCCTTGTCTGCCGCGAGCTGCGCCCCGTGCTGGAGCCGGCCGCGCTGGCGTCATTCCACCGATGTGCGTTTGATCCCCCGTGGATATTCCGCGGCGATCTGGCGCGCTGCAGCTATGGCCGCACGGCCTATTTCTGAGGAGATCCGCATGGGACTGGACCGCCATGGCTTGCTGTTCGAGCTGTTGAACGAGGACATCGACAACGCGAAGGAGCAGCGCATAAGGATGGAAAAGAAGCTGCAGAAACTCAGCAGCGAGCTGGATGTGATGCGGGTTCGCGAGCGCCGACTTATCACGGCTCAGCAGCAATTCGAGCCCTCGCTGGAGGGCTTCGATGCTGCCCATGCGTGAGCGCGTTGTGTGCCAGTTTTCATGTGGTGCTGCTTCGGCGGTGGCCACAAAGCTTGCACTGGCCCAGTACGGCAGCCGGGTGGTGATCGTGAATGCCTTTATCGAAGAGGAGCACGAAGACAACCGGCGCTTTGCTGCTGACTGTGAGCGCTGGTTTGGCCAGGCAATTACCAACTTGCGTGACACCAGATACGGGGCGAGCGCGATCAAGGTGTTCGAGACGGTGGGATACATCAAGGGTCCGAGGGGCGCTGCCTGCACCCAGCGGATCAAGCGTGGGCTATTGCGCACGTTCGAGCAGCCGGGCGACGTTCTGGTGCTTGGGTACACGGCGGAGGAACAGGGGCGCTTTGACGATTGGCTCGACGACTGGCCTGACCGGCCGGTCATTGCACCCCTCATCGAGCGTGGGCTAACGAAAGAAGACTGCAAAGCCATGGTGGTGCGAGCCGGCATCGAGCTGCCGCTGATGTACCGGCTCGGCTACGACAATGCCAACTGCATCGCCTGCGTGAAGGGTGGGCTTGGCTACTTCCGTGCTATCCGCGAGGACTTTCCGGAACATTTCGAGCGACTGGCCCAGGCCGAGGACAAGGTAGCCGCGCTGCATGGCGAGGATGCCTACATCCTTCGGCACCGATCTGGACCCCTCAAGGGGCAACGCTTTGCGCTGCGCGAGCTGCCGGTGGGGCCGGCGCATCGTGGCGAGCTGCTGCCATCGTGCGGGCTGTTCTGTGAAATGGCCGAGCAGGAATACGCTGCATGAACCCCGTCGACTGGCTGGAAACCCCGCTCGCCACCGAAGCCGATATCGATGCGGCCGAGCGCCAGGCCGAGCTGGAGGACCAGGCGCATGCCCGCTTGCCTATTCCGGCCGATGTGGATCTGTTCGGCGAGTCGCTGGCCGATGAGGTGAGCCGGCGCAAGATCGCCAGCGCCCGCAACGATGTACGCAACTTCCGCCGCCGCATGGCGCTGGCCGGGGTGAGCCCGCTGGATGTGATGGCGCGGTGCATGTTGCGGGCTTACGAGGATGGGGACTACGACAAGGCCCATGAGCGCGCGCGAGACCTTGCCCCCTACCTAGCCCCCAGGCTGTCGGTGATCGCGTCGCCTGCGGCCGTTTTGACCCCTTCTGGGGCGGCCGGTGCGGTCAGATTCACCTGGGAGGCGGCAGAAAGCCTGCCCGCACCCGAAAAATGAGCCTCATCACCATCCCTTATGCACCACGTTGGTACCAACGCCCGATTCATGAGGCGCGGGAACGCTTTCAGGTGGTGGTGGCGCACCGGCGGGCCGGCAAGACCGTCGGACTGGTGAACCACTGCATCCGGGGTGCCTGCACCCATGCACATCACCGGCCGCAGTTCGCCTATGTGGCGCCCACGTACAAGATGGCAAAACGGATCGCGTGGGACTACGTCAAGCAGTACAGCGCCCCCATTCCGGGCATGAAATTCAACGCCAGCGAGCTGCTGGCCACCTATCCGAACGGCGGCCGGCTGCTGCTGCTGGGGGCTGACCGGATTCACGACTTGCGCGGGCTGTACCTGATGGGGGCCGTACTCGACGAATACGCGCTGATGGACCCGCGCTTGTTCACGGAAGTGATCCTGCCGGCGCTGATGGACCATGGCGGCTGGGCGATCATGGCCGGCACCCCGCTGGGCGCGAACCAGCTCAAGCGTGCCTACGTGGCCGCGCGCGACGGTCTGCCTGGCTGGCGGGCGCACATGCTCAAGGCCAGCGTGACGAAGGCCATCCCGCAGCACGATCTCGAGATCGCCAAAGCCAACATGAGCCCGGAGGAATACGCGCAGGAGTTCGAGTGCTCGTTTGACGCCGTGATAAAGGGCGCGGTGTACGGGCGCGAGATCGCCGCGGCCGAGAGTACCGGCAGAGTGTGCGATGTGCCGTACAACCCGGCATTGGGCACCACCGTGGCGGTGGATCTGGGCATGCGTGACGCCTTCGCCTGCTGGTTCCTGCAGGAACACTTCGCGGGCGGCCAGATCCGCGCCATCGACTACCGGGAGTACACCGGGAAGGGGCTACCGCAGGTCAAACGCGAGGTCGACGCGCTGGGCTACAACGTGACACGCTGGATCGCCCCACATGATATCGAGGTCCGCGAGCTCGGCACCGGGCGCAGCCGGATCGAGGTGGCGCGCGAGCTGGGGATGGATTTCGACAAGTCGGCGCAGATGCCGCTGGCCGATGGCATCGAGGCCACGCGTGCCGTGCTGCCCATGATGGTGTTCGACCGGAAGCGCTGCGAATTCGCGCTTGATGCCATGCGCCAGTACCGCTACCTGTTCGATGAGATCCGCCAGGTGTTCAGCAAGGAACCGGAACACGACTGGACCAGTCATTGCGCCGATGGGCTACGCACCTATGCCACGGCCAGGAGCGCGGCACTGCGGACGAACTGGCGCGAAAGCCTGCGCGATGTGATGCCCGAGCGGCGCGAGGTGCGGCGCGTGATGAGCCACAGGAGATGAGCCATGCAATCCGACGACGAAGTTGCCAAGATCTGCGGCGAGGAACTGGATGCGGCGATCTCGCTGGCCACCAGCGCGGACGGTGGGCGCATGCAGCGGGCGCTCGACTACTCCGAGGGCGTGTTGCCCCCCAACGATGACCCGCAGCTGGACGAAAACCGCGAGGCCGTGTCGCTCGATGTGGCAGACATGGTGGAGGCCGTGTATGCGCAGATCGCGCCCAGTTTGGAAGATGTCGGTGGGATTCAGTTCGAGGCCGTGAGTGCGGATGACGAGCCTGACGCGCAACGCGAATCCGGCATCGTGCGCGCGATGCTGATGGAGGGTTACGCGGCCGATGGGGGCTTTGTGAGCCTGAGCGAACAGATCAAGGACGCACTGCTGTTGCGCACGGGCGTGCTGGCGATCTGGATCGACCGCACCGAGACACCCGAGCCCGAAGAGTGGGAAGCGGTGCCCGAGCTGGGGGTGTCGAAGATCGTGGCGCCATCTCAGCCTGGCCAGCGTATCGAGGGCTTGAGCATCGAGCCCGATGACGAGGCGGAAACCACCGAAGCACAGGGCCAGCTATACCGGGTCAGGTTCACGCGCGTGAACGTCGAGAAGCGGCTATGTATCGGCTGTGTGCAGCGTGAGAACTTCGTCACCAGCAGCCTGAACGAGCGTGATGTGAACAAGCTGCGCTTTGTCGCAGACCGCATCGTGACCACGCGCTCCCGCTTGGTGTCCGAGGGCTTCGCCAAGGCCAAGGTGCGGGAACTCAAGCGCCATGACCCGACCAGCTACGATCTTTACCTCAAGCGTGGTGATGGACTCGACGACCAGCGCAGCCAGGCGGCGCAGGAGGCCACCGAGACGGTGGAGGTGTGGCGCTGCTATCCGATGCTGGCCGGCTCGAAGGATGACGTCGACGCCAAGCGCTACCGGGTCTATTACAACCGGCAGAACAAGATCATTTTGGGCAAGCCCGAGCCGGTGGGCCGGGTCTGCTACGCGGTGGGCAATACGCTGCTGTATCCGCATCGCATGGATGGCGTGAGCCTGTGCGATCGCATCGCCGAGGTGCAGGAGGTCAAGACCCGGGCGCTGCGCAACTGGATCGAGAACAGCAACAAAGTCAACCGGCCGCGCCTGGCCGTCGACGAGAGCCTGACCAACATTGCTGACGCCAAGGACAGTACCAGCGACATCATTCGCGTGAAGGGGCCCAATGCCTTGATGCCGGTGCCGGTGGTCGATGCGGGCCCGAGCATGAACGCGCTGATGACCTACATGGACAAGGCGCGCAGCGAGCGCGGTGGGGCGGCGCTGGACATGCAGGCGAGCGCCAACACGCAAATTGCCAGCAATCAAACCGCGACCGGCATCGAGCGGCAGTACAGCGTGAAGGAGCAGCTCGCCGCGATCATGGCGCGCACCTTCGGCGAGACCGCGCTGCGCAGCGCATTCCAGATCGCGCACTACCTGCTACGCACCCAATGGGGCGATACGCTGAATGTCAAGGTCGACGGCCAGTGGGTGCAGGTGGACCCGAGCAAGTGGCGGCCACGCAATGGCGTGCGGGTCAGGATCGGCCAGAGCGACAGCCAGCGAGCCAAGCGCATGGTGGCGCTTGACGGCGTGTTGCAGAAGCAGGTGGCGGCGATGACGAACGGCATGGCCGGCACGCTGACCGATGCAAGCCGGATCTACAACACCGTGTACGACTGGACCAGCACGGCAATGCTGCCGGGGCCGGAACGCTACTGGATCGACCCGAGCAGCGACCAGGCCAAACAGGCGGCCGCTCGATCGCAGCAGCAGCAGCAAGCCAGCATGCAGAGCCAGGCCGACGGCATGCGCGCGGCGCTGATGCTCGACAAGTACAAAACCGACATCAAGGCCTTTACCGATCTGATCGACACGATGGTCAAGGCGCGTATCGAGGAGGCCAAGCTGACGATGTCGGCCATCCCGCTCGAGCAGGGTGCGCAGGCGGCCGAAGGGGGCGCGATGGCGGCCGCCGGGCAGGCGCAGATGGCGGTCGAAGCCGGTGCCCCGGCTCCGCAGCCGGGGATGCAGCCGAATGGCGCAGCGGGGCCGCTGAATGGCTGAGCTGACCGACAAGCAGTGGGCGACCGAACTGGATCGCATCATTCGCGGGCCGGTGTGGCCGTTGCTGCGCGGGTGGTGGGTACGCGTGCTGGTGCAGCGGGTTCTCGTGGCTGAAGACCCCTTGATGGCGGCGGCCGACGCTGCCGGCGATCTGCGGGGCGCCATGGCGCTGATGCTGGCACTGGAAAACGAACTGGCCGACAAGGCAGAGGTGATCGATGGACGCAGATACCGCGGGCAGGGGCATGCGCGCACAGAGGAGCGCAAGCCAAGCAACATCAACGGGACAGGCTGAACCTGCGCCTGCGCCCAATCGGGCACCACCGCGGCGCCCGGGCGTGAAGACCTTAACCGACCAGGTGGCCGCGCTGCTTGCGGAATCGCCGCGTGAGCCGATCCCAGAGGGCGAGGACGCCGAAGAAGGGCAGCAGGATGATTCCCGCGAGGAGAGTCGGCAGCATCGGTATCAGCGCCACGAGGCCGATGATGGCCCACAGGATGAGGGGCAGGCAGGCGATGAAGCCGATGGCGGCGAGGATGGTGACCATGATGAAGATTCGCTAGGGGACACCGATGTTAGGGCTTCGATCGACGATGTTGGTAAGGCGGCAGGCCTAACCAAGGGTCAATTGAACCAGATCGAGGTGCGGGTCGGGCCGGATGTGATGACACTTGGCGAGATGAAGGCCAAGCTGCCCGAGCTTGCCAGGCTGGGCAGTGACCGCCTAGAGTTCGAGCAGCGCAAGGAGCTGACCGAGCTGGAACAGATCGACGGACACCGCCGCATCATGGCGATTGTCGATGCCTTCCCGCAGGGCTCCCTCCCGCCCGAGCTGCTGCGCAGAGTCGAGGCGCAGCATCAGGAAACCAGGTCACGCGAGGCCGATCTGCTGCTCAAGGCACGGCCGCAGTGGCGAGATCCGAAATACAGCGCGGCCGAGCGCGCGGAGATGGTGAAACTAGCCCAACGCTACGGATTCACCACAGCCGAGATGGCCGCGATCATGGATCATCGCCAGATCCTGCTGTTGCAGGACTATGCCCATACGCTGGCCCGTATCGACGCAGCCAAGGCCGCTGCGCGCCGGGTCGAGCCTGGGAGTGACAAGCAGCTCAAGCCCGAGACCAGTCGCACGGCGGCCGATTCCCGCAACCAGCGGCGTGGCGAGAGCAAACGGGCCTTCACTGCGCAGCGGGTTGCCAACCTGATCTCAAGGGGTTGACATGGCACTCGTGACTCATACGGCGCTCAAGGCAGCGCCGCGGGGTGGTCTCGTTCCCGAGGATGTGATGGCGAAGATCTGGGACATCTCCGCCATTCCACTGCCGGTGCAGGATCTGCTGGGCGACGACTCGCACGGCAACGAATACGCGGAATGGACCAAGGACAAATTGAACGCACCGAACACGGCCAACGCGGTCGTCGATGGCTCCGATGCGCCGAGCGATAACAACAAACTCGGCACGCGGGTCGGCAACCACAGCCAAATCTCGGTCAAGGTGGTAAGCGCGTCGGAGCGGGCGCGTGACGGCAAAACGATCAATATCGGCGATGCCTATGCCTACCAGGTGATAATGCGGCAGCAGGAACTCAGGCGCGATGTGGATGCGATCGCGCTGCTGAATCAGGCCAGCGTGGCCGATGATGGTGCAGTGCCTGGCAAGAGCGCCGGGCTCGACGCCTGGCTGACCACCAACACCAACAACGGCGCCACCGGTGGCAATGGCGGGTTTCAGGCTGGGTCGGGACTGGTGAACATCGCCAACCCGGGTACGGCCCGCGCGCTGAGCGAAACGGCCATCCGCAACGTGGCGCAGTCCGTGTACGAGCAGGGTGGCAACCCGAGTGTGCTGATGGGCCGGCCTGCAGTGATTCGCAAGCTATCTGCCTACATGTTCTCCGTCAGTCCTCAGATTGCCACGCTAACGAGTGATGTCCGCGAGAAACGCAGCGCGGCGGTGGCCACCGGCGCGGTGAATGTTTTCGTGACCGATTTCGGGATCGTTTTGGAAATGGTCTCGAACCGGTTGCAGCCGACAACGGCGGCGAACACCAGCAGCGTGTTCCTGATCGATCCTGAATATGCGTCGATCTCGTGGCTCAGCCGGCCGCAGACGATCGAGCTTGCGCGCACCGGCTTGAGCAAGAAGGGCGAAATGTTTTGCGACTGGACACTCAAGGTGATGAGTGAAGAGGCACATGGTGTGATCCGGGCGGTCGACGAGCTGGCCACGCCGATCGCGCTGGCAGAATCGCCGGCCGATGATGAGGTGTTCCGCGCCGAGGTGCCACCACCGAAGCCACCGGAGCAGCGGCTGCCGGCCGATCTGCCGAGATACGAGCGGGCGCCTGGCACGTGGGATCTGCCGCGTGAGATGAGCGAGCCGCTGGAACAGGCAGGCGCGCCGGGTGGTGCGCTGTCGGATCTGTACGGCCAGGCGCAGGCCTTGAGGGGTGGACCACCACCGGACGAAGGCGGAAATGTTTTTTGACAGGAGTATTAGGAGGTACTAATTTTGCCAGTGGCTTCCGCGACCGCGATGGGCCGCCCCGCTGGGGCCGTCTACCGCCTGCTGTAACGAGACAGGCCGCGCTCAGTTCACCGACTGGGCGCGGCTTTGTCTTTTCTGCGGTGCTGCGTATGTTCCGGGGTGCCTATGTTCAAACAAGGCTGTTTTATTCGTGACCACACGTTGACCTACGTGCTGGAGCAAACGAACCGCGCGGCGGTGCTTGAAAGCGTCAAGGCCACGCGTATCGAACACCCGGTGAAGGATCGGCCAGGGCTCGGGCGCTGGGCGCTGTCGGTGCCGTTGGAGGACTGGGTGCGGCTGCGCCGCACCTATCCCGATCTGGCGGCCAAGGATGCGCAGATTCGCAGCGTCGCGTGGACGCGCTTCATGCAAAGCGCGGAAAGCGAGCCCTATCGAATGAGGGACCGCATATGAGCTCGCTGTTCAGGCCGCGGCAGTCCGTGCAACGCATCACGCCGAATGCCGGCAACCGCGTATTCATCGCGGGCGGGATCGGCAAAAACAGGCCAATCAAACCGGCGCCACCACCACCACCACCACCGCCACCACCACCACCACCAGCGGCACCGGAGCAGCAGGGACCAGATGAGGCCGCACCATGATCTACGACGAGATTCGCGCGGCGGTCGATGCCTACATGCATCGCACCGATCCGGAGACGGTGCAGAACGAAGCGACGGCGATGGAGCTCGCGCGCGCCAAGCTCAACCGGTGGTTTTTCCCGGAGCGGGCCAGCGTGCTGGTGGATCTGGTGCTCAGCAATGGCGTGGCGGATCTGCCGATCGACTTCGGACAAGCCGACACCGTGAGTACACCGGCGCAGGGTGATCTGTTCTACGTCTCGCCGCGCGAGTTCGCGCGGCTGACCGCCCGGGGCGATACGGGCGGCAACTTCACGGTGACGGGCACACAGGTGCATATGGACAAGGTCATCAGCGCAGCGTCGCTGCTGTATTACCGCCAGGCCGAGCTGATCGCGGTGGGTGGCAGCAACTGGTTGTCGGAGGCCTTCCCGGATGTGTGGATCTGGCAGGCGATCGCCGAGCAGCATCGTTTCTGCCAGGACTTTGAAAGTGCGCTGGTGGCCGAAGGCTACGCCAAGAGCCTGGGCGACCAGGCGCTGCTCGAGACCCGCGCGAACCGCGAGGGTGGCTCGCTGAAGATGACATCGCGGAGGTGAGTGATGGCGCTGGAAGATCTCACGGGCAGCAACAAATTCATCAGCGCGTTGGTGCCGGCCAATCCATTGAGTGCTGACGACCGGCGCGAGGGGGATGACCACATCCGGGGCATCAAGAATGTGCTGCGCAATTCTTTTCCGGACTTGAATGGGGCAGTGAACTTCGGCGCTGCTGCTGGTCCCTTCTTGCCGCTGACGGGCGGGATACTGACCGGTGGACTAACGATCGATGTAAAAGCGGCGACTGTAGCGCGGCTGCTGCTGCAAAACACTGATGCAGCGGCGAACTATAGGAGCCTGTACATACAGAATGATGTCCCGAATCGCTTTGCATCCTTCGGATTCACGAAAGACAACCTCAGCGGATGGCAAGCGGGGCTATACATCGACGGTGCGACAAACAAGGTGCGCGATCTGCTGACCAATGGGGCATATCTCACGGAATTTGGTGGGGAGATCAAAAACTACAGCGCGTCGGGTGGGACGCATGGATTGATCTTCTACCCTGCAACTGACAGCAGTTATCCCTGTGTTTTTTACAACGCTGCGAAGGCTCAATGCGGGCTAATTTTTTGCACGGCCACGAGCACCACCTATCAAACGAACAGTGACTATCGGCTCAAGCGTGATGTGACCGACTTGGAGGGTGGGCTAGATGCCGTGATGGCCTTGCGGCCAAGAAGATTCAGGTGGAATGCGGACAACAGTGCAGCGGTGGGATTTATCGCGCATGAGTTGCAGGGTGTTATTCCGGAGGCTGTTGTCGGTGAAAAGGATGCCGTGAATGCGGATGGCAGTATCAAGCCGCAAGGCACGGACTTGTCCTTCGTGGTGCCTTGGCTAGTGCGGGCGGTGCAAGAGCTGGCGGCACGCGTGGCGGTGCTGGAGGCCAGGCCATGACCCGGGCCACCAAGGTGCAGGAGTTCTCGCCCATGGGCGTGAATCTCGACAGCATGCCGGTGGCGCTGGCGGCAGACGTCTACACCAATGTGCAGAACATGCGCACCACCGGCAGCGGCATGACCCGCGCCGATGGCGAAAGCGCCTATGACCCGCAGGTGCCGATCGCGCCCAAGTGGGGCATTCTGTTCAACGACGGCTATACCGCGCTGATGCTGGTGGCCGGCGACGAGGGGGTATGCATCAGCGACGGGGCGCAGTGGCTCGATGTGACACCGGCCACGGGGTGGAATGCCTTCACTGGTGGCCAGATGACCGGCGGGCTGCTCAATGGCTACCCGGTGTTCAATGCCGCTGGCATGGCGCCGTGGTATTTCGATGGCTCGACGGTCAAGCCGCTGCCGGGATGGTTTCCGGCCAAACAGACTTTCACGATCGCGCCGTTCAACCAGCATTTGTTCGCGGGCTCGATCATCTCGGCCGACATCGATAACGAGCAGCTCGCGTGGAGCGATGCGGCCACATTGGGCGCAATCCCGACCACTTGGATAGCCACGCTTGAGAACCAGGCCGGCGACTTGTACCTCGGACTGGGCGCCGGCCAGGTGATGTGTATGCACCCGCTGATGCAGAACCTGCTGGTGTATCGGACTCAGGGCTGTTATGCCGTGACCTACACCGGGCGGCCATTCATCTATACCGCCAGCAAGATCTCTGGCGAGATCGGTGCGGCGAGCTGCAACGCGGTGGCCCGGGTCGGCAACAGCCACGTGGTTATGACCCCGGGTGACTTCATCATCACCGACGGCACCGGCGTGCGCTCGATCGGCGAGGGCCGCGTGAAGCGCTCGATCTTCGCGCAGATCTCCGAGGACGGGCTCAAGCGCTGTCACGCCTACGTGGTGCAAAGCCGAAACGAAGTCGTCTTCGCGTTGGCGCTCGGGCGCGAGGATGTCTGCAACATGGCCTATGTGTGGGACACCACGCGCGACAAGTGGTCCGTGCGCGAACTGCCCGATGTGACGTACACGGCCACCGGCATCGTGCCCCAATACGCGCCACCCGATACCTGGGATAACGATGTCGGCACCTGGGACACCGATGACAAACCCTGGGACTCGCCACCCTTCGGCGGATACAAGCCGAACCCGGCCGGCATGAGCCCGACCCGGGTCGAAGTGTTCAACATCGAGCTGAGCGATACGCGGGCCAATGGCGACACCATCACGGCAGTGTGTGAGCGCACGGCGATCCTGATCGGCGAGGAACCCCGGATCAAGCTGATCCACGCGCTGTATCCGAAGCTGCAGGGCGCCGATGGCGACATCGTCACGATTCGCGTCGGCGGCCAGATGGCGCCCAGCGATCTGGTGACTTGGGGGCCGGCACAGGATTATGTGATCGGCAAAAGCCGGCGCATCGATTGCAACGTGCAGGGGCGCTACGCGGCCGTGCACATCGAGGGCCGCAACCTGTCGGCGTGGAGCGTGAGCGGGTTCGGCATCGAGTTTTCGCAGCGGGGCTACGCATGACACTCGCCCGGACTGCCGCAACGCTGCAATTCAAGGTCGACTCGCCACCCGAAGGAGGGCTCGAAGAGACGAAGATGTGGATGCTGAACCAGTTGACACGACTGGTCGCGTTGCAGGCGCAACCACGTATCGAACGAATGATGTTCTCGCGTGCCGAAGCCAGCCAACCCCCTGACCCGGCCGTTTCCAAGCCAGGCGACGGCATGTTCGTCTGGGCAGCAGCCGAAGTGATGGGCACCGGCAAGCCGAGCGGCTTGTACTTCTATGAAGGCGGGGTATGGAAGCGAGTGCAGACAGTGTGATGCTCGAACCCAAGATCTGCGCCGTGGAGCCGCAGGTGCTCGACTGGTTTTGGTCTAGGCGGGTGGGACAGTGGGTGGCCGATGCGCTGGAGCGCTCGGTGCAGCATGAGCTCAGCCTCGACGAGGTGTACCAGGGTTGCAAGGATGGCACCTATCAGCTGCTGGTGACTGCTGTCGGTGATGAGCTCGCCGGCTGCGCGGTGGTGGGGGCATCACATGACCCGACGGGGCGGCCGTATCTCGCGTTGATCTGCTGCAGCGGCGAGCGGGTGGAAGAGTGGTTGTCGCTGATGGTGACTACCTGCAAGCTGCTGGCGCGTGAGATCGGGGCGCGTGAGATCGTGGTGCTCGGCCGACCCGGCTGGCGTGCGCTGCTGCAGCCGTATGGATGCCGGCTGCGCGCGGTGGTGATGGTGCTCGATCTGGAACAAGGAGCTGAGCATGGGTAGCGTGGGCGGATCGAAGCAGAAGTCTTCAGCTTGGAACCAGACGGTCGCCGAGAGTGGTGGCACTAGCCAGAGCGGGCAGCAAGCGACCAGCGGCCAGAATGTGTGGGGCGCGCAGGGTGGTGCGCTGTCGGATCTGTACGGCCAGGCGCAGGCCTTGATGGGTGGCTACAGCCCCTATGGCCAGGCCGGCGCCGGGGTGGGCCAGGCCGGCATGGGCGCCTGGCAGGGGCAGTTGACACCCGGGGCCAATCCCTATTTCGACCAGGCGGTGCAGGCCAGCATCGACCAGGCCACCGAGAGTTTCAGACGCCAGGTGCTGCCCGAGCTCGATGCGCGCAGCGCGGGTGTCGGGCAACTCGGCAGCAGCCGCGACCGGCTGGCCACCGGCGAGGCGGCGGGGCTGTTTGGCCAGGCGGTGGCGCAGACGTCGGCGCAGCAGCGGGCGCAGCAGTACAGCTCGGATCAATCGCGGGTACTGCAGGCGATCGGTATGACCCCGATGATGCAGCAGAGTCAATACGCCCCGCTCAGCGTGGCCGCGTCGCTGATCGGCGGGCCCACGGTGCTGGGCAGTTCGCAAAGCAGTGGTTGGGGCGATGCCCAGAACTGGGCCAGCAGCGTTGCCCAAGGAGGCAGCGGGGGCAGGGGCAGCAGTGCCAACATGGGCATCTTGTCAAAGAGCAGCAGTTAAGGGGTAGGCCATGCTTCCGCTGCTTGCACTCGGATTGCTCGGGCTCGGGGCCGGCGCCTACGGGCAGCAGTGGTTCAACGATCGCCGGCAGGCGCAGCTCGCCGACCAGATGAGCCCGCTACTCGGCCAGCCAGCGGGCCCGGGGCCGATGGGCCCGGAGCCTGGCACCGGGCTGCTGGCCGATCCGGCCGATCTGATGCGGCAGATGGAATTCGCTCGCGGCATGCTGACGCTGCCCGGTGGCGCGCGGGCGCTGAGTGCGTTTGAGCCGATGCTCGGGCGTGCCGTGCAGTCCAAGCAGTGGGGAGAAAGCCAGCAGCGGCAAAGTGAGCAGTACCAGCAGACCGAAGCGCGTCTGTCGGACCAGTTCAGTCAGCAGTTCGGTTTGTCGAAGCAGCAAGCCGATGAGATGGCCGCGCAGCATGTGACGCAGCAACAGCAGTGGGAACGCCAGTTCGCCGCGATGGAGGAGCAGCGCAAGCGACAGGCGCAGGCCGATGCCGCGCGCCTGGGCATCGACTATGCGAGGCTCGGGCTGGAGCGGCAGCGCGTGACGCAGGCTGGCGAGAAGGGTGGGATTCTCGAACAACTGCCCAAGGGCTACATGCTGACCGACAGCGCCAGCGGGCCGGTGGCGGCACCGATACCGGGCACGGCCCCGTACAAGGATGCTGTGCAGGGCGAGCGCTCGCTGGTGTCGGCGGGGCAGAACATCCAGCAGTTCCTCGATCTGTTCGCGGGCAAGGAGCAGACGGTGCTCGGCAAGGTGGTGCGCCGGGGCGGCACCGGGACCGAACTGACCGGCGAGAAATCGTCGCAGCTGTCGACCATGCGTTCGCAGATCGTCGCCGATATCGCAGTACTGCGGAATCTCGGCGTGCTGCAGGCCGGCGAGATGAAAAACATTGAGGATGTGTTGCCCGACCCGACCGCGGTGACATCGAGCTGGCGCGCGAACAAGAGCACGCAGGCCGCCTACGAAACGCTGCTGGGCCAGTTTCAGGGCAAGCTGAAGGATTACCGCGAGGCTAATCCGTGGCTGCTGCCACCACCGCCCAAGGGTGCCGTAGTGCAGAGGTGAGCCATGCCCATTGCAGTCAACTCCGAGACCGGCGAGCAGTTCGAGCTGCAAGGCAATCGCTGGGTGCCGGTGCGCAAGCGTGAGGAGGCACCGGAGGCGCCCAAGCTGACCACCGGAGCGATCAATGCGGCGCTGATATCGGCCGGCGATGTGCTGACCACGGTCGGGCGCAACGCGCGTGATGTGTACGCGATGTTGCGTGGCGACGAGGGCGCACGCGCAGGCATCGAGCAGGAGCGGGCCGAAGCCGATGTGATGCGCGACATGCTGCACCAGGAGGCGCCGAAGGCGGCGTTTGTGGGTGGCATGCTGCCGGCGCTGGCCACGCTGCCGATTGGCGGAGCGCCGGCAGCGGGCGCCTCAGTCGCACGCACGGCGCTGGGCGCGATGGGCAGCAATGCCGCGATGAGCGCGATTCAATCGACCAGCGGCAATTTTCTGCAGGATGCCATCGAGGGCGCGCTGTGGAGTGCGGGCGGCATGGGCGCGAGCAACCTGTCGCAGCGCATCTGGTCGGGTGCGAAGGCCGGCATTGCGGCCCGGGGTGGCGAGGTGGCCAGCAAGCTGCACGACGAGGAACAGCGCATCGTGGAGGGTGCACAGCGTGCCGGGATGAGGGTCACGCCCGGGCAGCAGCTTGGCGACCCGACCATGCGCCAGTTCGAGGACAGCCTGAGCTCGAACCCGATGATGGGGCGAGTATTCAGCGAGATCGACCGGCATAACACCGAGCAGTTGAACACCTTGGCGGCGCGTGCAATGGGCGTGAACGCCAACCATGTTGGGTCCGGCGTGCTGGCCCGAGCAGAAGCGCAGATCGGGCAGAGTTTCGATGAGATCGGCAAACGCATCGGCGTGGTCGATGCGGCGCCGATCAAGAAGGCGCTGACGGAGCTGGCCGCAGACGAGTCGGTGGCGGTGCTGCCGAAAACGCAGATCAATCACATCCTGAATCGGTTCGGTGCGGGCGAGAAGGCGCGCACGGCGGCGGCCGGTGGTGTGGTCGACCAGGTGACGGGACCGGCGCTGATGCGCGAGCGCTCGGAGTTGGCCGGCGAGATGGCGGCGGCGTACCGGCGCCACGACCCGACACTCGGCAACATCTACGGCAAGGTGATCGATGTGTTCGACGAAGCGATCACCAAAAGCGCGATTCGGACGGCGGGCGGGGACTTCAAGGCAGGCGAGGATCTGGCACGTCTGTACGACCGCACCCGCGAGCAATGGACCGTGCTCAAGACGATGGAGCGCGGGGGTGCGTCGATCGATGGCAATGTGATGGGGGCGCAGGCCAGCAACATCCTGCGCAACAGCGACAAGATCCGCTACATGGGGCGCGCCAATGAAGTGGGCGAAACAACCCAGCGGGTAGGCACTGGCCGGCTCGGCG
>Ga0209215_1000143_pt1 | contig 16489 bp, 38 predicted proteins | sample TexAe_OM2H0_M2_FD_187938 | JGI IMG/M metagenome (GOLD analysis project Ga0209215, IMG submission 187938) | Forest soil microbial communities from Davy Crockett National Forest, Groveton, Texas, USA - Texas A ecozone_OM2H0_M2 (SPAdes) (version 2) | ecosystem: Environmental > Terrestrial > Soil >...
ATATCCGTCACCACGGCCTCGTCGAGGGACTTCACCATTACAACGGGCTTGGAGACCCGAGTGACAGTTACGCAAGACGGGTTCTTGAGGCTGGAAAGATAGAATGGCCCTCCTAAATTTTCAAGAGGTGCCGAACCCCGGCAAAAGAACGAAACGCTGGAAAATCTCCAGCGGCGGCGTAACGATTGGTTGGATCGAGTTCTGGTCGCCTTGGCGCAAATATGTTTGGAGCATGGTTGCGGGCAGTATTTTTGACGTCAATTGTACAACCGAGGTGGTCGAGTTTCTGAAGCTGCACGCGAACGACAAACAAAAGGAGATTTGAAATGGGTTTTGATCCAAAAACACAAGAAGAGATCAACGAAGAAATCAAAAAGCTTCGTGAAATGAAGCCGAAAGTTCGTCGATTCACGATGTTTGGGGACGATAATCACGAAGCTGTAGACGCTGAAATTCGAGCGCTAGAAGAAAGCGCCACAGAAGAAGAGACGTACGACTGGGAAGAAGATGGAGACTTTTCACAGCACGCCGTGTGAATCAGCGCGACGCGTGATTTTGTGGCGCGACGGAGACGAAGACGAATCTCCCAGCGAAAGCTGGAAGCCTTTGGTGAAAGGCTAGTGGACGAATGGGGCGAATGGGAATGTCCGGTTTGCATGGACGGCAAGAAGTACAGCGACCCAGACGCGATCAGAGGAACGACCTGCGACAACGGACACACGATTTTGTTAGGCCCAGTGCATGATGGATATCGCTGGGCAGAGGAAATGAAAGGAGATTTAGAATGAAAAAAGCAATAGCCGCACTGTTTTTACTTTTAGCGGCAACAACAGCCAACGCAGGCCCGAAAAAGTTTTTCAAGGAGCACGGACGCTTCACCAAGGCGGCTATCGCTCTTGCGGCTGCCTCGGTCATTCAGTACGAGGGCACGAGCTATTGCCAGCGCGGCGACGTAGAGCGATGCAACGAAGGCTATGGCAGTCGACGTGCATTCGACTGGTTCTCAATCGGAATGGGCGTAGGGATGCTTGGGGCCTCCGAAGCGTGCTGGAAAGATCAGCCTGGATGGAAATTCTGTTACGTTCTCGCTTATGGGGTACCCGCGTATCAAACGTTCGCCGGAGTCAAAGACTTCGCAAGCTACCGTCCTGAGCAAGACAAAACGGTAACGACTTCCACGGGCCTTGTGTTACCCGCGTATCTCAAAAAATAAGGAGCCTAAAATGGGCACAAGCAAGACAGCACGCGCCAGCATGGTGCAGACAGTCGGCGAGAAGAAGGTAATCTCCGACGAAGTCTATGTCAAGAATTTGCGATACGACGTGAACAACGGAATTCACGCGACACAAGAAGGGGCAAAGGCCTTGTTGCGTGCATACGATGCGCTTTTACCAGTTAATGACGAACTGGTGGCCGTCAGGGCCGAGAACGCGAATTTGCGAGTCGCGTTGGTCAAAGCGAACGACGCTTTCGAAGGACTCAGCCAGACGACCAACGCGTCAGCGAGTCTTCTCGAAGTAGCCAACGCTCGTGTCGCAGAGTTAGAGGCCGAGATCGCCAAGATCAAGGAAGTGCTCAATGCCTGAGCCAGTCGTTTACACCACCTCCGATAAAGCGAAGCGCGATGAGTTGTGGCGCGAACTTCGAACCAGAGGGCGCGGAGTAGAGCGCCTAGCCGTACGATTCAGTGGCGTCGAACTAGTCAAGGAAGAAACTGTTGTCGTGAGAACGGGATATTCTTGGATCAAAAATCCCGAGACGGGCAAGAGAGAACGCACTTTGGTCAACGTTACTAAGGCAGTTCCGACGTATCAATCGACGTGGTCGGTGTCTCACCCCGCTGAAATCGATACCCTGGGAGGGGAATGATGGAAGAGCAGAAGAAAGTCGCGCCAGCAACAAAAGTCGAAGTCGACCCCCAGGTCGAGTTGCAAAAATACGACCTGCGTGTCAAAGGCATGTCGCATCGCCAGCTTGTGGCCGAATTGAAGGGGATCGCAAACAAGAAGTACAACGGCAAGGACTTCTGCATGAATCCGCCGAAGGGAATGCCGTTGGAAGGCCGCAACAGCACAGGATTGGACAACGCCGAGGCTATCGTCAATCTGATCGTCCTCGAAAACACGCAGACGGCGAAGGTGTTCGAGTTCAAGAAAAATGGAGACCCGAAGCGTTTCGCACGTAAGGATCAAATCGGCAACGGCACGATGTCTCATTTCTTGAGGTAGGGCCGTGTTTGAATTCTTGTTCTGCCCACAACACGGGCTACTCAGGCCGGAGAACATGCTGATGGCTCTGGCTTACGGAGATGGGCTGATAACTGAAGTTCGTTTCTTGTTTTACAGATTCGGAGCGCTGGTGGCGCGATGGCTTTAATTAAAATCGAAGAGGGCTTTTCACACGCGCCGGATGAAAAAGGAAGGCACCTTATTTCAAGCCAAGAAACTGGGCTTCGCGTTTTACATCATGAAAAGCATGAGCGGAGAATTCATCGGTCGCCATTTGGCGAAAGTGGTGGAAGAACTCTCGGAGGCGGTCGATGGAAAAACTACCTGACTTTGACTTGTACAAAATAGACGATATACTCGTTCAAGCTAAGCGCGTGATCTTCGACAACGGCGCAGTTTATTACGACGTGATTCTTCCAGGCGGAGCCAGAGGCTATTACGGGCAGATCAGTTTCGAAGACATAGCAGTCAAGGTGAACGATGCCGACAATCGCTAAGCATCCTACGACAGGCGTTATAAACGTGATCCTGGGCGAAGGCGAGTCACTGACGGAGCAATTCAACAGCGAGAAGGTGGTCGTTTATCGTCGCGACTCCACGACGGACTGGCAATTGAAGATGATGAAGCCTTTGGGCCTCTTGGCGTCTCCCGAGGCACTCAAGGTCAATGCCAAGCAGCGCTGTGGCTGGAACGCAACGGCCAACGAGGGAGACCCGATTCATCAACATAGCGACGGATCGTGGTGGCATTTCGACGAACTGTGGTCGTTGGAAAACGGGCCGTTCGAGACCTGGGATGAGGCGTATAACGCTTTGGCCGAGTACTGCGCGGGACTGGAGATGGCGCAACAAACCGCGCAAGAGATAGCTGATGAAATTGGAGCGGCAGTCACAGACGACGATATCGTGAAGAATCTGATTAAAAAGCTGTTTCCGAAGGGAATACCCGATGAAACACAAGCCGACTCCGATAAGCAAAATTGAATTGGTTATTGGCTTAGGACTGTACGCGTTGCTGTTTTTCTCGACTTTCAAGACGATACAGTGGTTGAGGCACCATGTATAAAATCTTGGTTCAAGAAATCGTGATTCCTAGCGCGGGCGAGCGTTTCGCGACCAACGAGAAAGTGAACGCGGCCTTAGAAGACATAGCAAATGGCAACAGGCCCCTGACGTCACGGGCTATGATCAAATGCCGACTCGCGGAGATTGCTGTCAAGCGCCAAAAAGAAGCAAAAGATTTCAAGGCGTGGGCCGAAAGGACGATTCCGTTGCCATGAAAACCAGAACAAAAGTCGCGATCACGATAATCCTTGCTTTGCTCTATTGGGCCGTCAGTCAGTCGCTGCTGAATTCGAGTCGACATGCGCCTGCGACTGGTATGACTACGACTCAGCTTCACGCACAGTACGAGCAAGACAACGAACGATTTTTTAACAACAGGCTGCCAAAAAACACGATTATCGATTATGGGGAGACTGACCCCCAGTATATGGCGACAACCAGTTTGGCCGGAAACACCTTTCGCATCTCATTCAATCCGGTGTACGCAAAATCCGAACGGCTTGACGAATACCTTTTATTTCATGAAGCCTGCCACATAGTGACGTGGAGACACGGCGTCGACCACGGCCCCGAGTGGCGAACCTGCATGCTGAAGATAGACGTGCAGGGCGGCTTTAGAGAAATTTTCATTGACGGATATCAGGAGAAGATGCCGTGAAAGCCACGCGCAATTCAGCAGTTCTCGAAGACTTTGTCGCGTATTGCAAAGCGCATCCGCAGCTTAGATTCTGGCAGGCTTTGTTGAATTGGTCTGGTCTGCCGTTCATTATTACAAGCAGCCATCCGCCAGCGACTGTTTACGCAGAAACTCGCGTGGTGGGGATGCCGTCTGAAAAAGTCGCACTCGAAGATACCTATAATTGGGAGGGAAAGAATGAGTAACAACGCACCGTCATGGTTGAACAAGTGGGGCCGCAGCCCGAGACAGGATCGTCGTGTGATCGAGGACGGCAAGTTTGTCGAACTCGGCAAAGTCTATGAGCCGCCTGTGGAGAATGTTCCCGAGCAGGAACAATCTGCCTTAGAAATAGTCCACGAACCTGCAAATGTTCCCGTACGGGAACAGTCCGTCAGCGAAGTGATGCAGGCTGAACTCGAACCGCTAGATGCCGTCGCCGAACACGAGAAGGGCGTTCAGACAATCGCCGAAATCGTAGAGAATCTGAAGCCTCTTCCAGGCGACGTGATAAACGAGGATGCTGAGCCGCTGACACCGACAACCGAAGTAGATCGTTCGTCCTAGTACTTTTTTCTTCTTGACATCGATGCAGGTCTGTAATACTTTTTGATCATGAACTTCAAAGACCAAGCCGAGCAATTCTTGAAAGCGGCGCAGACCCGTAAGCGAAATCCAATCAAGGCGTCGACCGTTCGCAAGTACGAGTCGAGCCTAACGCACGTCCTGCCTCTCTTCGGCACCCGAGACCTCGCCGACGTAAACAACAACGCCCTCAAGACGCTGGTATCCAAGCTGGCTGCGGACGGGCTGTCGGCGTCTACAATCGTGGGCGTAGTAGCCGTCGTGAAGCTGGTGGTCGCTAGCGCCGTAAACGACCAAGGCGAGGAACTCTACCCTCGCACTTGGAACCACGAATTTATCGACCTCCCGGTAATCGACCAAAAGTCCCAGAAGGCTCCTGTAGCGGGTGCCCAGGCCATCTCCCAGGCTATTAGGCACGCTGACGGGCAAGACAAGGCTCTGTACGCCCTCCTGGCAGGATCGGGTCTCAGAATCGGTGAAGTTAGGGCTTTAATGGTCGGCCCGGAAGACAGTGTAAAATCTACATGGAACCCCGATATAGGCATTATCTACGTCAAGCAGGCCTTGATTCGCGAAGGGCTGAGTACCCCGAAGACTGACGCCGGAACCCGCGAGATCGACCTGTCTCCCGAACTGAACGCCTACCTCATCGCCGCCCTGGCCCCCGTGGAAGGGCAGTCGATGTTCCGCCCGATCCGCGAAATGACCGCGTACGACCACCTTGAAAAAGTTGGCATCCCAGGCTTCCACTCTCTGCGCCGCTTCCGCGTCACGCATTTGCGCAAGTCTGTACCCGAGGGATTGCTCAAATTCTGGATCGGTCACTCGAACGAATCCGTGACTGATCGCTACGACAAAATTCGCGCCGACGTGGATGCGCGTAAATCTTTCGCCGTTAAGGCGGGACTAGGATTTTCACTTTCTGCTTGACATCGACGTCAAAGTGTGATAGGCTTTTTGAATTATGACACGTCGCTTCTCCAACTCGGGCAAGATTCGCCAAGAAGTCCTGGCGCTCGCGACTCAGCCGAAATTCGAGACCTGGGAGACCGTGCCGTTACGTACTCGACTTTTAATTTTGGAACACATCACTTTAACCATTCAGGAGGTGTTGCGTGAAGTTTAGCCAGAACCAGAGGGTTTACAGCGAAGTCTATGGTGCGGGAACCGTGATTCACGCGGACTATTCGCGTCGCGGCACCGAGCAGTACGGGATCAAGTTCGACAACGGCGGCCCGCAGGGCTGGGCCGAGAACGCCACGAACGATATCGACAACTTGGTGGCGATTCAATGAGCACTGACAAAATCCCGTCAAAAGCGCCGCTCGTGGAGTACGGCGGGATACAGATTCTGTATCTTGAAGATGTGAACAAGTGGCGTTTCGAACTGCGAGGCCGGGAGCGCAAAGCGGATTCGCTCAAGCAAGCGAAGGAGTGGATCGACAAGCCGGAGCCAGTCAAGAAAGCCTCCAAGCCTTTCGAGCGATTCGAAGCGTATCTCGACTCCACAGATTATTACGGCACAAAAAGAACAGTCGAAGTGGTCACAGTCACTAGCGTGGCTCAAGATACGTATCGCGGCACGAATATTCCGTGCGTCGCCTGGATTGTCCGACAGAACAAAGAACGCACAAAAGTGAACGTCGAAAAACTCTTTGAAATCAGCGAAGGCACGAAACAAAAACTCAAGAGCGTAAATGAATTGTTTACAGAAGCTGAAACGGTGAAGAAGCGAGCCGAGGCTGTTTTCAAGTCGATCAAGAGGGTGGACTTGTCGGAATATGTGGACAACGGAGACGAATAATGGTGCAACCTATCGCAGCAGTAACAACGAGGTCAAAAGACCACCGCCGTAGAAAGAACCAGGGCAGCGCGGAAGTGTTTCGCAAGCAGCGCAAAGCCCGTAACGAAGCGCGACCGAAGCAGCGCTGGGTCGGTGGCGATTCCGTAGCCGAAGGCGGGCACTGGGAGAGACCGTGAATAGGGCACAAGAAACATTCGAAACAACAATGAAAAAAAGTGACTCCTCTCGATGCGAAAAAACCGGATCGAGAGCCATTGAGCTAGACCTAATCGAAGACAACGGCTGTTGGTGTGATAAATTCAAAGAAGGCGACAAAGTAAAAGTCACAATCAAATTGATTTCTAGAAAGAAAGCCGCATAGGGCACTGGGAGAGACCATGAGACTAGTTGGACGAAGAGTAAAAATTATCAAGGCCGAAGACAGCTACGGGGCCTTGGGGAAAATCGGCGTCGTCGTAGCGAATAACGCCTTCGGCGGCCCGCTCGTCAGAATCAAAGGCTGGGATCAAGGCCACAGTGGTAATTTAGAATACGCAATCAGCGGTGAGTGTTGGTTTTTCTCTCGCAAAGCTTTGAGGCTGTTGCCTAAGAAAAAAGTGCAGCGACTCACAAAAAAGGAGTACAAACATGCCGTATGACGGAATTTCGAAGCTGCCTAAATGGGCGCAAGCACACATAGAAGAACTCCAGGCTCCCAGAGGCGAAATATCTTTCGATCTAGACAAGTCTGGAAACGTTCGTGAAAACGTAATTTCCGTTCGGCTAGACCGCGAAGACTTGTCGCAGCTTCTTATTTCGGCGGCCTGGAATCAAATCAGTATTCGCCCGATATCGGGAAACATGATTGCGTTGAAAAGTGTGCGCTCGTGAAGAAAGTCATCGTTCGCAACGCGGCTGAATGCGCCGATTGTCACGAAGTGATCGAGAGTACCCACGCCCATGATTTTCGATCTTGTAAATGCGGGAAAATATTCGTCGACGGGGGCAAGGACTACCTTCGACGCGGCGGCGACCTGAACTGCATCATTGAGCGTAGCGAAGTCGAAAGGGTAATCTAATGAAAGAATCAGAACGACTACGTATCGAAGCACAAAAGTGCCGTGAAGAAGCCAAGCGCGGTATATGGGCGAACAGTGCACGAATCGACTTTCTCAAGATGGCGGCCCAATATGAGCAGGCCGCTGCGTTGGCCTCAGTAGCCGAAGCTCTAGGTAAGTCATGAGCGCGTTCCTAGCGAGACATAACAACGCGGCTGGATACATTGCGGCGGTCAATCTGGCGTTTTGCTTAAGCTTGTCGGTCGCGTATTTAGTGCAAAAGGACTACCGACGCGCCCTGTACTTTTTCTTCGCCTTCTGCATCACGGCGACAATCGTTTTTTAGGAATGCAATGAGTGACTTCGGCGAAACGACAGTTCACATCGGATACAAAGAACACCGCTGCGAGCGGTGCGGCGAGTCGATCCCGAAGGGCGAGAAATTCGCACACTTCAAGGGGCTGTGGCAAGGCGATTGGCAGAACTGGCGCATGCATCAAGAGTGTTACGACGCGATGTCGGACTGCAAGGGTTTGGAAGACGATGGCTTCAAGCCGTATTCGTTCCTGCGTGGAACGACGGAGGGGAAATGATGGCCCAAAAAGAAACTAAGTGCGTGCATTGTGGCAAGCAGACGGATGGTGCTATCGTGTGTAACGAGTGCCTGATACTGTTGCATGGAGTAATCAGCTAGATGGGCGACATAGTTCAATTCAGACGTCCTAACCCGCGAGTCGGCGGCTTCGAGATCGTGGCGGATGGGACGCAGCCTCTGGCCGATGCGTATAAGTTCGAGGAAAAGCCAGCGGCGAAGTCCAGCACGAGCGTCATGAAGGCGACCGTGTGCCAAGTCTGCGGCCATCCATTCGACGGCAAGAAGAACGCGAGCCTGGGGGCGGATGGCACGGCGTGCAAATGTTTTTGCCACAAGGAGGCGAGATGAGCATTGACACCAACCCGAAAGCATACAAGACGAACGGGAAAGTCGTGTGGGGCCTGCCGACGACCGCCAGCGCCTTTATAAAGGCGGAAGAGCAAGACTTGGAGATCGTGTATCCCAAGGTCAACGAACTTCAGCTTGACATCGACAACAAAGAGGCGTATGATTATTTCCATGATAACAAGTGGATTTTGGAACAGTGGTTCGGGATCAGATCAATCACCGAGCGCGTCTCGAAGTCAGGCGGCGACAAGCGCCACATCACGGTTGAACTCGGGACGGCGCTGACCACCGTGACGAGAATTTTACTTCAAGCTGTCATGGGCAGCGACAAAAAGCGTGAGCTACTGAGTTTTGTGATGTACGCGAAGGGCGGCGAAAAGAAACCCACCTTTCTTTTAGAAAAGAAATTTTACGACAAAGATTTGTCAAAAATCAAGGAGTAAGAAAAAATGAGTGGATGGATCGGAGTTGATTTAGACGGAACACTGGCTGAGTACGGCACGGGGCATCTCGCCACGCTTGTCGGAAAGCCGATCCCTAAGATGGTCGAGCGCGTGAAGCAGTGGCTGGCCGAGGGAAAGGACGTGCGAATCTTCACGGCGCGTGCCAACGACGGCAACTTGACGCGACGCGCCATCGCCGCGTGGTGCATTTACCACCTCGGAAAGGAACTTCCGATCACGGCGACCAAAGACTACAGCATGGTCGAGTTATGGGATGACCGTGCAGTGCAAGTGATCCCGAACACCGGGGAGCGAGCGGATGGAAAACAATAGTTTAAGCGACGAAGAGCAATTGAACGAATCCGCCGCTGCGGTTATGGCGCTGATGTTTCTATCCGGCTTTATCGGACTTGCGGCGTGGTGCTTTGGTTTGCAACCGAAATTTTCTCTCGGCATTTCTATCGTGGCGTTTTTAGTACTACTGGTGTGGGAAGGAAAGAACAATGAGACTTCACACAAAGGTTAGCCTTGTGAAAAGTTCGATTCGAATCCTGGCGGGAGTCGCGTTGAGCATAGCGACAATGAAAGCCGTCATGGTTGCTGGCATCTTTCTCGTGGTCGCCGAGATGCTGGGAATCGCGGAGGAGATAGACTCGTGAAGTGGATTGATGGAATTCCGGTTTTCGGTACGCCAGACCCAGGCGCGGTGAGCCAGATCAAGACTTGCGCTAAGAATGCGTCGTGGTGCGCGTTGATGGCGGATCACCACAAAGGATACGCGGTGCCTATCGGCGGCGTGGTGGCGTACGCGAACGCAATTTCACCTAGTGGAGTCGGCTACGACATCGGCTGCGGCAACAAAGCGGTGCTCACCGACATGACGGGCGAAGATTTGCGCACTTGTATCAAGCCGATCATGGACGACATTTGGAACACCATCAGCTTCGGCATCGGTCGCAAGAACAATGAGAGAGTGGATCATCCGCTGTTCGAATCGGACGCGTGGAAACAGCCAGCCATATCCGGCCTCAAGAGTCTAGCCGAGGATCAACTCGGCACGGTCGGCAGCGGCAACCACTACGTCGACCTGTTTACCGACGAGCAAGACCGCGTGTGGATCGGCGTACACTTCGGGTCTCGCGGCCTCGGGCACAAGACAGCCTCGTATTTCCTCAAGGCGGCTGGCGCGAAGGATGGCATGGACGTAGAGCCGTGTGTGCTGTCCACTGACATGGCCCTCGGCTGGGACTACCTCGAATGCATGCAGCTAGCTGGCTCGTACGCGTACGCTGGTCGCGACTGGGTGTGCAGCAAGATCGCCAAGGACATCCTGAACGCCAACATCTTAGATGAAGTCCACAACCACCACAATTACGCGTGGTACGAAAACCACCCGAGCGAAGGCCGCGACCGTTGGCTCTGGGTCGTCCGTAAGGGTGCGACTCCTGCGGCCTCTGGGCAAAAGGGCTTTGTCGGCGGCACGATGGCCGAGAACGCGGTAATCTTGGAAGGATCGTACACGGACTCGGACGAGGCAAAGTTCAGCCTGCGCTCGACCGTACATGGCGCTGGCCGCGTGATGGGGCGCATGGAGGCGGCTGGCAAATGGAGTAAGCCCACCTTGCGCTGGACGTGCCGTGGTGAAGGATGCGGATACAGTGTGGTGAAGGGTGGGTATTTCAAGGAAGAGGGCGGCCCGACTCCGAAGTGCCCGGACTGCGGACACAAGCTTCGCCTTCAAGAGCACAGGGAATGCTTGCGCCCCGGCAAGGTCACCGAAGGCATGATGAATACGTGGGTCAGCAACGCGAAAGTGGAATTGCGCGGTGCTGGCTTAGATGAATCCCCGGATTGCTACAAACGCCTGCCCGAGGTGCTCGTGGAGCAAGGTAACACCGTGCGAATCTTGCACACGTTGACCCCGGTCGGTGTAGCAATGGCGGGTAAGAACGAAATCGATCCATACAAGGATTAGGAGGCTTCAGTGAAAGCAGAAGACATACGGAATTTGAAACACGACACAACTAACGTGTATTATAGGGATATAGTTGTTTTTCTTCAAGAGATCGCCGCGCAGCTTGCCGAATTGAATGAAAAGATCGGTGACTTGGGAGTTACTGTTTACAAACCGTGAATAAGAATTTGAAAGAAATAAGGAGAATGCAATGGCAAGATTTTCAACAACGTTTCCAGTCGTAAAAACAGTGAGTGGTCACAAGCGTTATCTGATGACATCGAGCGCGTTCGTGTCGTTGGACGGCAGCTACACAGCGCTGAGATCAGACTTCAAGTCTGTTTTCTTGGCTGGTGCTGCATTCCCAGAAAAACTGATAACTTATTGTCGTAAATCTACAGTCTTCTCAGGCCGGAGTAACGCAACGGAAGCTTTCGTAGTTCGCATCATTGGCGGAAGGCTTCATATTGGCTGTATGGTCTTTAGCGCCGCCACGAAGCGTCAGATCATCAAGTGGGCACTAGGCCAGGAGGAAAAATGACAGACAAAAAACAGGCTGTATTCAGTGTCGTACTCGGTTTACTGATTGGGGGCTTTCATCTCATTAAATTTCCTAAACCAGTTGAAGCCTCCGAACCAATAGTACCAGTTCGCTTCGAAAGAATTCAGATGCAAGACCTCGATAAGATAAAAATCCGAGTTTACCACGACCTGGAATCGGGGCAGGAGTTCACCTGTGTTTACTCGGGAGTAGACCTGGGATATTCCGTATCCTGCTTTCCAACAGGAAGGAACTGGAAATGAATCAGAAACTTTTTCCGTTCGCCATAGGCGCGTTTCTAACAACGGTTGCCACCATCGGGATTTTCTCTGCGGCGGCGGGATTCGTTCAACACGTATTCTCTTACCACAGCAAGCCGAAAGTGGAGATCGTCGCGCCTGCTTGTAAGGTCTGTCACTGCGGCAAGACCTCCTGCCATCGCGAGTGCGGCGAAGAGAACATGTGCGTGCTGCGATGCGAAGGTCTTTGTGAGAGGAAGGTGTCGAATGCCAAATGAACAATCTTTGGTGCGAGCGAAAGAAGTGGTGGACAAGCTGGAGAATCAGTTCTTCGGCGGCACACCGATTGATCGCGTAAAAGTAGTACACGATTTTGCCACGGCTCTAGACGAAGTCGCCGCTAAGCAAATCCCGACAGTTTGGTGTGTTCGTCACGATGGGCCACACGATTTAGATATCACTTGTTCATTTCCAAGGGCTACGAAGGCAAAAGTATTTGAAGCAACGCAAGCAGATGACAACGCGCGTGCTGCCGCCACGGGTCAAGGCGGGGCCGTGTGCCAAGCAAGGAAGCTGGAAGTGGGGCAGGAAGTGTGGGTGCGCGGTAAGGTGCTCAGAATTGTGCCTAATACTGGTTGGCACAACGACCGAACTAGTTGCGAAATCTCTCTCGGTGAAAATGCACAATGGGCGTGCACCTACGTTGAGGACATGCTCCCCGCCGTCGACAGACTTGCTAGAGCGAGAATTCGGCCTTTCGGTAGACCAAATTGATGCAGCATTCCCGGTAAACGTCACGCGCCGAGCAGCGCGAGCAAGATTGAATTTAGTCAAAGAGCGCATCGCGGCGCTAGAAGGCGTACTTTTCCAGGCTTTATAGCAGGTCGGCTGGGAAGGGATCGAGATCGCGAACATACTTCGCGTGCTGGCCTTGGCGGTCGATGGTCTTCAAGAAGTTCCTGATTTGTTCTGCTCGTTCTAAAACGGGCGCATCCACGTTCAATCCCACAAACGAATACCTGTTCTCGACCGCTTGGCACCCGATATGGGCGCACAGCGGCTTGTCTATCGGCGGCTGGACAGGGTGCCAGCAGTTAAGCCACATCACGCGGCGAATCAAGCCGTCGTCCAGGCCGTGGATGCCGGGAACCGGAGGCACTTGTAAGCGATCCATGTATCCGCCCGTGTCGCGGAAGAACTCGTCGTTAATATGGGGCACCAGAGCCTCTAGGAACGTCCGAGAGAGGCATGAGCCTGGATTGGTATAGATCGTGGGATAGCGCGGCCCAAACAGGCGGCAAAAGCGACCGCAGGATACCACAGCGCCCTTCTCCATCTCGGCCCAGTGGCGCTCGAAGAAATCCGGCATCACGAGCACGTCTTCCTCAACAAGAAAAACCTCTGAAGCCCCTGTATTATAGCCGTCAAGAATCGAATTAAGAATATTCCAACATCCACTACTTACCTGAATGTGAGGTCGGCGAAAAACTAAAACTGTTTGCGATGGAGCACAAGTGTCGTAGACGTGTTGAAACTCTTTTTTCAATTTATCGTTGACGTCATCTACGTTGAGCAAAATGTCCGGGCAGTTTCTGGTCTTTCCTAAATGTTCTAAGGCTAATGCGGCAAACTCAGGACGATGCGCCGCAGGCATCACGACTATAGACTGGGTTTTCATAGCCCGAGTTTCTCCCAGTTACTAAGCAATGTTCGAACCTCTTCTATTGACGCGTTGTTTTTAACCGCGTTTGCTTTGCCTGAAATTACCCAAACGTTTCCTTTCACGTAGCCTTTAGTGGGGTTTATTCTGTCAAGGGATGGGCTGTTGGCAGACATGCCGCTTCCTTGCTTCCTAATCAAAGGTATTTCTAATAGTGGGCACTTTTCAGGTATGTGAATGTCTGACCAGTCTATGTTGAATTCCAAGTTTTTATTCTTGGCTCTGTGCTTTGCGGCTCCCCACATCTTATATTCTAAAGATCGCGCCTGTCCATGAGTTCTTCTAGCACAACTCTTGCAGCGGGGAGACCTCTTTCTAATCAAATCAGTGGCGTTAATAAAATCCAATGACCCGCAGTCACAAACGCACAACCACATAACGTGATTACGTCTCGTGCCTACGGGCCACTGAACTATGCGGTTTCCGACTCTTTTACCAGTCAAATCAACGAACATCAATCGCTCTGATTTTAAGACTCTTGAGCGACTTCTGGCTCAGATTCTGGTTCTGCGAACCCGCCCGAGCTAGAAGCTTTGATGGCGTTGGGGTCGGTCGGTGCAGAGGCTTGAAACTTCTCGGGATCAAAGTCGTTGAACATGCGATCCCATGCTTCCTGGCTGATCTTTTGTTCGGTCGTCAGATAGGTCGCGCTATGCGCCCCGCGTGCCAGTCTGTCTCCCGATCCTGCGCTGTGTCCCATTGTCGTCTCCTAGGATTAGATTATGCGCACGTCTACGCGATTACCAGCCTATCACAAAACAAGTCATTTGTCAAGTTTTTTAGCAAAGAAACTTGACATCAGTCTTGGAGAAAATCCGGTAGCGCGGGAAGAGGAACCGCTTTGTTCGCCATACTGTGGGTACAATCGTTGTGGAAATTAAGCTGTCCCGCTGTCAGCGTGTAGTGGCATACGTAGCGAACGGTGTTTCCATTTGCGTCTCGAACCCAATCCCCTGTCCATCGCCCGTTTACTTTTACCGTTTGAACGCCTTCGTGCTTGAAACTAGGATGGAAAGTGGGGCGCTCCAGATTTCCATCGAATGCCCACTTATCAGGAAGCTGGTGTATCTCTTCGCAGGCTGGGCACCAATGACCGTAGCCGCCTTGAAGACGGCGAAGAACGCTACTGACTTGCCCCATTAGTCCTTGCTTTGAAGTTCTTCCGGTAGCTCCGCTTCGAGTTCCGCAGGAAGAGACTTCTTGGGATCGGCTCCCGGCCAGTTTAGACGGATGTACGATTCCCTAGTCACTGGAATGTCGTTTTTTTCCATGTACCTTTTGACGTAATCAATCATTTGATCCTACTTTCCACTCAACGCTTCGAGTCCACCCTTCGTTACATCCGGGTTCCCCGATATGTTGGCAAATTTAGAAGGGGATATCATGCTTTCCCAATCGAAACCTTGTTGACGACTTGGCTCCGGTTTGTTGCGCTTGAGGACTTCCCATCTATTGGCAGCTTCTTGACGAACCGCATCTTGAGCCTGCTTCAAGGTCTTGTCTCCGTTTGTGTACGAAGACCAGATATCATCGATTGCATTTTTAGCGGCTTCACTTTTCTTCAATTCGAAAGGAAACATCTTACGGGTTTTTTCCCACACGATTGATTGAAGCTGACGAGGCTGAATACCAAGCTCTTCTGCGGCACGTCTATACGCTTCGGCGTTCACCGCGTACATACCGTTCAATCCGGTTTTGGATGCTTTCACGCGACCAAAATGATACTGGACCTCGGGGTCGAATCCGCCCAACGGGCGCATGTGCGCACCAGCGACGGCGTGCGTGTCTACTGTTACGTGACCGCCCGGATTATTCGGATCAAGAACGTTGTTGTAGAAGCTTCGAACCTTGTGCGACATACCGAGATTCTTGCTGATATTTTCTCGGCTGCCGTCTTCTAGAATCGAAACCGCTTTAGCGATTTCGTTCATGTTACCCCACGCGATTCTGTAATTCTCTCCCGCATCGTTCTTGACGAAGTCTTTGTAGTCCCCGGTCGCAGGGTCGACCTCTTTGAACGAACGGTCGTTGTGCGCTTCGTCCCAAAGCCTGATAAAGGCCGCCTTCGCCAACGGCTCCGTCAAATCTCCTAGCTTATTGTCGCCAAGCATTCCGACCAAGCCGCCCAGTCCAAGTTCCTTGCCCTTCGCCTTGGCTCCAGGTGACAAAGACTCGTTTTTCTTCGTGTGGTAGATGTCCATCAAGCGTTCGGCCAAACCGACGTTCATGTTCCAGTCTTTTTGCGGAGACAACGCAGCAAGCACTCCAGCGCCCTGCTTAGTCGTCTTGCCATACTTCGTCGACAGACGATCAGCGATTTTGTTAGCGCTTTCGTACCATTTAGCGTGCGCGTCTCTCGTTTCTTCAGGAACGCTGTTGTAAAGATACTTCAAATTGTTTTTGGCTTGCTCGACGTACTGATTGACCACCTTCTCCGGGTCTTTCACGTTACTCGTGTACTTGAACCCAGGCATCTCACGAACGCGGTCGGCGATCTTCTTCATCGTCTCCGGCGTCACCGTGTTCATGCCGACGTGGGTGTATTCCTCGTGCGGGTTGGCGATGGCGTTCTTGCCTGAAGGAACCGCAGTCGAGATTATGCCCTTTTGCTCATCGGCTGTTCCGGCAGCGTTAGCGCCAAAACCGAAGCCCTCTTCCTCTTTCGGCGCGGCTTTTTCTAGCTTGCCTACATTCACATCTTTCAGTGCTTGAACAACCTTTCCAGGGGTCGGAAACTCAATGCCCTTCTCGCCTCCCGGCCACGTCACATTGACAGACTGAAATGTCTCTGGCTCGCCTTCGCGCATGTGCTTCGTCAGCGCAGCGATAGCTTGAATTTGTCGCTGTGTTGGAGGCGCAGCAAGATCAAAGGCTATTCCCGTATGATTGCCACCGTGCGGAGCGCTCCAGATATCGTATGTCCCGATCCCAGCTTTCTTCAACAGATCAGGATTTTCCAATCCGATTTCTTTACTGAAAACATCATGCAAGAATGAATCCCCGATCATGCTCATAGAGCCATCAGGATGCAAGAAGCCAGCCTCACTGCCGTGGTCTGCCTTTATCGCAGGTGTCTTCCCTTCTTTCTCATCAGTCTCCGATAGCCACGGACTGCCTTCCTTGACATCGTCGAGGCTATAAGTCGCGTAGGCACTATCCTTCACAGCTTGACTCATTTGCTCCGGGGTCAACTTCTCCCAAACCGGATTGTCCTCTTCGTCTTTAGGATAGGACTTTTCTAATCTGCCCGCGTT